>Ga0316602_10000034_pt1 | contig 148413 bp, 134 predicted proteins | sample OWC_soil_day10_C_FD_203103 | JGI IMG/M metagenome (GOLD analysis project Ga0316602, IMG submission 203103) | Wetland soil microbial communities from Old Woman Creek delta, Ohio, United States - OWC_soil_day10_CT | ecosystem: Environmental > Terrestrial > Soil > Wetlands | place: USA: Ohio...
ACCTGGACTACAACCCCAACGGCAGCGCCTTTGCCATTGAAGGCCTCACCAGCCCCGATGGCCGCGTCCTTGGCAAGATGGCCCACGCCGAACGCGTGACCTCCAACGTCTGGCGCAACGTGCCTGGGGAGAAGGACATGGAACTCTTCCGCGCGGGCGTGGAGTACTTCGGGTAGCCCACTTCCTCCCTTCGGCGCCAGAGGCAAGATCCGAAGGCGCTGCAGGGGGGATCAGTCGAGCTTGGGAGGTTCCCTATGCTCCGAGGAGCGAGACAGGGCTGGCCCTACTCCGCCTTCCAGTGCTTCCGGATGAGGCCCTGGGTCAGGATCCTGAGGGAGGCGCCCTTGCTGGGGTTCCACTCCAGGTAGCTGGCGTGCTTGAGTTCCAGGGCCAGGGTCCTGGGGTGTTCGCTTTCGGCTTCTCGTCCCAGGACGAGGATGGGGCAGGCCGGGGGCTGGGCCTCCAGGAGGGCCTTGGCCCTTCGCCGCTCATCCCCTCCCATGCCAGCGGTGTCCACGAGGAGGAGCAGGGGGGGCTGGGCGAGGGCGGCTTTGTAGGGAGCCATGACCGCGGGTACTACCCGCAAGGCGTGGGCTCCGGCCAGGCTGGCCTCGAGTTGGGAGCCGAGGAGTTGGTCACTGCTCAGAAGGAGGATGCCTGCGGGCGGTGCTTTAGGCTGGGCGGCTTCCCGGGCCTGGGCGCGGATCTGGGCGCGATCCTCCCAGCGACGTTGGGCCTCGGCCCGGCGGGTCTCGATCCATCGATGGGTGAGGCCCAGGATGGGGTCTTCCAGGGGGGGCTGGAATTCCACCCCCAGGTAGGGGCCGCTGCTGTGGCAGATCCGGGCCGTGGTGCTGATGCAGGGGCCGTTGTCGAGTTCGATGCTGATCTGGGCCGTGATGCCCGGCAGCCAGGCGTCGTTATGACGGTAGTCCTTCAGGAAGATGCCCGCGCCATGAATGGAGAGGTTCTCCAACGAGAAAGGCTGGATGGAGACGCTGCTGAGGGTGGAGCTGGCCAGGGCCCCCATGGACTTCCCGACGCGCTCTTCACGGTAGGCCCTCCGCAGTTCGTCCACCCCCAGGGATTCGGGCACCGAAACCACGAGGGTTCGGCGGTGTTCATCCTGCTCATAGTCCAGAATCCGGGTATTCCCACTGTACATGGTGAGATCCCATGGGAAGCGGAGCCTCAGGGGGTGCTTGGCCAGGGTGTTGGCCACAGTTTCCCTTCCCATGGCGGCCCTGATGCGGAGCTTGGCTCCGTCCCGTTCGAGGAAGCGGGATTCGAAACTCAGGTAGGGGGTAGCCAGGAGCAGGGTTGCCTTCCGCTCGCACAGTTCCTCCAGAATCCCGTCCCTGGTCGGGCCTGTGAGGCCACCCTTCTGTCTGGAGTCGTTCGGCATGCTCAATCTTCCCGGGGGGCCATGGGGCTTTCGCCACCACTGGAGTGTCTGCGTATGATGCCCTGGGCCAGGCGTTCCAGGAAGGGGCCCCGTTGGGGGCTCCAGGCCATGGCGCTGGCAGCCTTCCAGGCGCTGGAGAGCTCGAAAAGGGTCGCTCCCTCCACCTCGGTGCCCAGGATGAGGACAGGGGCCTTGGCCTGGAGCAGCTCCACCAGGGTCCGGTTTCGCTTGCGCTGATCCAGGCTGAGGTCGCGGATATGGAAGATCACCAGGGAAGGCTTGGAGCCCAGGGCGTCCTTCACCGCCTGGACCGTGGGCAGAATCCGGCTGAGGGTGCGCAGGTTCTGAAGGACCCCCCGGAGGGCCTCCTCCAATCCGGCATCCTCGCTCACCAGCAGGATGCCTTGGGGGGGGAGCTGGCTTTCGGGACTCGCTGCCCGGGGCTCCTTGAGCTCCAGGCGACGGGCCAAGCGTTCCCTTTCCTCTTCACGTCTCAGGAAGACCCAGCGGGAAAGGGGCTCCTGGACGCCCTTGGGGAGGGCAGGGACGAACTCGATGCCCATGCGGCGGGTGTCCAGGTGGCGCACCACCGCCTCCGAATGGACCTGGATCTCCTCGGAGAGCGGAATGCTCACGGTGATCCGGTCCTCCACCATGAGGTGCTCCGAACCAAGGTCCCGCTGGGCCAGCAGCCTGGCACCGGTGGTGCTGAGGTCCACCAGGGTGGCGGTCATGAGCTGGGACTTGGGGGTACTGAAGGTGGTGGTCACCCGGCCCACCCGCTCCGCCCGGTAGGCCACCCGCTGGTCGTTCTCCACGATCTGCCGGGGTATGGAGAGCCGCAGGGTCCTTCGACCCTCGATCATGTCGAGGCCGATCACCTTCACCGGGGCTTCATAGAAGCCAAGGCCATGGGGGAAGCGGATCTTGAGATCGGAGGTCCGCAGGCCATAGATGGCATCCTCTCGGCTCATGGTCGCCTGAGCCTGGATCTCCCCGTCCTGGAGGGCCAGAAAGCCCGACTCGAAGCGAAGGAAGGGGCTGTCCAGGATCAGCAGCTCCCGGCGCGCGCAGGCTTCCTTCAGGATCGCCCGGACCTCTTCGGTGCTCTTGATGACGGTGGCCAACCTGCCCTCCCAGAGGTGATTCCCCTATATGATGGCCTCGCTTTCGCTTTCTATGGCAAGAATCCGGATGGCCAGGGCCGAGGACCTTGCTATGGTTGGGTGCAGGCGATGGAGTCCTATGGCTGCGACAGTCATCACGGGGGATATGGTGATCCGCGAGATCCTTGGGGTGGCCTGTGCCAACCGGGAACTGTTGATCCTTGTAACCCCGTATCTGAAGTTCGAGTCCAACTTCCTGCGCCTGGATCCTGATGCCCTCCATATCCGTATCGGCATGAGCGCAGAGGAGGTTATGTACGGCCTCCGGAACCCCGACCTCCGTTTCCGCTTTCCGCACCTGACCCAGTTCCTGGAAGGGCGCACCCGCATGATCGGCTTCGGGGTGCATGAGGGACGGCGCACCATCCGGATCGCTCTGCCCAGCACCCTTCAGGACGACGAACTCCGCCGGAACTACCGGGTGGAACGGGTCGGGCGGATCACCGTGACCTTCAGCGATTCCCGCTTCGAGCTGCACACCGCCCAGCTCCAGAACATCAGCCCCGGCGGCGCCCGATTCCTGAGCGGCACGGAGAACATTGAAGGCTTCGTGCGCCCGGGGGCCAAGCTCCACATCACCATACCTCTCACGGAGGACATCCACATCAACTGGACTGGCGTGGCCCGGTGGGTGCAGGATCGGGTTCTGGGGATCGAGTTCGTTCCGACCCTCCCCACGGCGCTGCTGGGAAACCTCAGCCGCTGGGTCTTCAAGAAGCGGGAAGAGGACAAGGAGCGGATTGAGCGCGCTGCCGCCGCTACCCTTCACGAAGTGGCCATGGTCAAGGGGGGGTCCACTCAGGTGGTTCTGCTCTCCCTGTCCTCCGAGGTGGAAAGCACCTTGAAGGAGTTGCTCCCCGAGATCCCTCTGCTCAAGCGGGTGCCCCCGACCTCCCAGGCCCTCAAAGAGGCCCTCGGTGAAGGGGTAGCCCTCTTCCTCCTCCATCTGCCCGGGGGCAACCTGGACGAGCGGCGCAGGCTCAAGAGTCTCGCGGAGACCATCGGGAAGCAGGCTCCCTTCGTACTCCTGGGGACCGACATCGAGAGTGGCCCCCTCTTCGAACTGGCTAACGACATGAAGGCCGTCGGTGCCTACGTTCTGGGCCCCAAGCCCGGTCCCTTCTTCCAGCGCCTTGTGCAGGGCATCCTGCGGCGCCATTCCGAAACGCCCAAGGAGGGCTGATTGAAGACCCTACTGGTCTACAGCGCCCCCAGGAGCGGGGCAGGGGATGAATGGATGGACTTCCTGCCCATCGGCCTGGGTTATCTCCAGGCGGCCCTCAAGGCCCAGGGATTCGCCTGTCGCTTGGCCAACCTCTCGGGCAAATCAAATCGGGAGATCCTGGCCTATTTCCGGGAACAGGAGGCGGATCTCATCGGCGTCTCCATGTTCACCTTCAACCGGAAGCGCAGCTTCGAGCTCCTGAAGCTGGCCCGGGAGGCCCGACCGGGTGCGCTCCTGGTGGCCGGAGGGCCCCACCCGACCCATCTGGCAGCCGAGGTCTTCGAGGAGTGCCCAGCCCTGGATCTCATCGTGAAGGGCGAGGGAGAGGGGCCCCTCCTGGGGATCGTGCAGCGGATGAAGTCTGGCGAGGATTGGCGGCACACCCCGGGGCTCATTCTGAGGGGTGGGGAGACCTCTTCCCAGCCGCCCCTGGAACTGACGAATCTCATCCCCGCCCAGTCCTTCGAGGCGGATTTCGTCCGGGACCCTCAACAGCTGGGCTATCTCAGCACCTCCCGGGGCTGCCCTGCCCGGTGCACCTTCTGCAATACGCCGGAATACTGGGGCTCGGGGATGCGCTTCCGGAACCCTGATTCCATCCTGAAGGAGATGGAGTTCCTCCAGGATCGCCACGGGCTCACCTACTTCAGCTTCCGGGACGACACCTTCACGGCCCAACGGAAGCGCACCCTGGAGCTGATGGACCTCATTCAGGCCTCTGACCTCCACCCTCTCTGGAACTGCCAGAGTCGCGTCAACCTGGTGGATGAGGAGCGGCTGGTGGCCATGAAGCGGGCCGGGTGCGAATTCATCCAGTTCGGCGTGGAGCATGGCAGCGAGCGGGTCCTCAAGTCCCTGGACAAGGGCACCTCCATGCAGAAGGTCCGGGAGGCCCTGGCCCTGGTGCGCAAGGTCGGGATGAACCTCGGCATCTTTCTCATCACGGGCATCCCCGGGGAGACCTGGGAGGATGTGGAGCAGAGCGGTGCCCTCATCCGGGAAACAAGGCCCCACGATGTGCAGATCTCACCGCTGGCGGTCTACCCCGGCACGCGGATCTTTGCCCAGTACCGGGCAGAGGGGCGCATCACCCGGGACTTCTTCCGTGTGACCGGGGATGCCGAGGTCTTCGCCCGGGTGGATGCCCATACGGAGAAGGCCCTGCTGCACCTGGAGCAGGTGGCCCACAAGACCCGTCCCAAGGCGGCCTACAGGCCCGCGGATTTCGCCCAGCAGAAGAAGTGGCTGGGGTACTGCACCGTGACCCAGCTGCTCTGTGGTGAAGCGGCCGAAGCCGCCGGGCGCTTCCAGGAGGCGGAGGCCGAATACGCGGAAATCATTCGACGGGAACCCGAAAGTACCTGGGGCTTCTTCCGCCGGGCCCTTTTGCGCCAGACCCTGGGCCAGACCCGGGGAGCCCGCGAGGATCTTCGTGAGGTCCTGAGGCTGGTGCCCAGGCACCCCGAAGCCAGGGCACTGGCTTCGGATTTGGGACTGGACTAATCCCGCCCCCGCCCCCGGTCCGATGGAAGACTCGGAAGGGTGATGGAGGAGCGACGTGGTGGCTGGGTTCCGGAGGATCTATGCGGGGCTTCTGACCCTCGCGGTCGGGGGCTGTGGCTTTGCCGCAGAACCCGAAGGGCGCTTCCGTTTCCGGAGCTACGGGTCGGAGCAGGGCCTCCAGGACGCCACCATCAACTCCATTACACAGGATGCCCGTGGCTTCCTCTGGATCGGCACCGAAACAGGCCTTCTCCGCTATGACGGCAGTCAGTTCCGGAAGTGGGGGCACAGGGATGGGCTCCCCGAGAGTCGGGTGCTCCGGGTGCTGCCGGACCAGGGGGGAGGTGTATGGGCCATGATGGCCACCCAGGGCGTGGCGCTTTTCCGGGAGGGGCAGTTCAAGGTCCCCACGGTCCAAGGCCATCCCCTCGCCCCAGCTTCCACCTCCATGCTGAGGGACTGGGAGGGGCGGGTGTGGCTCCTGCGCAAGGATGGCCTCTATGTCCAGACCGGTGGGGAGCATTTCCAGCGCCAGGGGGATGCCCCGGAGGGGAAACACCGGGCCTTCGCCGCCAGTCCCAGCCGTAAGTCCATCCTGGTCTTCAGCGAGGGGCGACTGTGGACCTGGAGTCAGAGCAAGGGGAGCTGGGAGTCCTGGGTGGACCTGAACGCCTTCCCGGAAGGCTTTTTGAACGGCCTCATGGAGGATGGCCAGGGGTGGTTCTGGCTGGTGGGAACCAAGATGCTGGGCTACCTGGACCCGGACGGGCGGCTCCACATGTCCTCGACGCTTCTGCCCGCCCCGGTCTACACGGGAGGTGAGGTGACCCGGGATGGTCTCGGACGGGTGTGGATTCCCACCAACGCCGGGTTGCTTTGGGTCAGGGGGGAGGAGCACGGGATTATCGACCAGTCCCTTGGGCTGCCGGTCAAGTGGACCAATGCCTCCCTGATGGATCGGGAAGGCAGCCTCTGGACGGCCAGTGCCTCCCTCTCAAGGATGCTGGATCGGGGTTACGTCAAGACCTTCCGCGAGGCAGACGGTCTTCCCAGTGAACTCGTCTGGTGCTTGCGCCGAGATCAGCGCGGAAGGCTCTGGGCCGGGACCAACAATGGTCTGGTCTGGCTGGGCCCCACGGGCTGGGTGAGGGTTCCGGGCACCGAGGGACTGGTGGTGGACTACCTGGAGGAGGATGCCCGGGGGCGTCTCTGGATCGCCTCGGCGGACCATGCACCCCTGTTGCTGAGCCCGGGGCAGGTGCGGCCCAGTGCGGCCCCACTGGGGATCCAGGCTCCCATCCGTGCGCTTTTCCGGGACCGTGAGGGATTCCTCTGGTTCAGCCATCAGGAGACGGGCGGCTTGAGCCGGGTGAGCCCCTCCGGGGACCTGATCACCCAGGAGACGTTCCCGGACGGATTGCTCAGCGGGAAACTGGGGGTCCAGGCCCTGCTGGAGGACGGCGCCGGACGCCTCTGGGTGGCCACGGATCAGGGGCTTCTTATCCGGGAAAAGGGCCGCTGGAGTCGTTGGACCCAGCAGGCGGGCCTGAAGCAGATCGCATTGGATGGTCTGGGTCAGGCCGCCGATGGTGGGGTCTGGATCTATTACTCGGAACCTTCAGGCGCCACCAAGCTGACGATGGCTGAGGGCCGGATCCAGGTCCTGCAGCACCTGGACAGCCAGGGGCTCCTTCCCTCGGATCTGATCTATGCCCTTGGGGAGGACCCCCAGGGCACGCTCTGGGTGTCTACGGATCAGGGGCAGGTGCGGGTGCGCCAGGGAACGGCCTTCCGTCTTGGCCGGGGCGTGGATCGCTCTCCGGACGAGGGCAACGGGGGGGCAATGCTGGTGGAAAGGGGTGGGGATGTCTGGGTGGGGACCACCCGGGGTCTGACCCACATCCTCGCTAAGAACGAGCCACCGCCCCTCCCTTCGCCCCTGGCGACGATCCTCCAGGTTGCCTGGAAGGGGCACCCGAGTCAGGATGCCGGTCAGGGCGGGGTTTCCCTTCCCAGGGACCTTGCGACCCTGGAGTTCCGCTTCGCCGCTTCGACCTATGTGGACGAGGCTTCCGTGGTGTACCAGGTCCGACTGGTGGGGCTGGAGGACACCTGGCGGACGACGGACGTCCAGCAGGCCCGATACCCCTCCCTGGCCTCAGGCAATTACCGTTTCGAGGTGCGCGCGGCCTATCCCGGTGAGGCCTTTGGGGTGCCTGCGGCCTTCGTGTTCCACGTGGAACGCGCCTGGTGGGAGAGCTGGTGGGCCATCTCGGCCACGGTCATCGCAGTGGGCGTGGCCATCCACGCCTGGGTCCTATGGCGGATCCGGCGCCTGGCTGCAGTGAAGGAACGGCTGGAGGCGGAGGTCTTCGATCGCACCCAGGCCCTCCGAAGGGCCAACGACGCTTTGCAGGAAGCCAACCGCGCCCTGGAGAACCAGAGCCTCACGGATCCCCTGACCGGGCTGCACAACCGACGCTTCCTTTCCCTGGTGGCGGAGAACGAGGCTGCCCAGGTACTGAGGGTCTATCGCGAGTCCTCGACCGGGGAATGCCTGCCCAATCGGGACCTGCTTTTCTTCATGGTGGACCTGGATCACTTCAAGCAGGTGAACGATCACTTTGGCCACGGCGTCGGTGATCGCATCCTTCAGCGCACGGCCCAGGTGCTGAAGCATGCTGCCCGGGAGTCGGATTCGGTGATTCGCATGGGGGGGGAGGAATTTCTGATCCTGGCGCGGAACTTCAGTCGGGCGGAAGCCCCTCAGATGGCCGAGCGTCTCCGGATCCTGATCTCCCAGGAGCTTCTGCACCAGGGGGATGAGGTGGTGCGCTGGACAGCCTCCATCGGCTACGCGGCCTTCCCCTTCCAGCTCTCTGACCTGGACTGGGCTAACTGGGAACGGGTCACCGAGATTGCGGACGCCTGCCTGTACGCCGCAAAGAAATCCGGCCGCAACGCCTGGGTGGGCGTCGAAGCCCGGGAGGGCCTACGTCGGGCCGAGCATGGGCCGAGGATTCCATGGGAGATGGGAGCTCTGTTGGATGAGGGGGTGCTCGAGGCTCTTTCCAACCGCAAGGATCCCTTCGGGCGGAAGAGTGGGGAAGTGTTCGGATAGGCTATTCCTATGCGCCTCTTCGAAGCCTTTGTGGCCAACCGCTACCTCCGCACCCGGAAGAAGGGGGCCTTTGTCCGGGTCATGGTGCGTTTCGCCCGCTTCGGGGTGGCCCTTGGCGTTTTCGCCATGGTGGTGGGGATGGCCATCGGTAACGGCTTTCAGAAAGAGATCGAGCGCAACCTTTTTACCGCCACGGCCCCCTTCACGGTGGCGCATCGTCTGGGAGAGGTGCCGGACACAGCGGACGTCCTCTGCCGCATCCGGGCCACGCCCGGCGTGGTGGCCGCCAGCCCCTTCCGCCTGGAAAAGGGCCTCCTGAAGCTTTCGGATGCGGGCACGCCCGCCAATCCCGTCCAGGTGGTGGGCATCGATCCCACTACGGCCCGACAGACCAGCAGCATCCTGGAGCAGGTCCGGCCCACCCCCGTGGAGCAACTCAAGGAGGGGGAGATCCTCCTGGGCCAGGGGGCCGCCGATGCGGGACAGATTCCGGTGGGAGCCACGGTGGCGGTCGTCTTCGTGCGACTGGATGTCGGGCTCTCCGGCTTCCAGCCCCGGATGATGGCCTTCCGGGTGGCTGGCACCTTCCGGAGCCACATCAGCGAGTACGACAAGAACTGGGCCTACATCCACATCGAAGACGCCAAGCGCATCGCCGCCACGGAACAGGCGGAGATGATCGGCGTGCGCACCCAGGATTTCCAGTCCATCGACACCGTGAAAGCCTCGGTACTGAAATCCCTTGGGGGAGGTTTCCTGACCCACGACCTCAGGGATCAGAACCGTCAGCTTTTCTCCGCCATGCGGCTCGAAAAATGGATCGCCAGCGCCCTCCTGAGCCTGATTGTGTTGGTATCGGCTTTTAATATCGTGGCCAGCCTGGTGATCCTGGTGACCGAAAAGCGTCGCGACCTGGGGGCACTGCTGGCCCTGGGGGCCACTCCCCGGCAGATCGAGCGGATATTCGAACTCCAGGGTTTGAGGATCGCGGCCGTGGGCACGGCCTGGGGCATGGCGGTGGCCATCCCCTTCTGCCTCATCGCGGATCGATTCAAGCTCATCCAGCTCCCGGAGGCGGTCTACGATTTCCTGACCTACCTGCCCCTCAAGCTGGCCCTGGGCGACCTTTGCGTGGTCGCCGTTTTCCCCATGGCGGTGGCTTGGCTGGCCTCCCGTTATCCCGCCCGCCGCGCTTCCAGCGTGGACCCTGTCAATGCTTTGAGAGCGGAGTGATCCATGACCTGCACCCCTGAAAATACCTGGTCCGACTATCTCTTCCTGGATACCGAAAGCGGTGGCCTGGATCCTCGAAAGCACAGCCTCCTGAGCCTGGGGCTGGTGGTGGGCGGCCCCCAGGGGGTCCAGCACAGCCTGGAGATCCTCATCAAGCACGACCCCTATGTGGTGACCGAGGGGGGCATGGCGGTGAACCGCATCGATTTGGAGAAGCACACCGCTCTGGCCCTCGAGCCCGCCCAGGCCCTGGTGGTGCTCGACATCTTCCTGGCCCAGCATTTCCCCCATCCCTGCCGTCCTATCACCCTGGTGGGCCATAACGTCAACTTTGATCGGGACTTCCTGGGGGTCTTTCTCGACAGCCAGGGGCGGTTGCTGGAGCCCCGCTTCAGCCACCGGGTCATCGACACCCACAGCATCGCTGCGGGGCTCCGGGATGCCGGCCGTCTGGATATGCCCCACCTGGGTTCCTCGGCCCTCTTTGAACGCTTCGGCATTGTGGTGCCGGATGAGAAGCGCCACACGGCCCTGGGGGATGCCCTGGCCACCTTCGAGCTCTACTGGAAGCTGGTGGAGCACATGCGATGATCGGGCAGCGCCTGTCCATTCGCAGTCTTTCCAAGACCTATGTGGGGGCAGAGCATCCTGTGTTCCAGGACTACTCCCTGTCGATGGATGCGGGCTGCCTTCTGGCGCTGGTAGGGGTCTCCGGGGTGGGCAAGACCACCCTCCTCAACTGCATCGCCGCCATGGACCACTGGGAGGATGGGATCATCCAAGTGGGGGAGGACCAGGTGCCCATGAACCAACCGGAAGCTGGGGCCCTTTACCGTCGCCGCCACGTGGGCCTGGCCTTCCAGCAGCCCCACCTCTTGCCGGAGTTCACGGTGATGGAGAACCTGCTCATGCCCCTGCGGATCTCGGGGGATCTGAATCCCGAGGGCGAGGCCTGGGCCCGGGAGCTCCTGGAGCGGGTCAATGTGCCAGAACTGGCCCAACGCCTTCCAGGCACCCTTTCCGGCGGACAGGCCGCCCGGGTGGGCCTGGCCCGGGCCCTGGTGCGCAAGCCCAGCCTGTGGCTTCTGGATGAACCCACCGGAAACCTGGATCCGGAGACCGCTGAGGAGGTCTTTGGCTTCCTGCTCAAGCTCCACGCCGACCTGCGCCCCACCACCCTCATCGTCACCCACAACCCCTCCCTGGCCCAGCGCTGTGAGCGGGTGGAGCGGCTGGGGAGGGCATTGCAGGGGTGATTGGGCCCCTTCCGCATCGCCGCCGCAGCGCAATGACCTCTGTGGAATGGGCGGCAGGCCTCATGGGAGCCGACAATCCTGCCGATGGCAGGGTGGGGGAGAGGCCAGGCGGCCGATCCTGATTGTGAAGCGTCCCGGTCCCCTGGGGGCATGATGCGACAACACCTCCTGCTGTCATCCCTACGGGGCCGTTTTGGTCTGAATGACGTCGGGGTCCTGGCGCTGGTGGGGGGAGCCCTTTGCGCAATCCATATCCTCACGGCTCCCTTCAAGCCCAGCCTTGCCTTCCTTGCCGGGTTCTTTCTCCTGCCCTTTGCCCTGCTGGCCTTCGCCCCCATTCCCTGGCAGTGGACCGGAGATGATCGCCGGAAGACCGGCCTGCTGCGGGGACTCGGCCAGGCCATCCTGTTCAATGGGCTCTGGATCATCCCCTGCCTGCTTTTCTGGGGGGAGGCCACAGCCCCTGATCCTAGCGCCCTACCTCCCATGGGGACACCCCGACCTGGGGCCTTTGCTCCGGTTCTGGGCTTTGGGGTATTCATCTGGGTGCTGGCCACCGGTTTCGGGTGGATATGGGCCGAGAAGGAGGCCACGGAGGCGCAGGAACGGGAGACTGCGGAACTTCTGCGTGAACGTCTCGAAGCCCTGGTTGCGGCGCGCACCGAGGAACTCTCCCAGAAGACGCGGGCCCTGGAGGAGGCCCTGGACGCCCTTCACCACCAGAGTCTTACCGATCCCCTCACCGGCCTGAGGAACCGCCGCTACCTCGACCTGACCCTGCCCGAGGATGTAGCCCTCGCCTGCCGGGCTCAGCGGGCGTTGGGGATTTCCGCGCCGGAGCGCATGGCCATGAACATCGACCTCGTCTTCCTGATGGTGGACATGGACCACTTCAAGCGGGTCAACGATGATTTCGGTCATGGGGCTGGAGATCTGGTGCTCTGCCAACTCGGCGAGATCCTGCGCAGGGCTGTACGGGACACGGACAGTGTGATCCGCTGGGGGGGAGAAGAGTTTCTGGTGGTGGCCCGGAACGCCTGCAGGGAAGAATCTCCGGTCTTGGCGGAGCGCATACGCATGCAGGTTTCTGATTGGGCATTCGATATCGGCCAAGGGAGGACCCTCAGCCTCAGCTGCTCAGTCGGGTATGCGGTCTACCCCCTGACGCTGGGGGAGACTGACACCATCCATTGGGAAGATGCCCTGGATCTTGCCGATCAGTGCCTGTACGCCGCCAAACGAGGCGGCCGGAATGCATGGGTGGGGCTCGCACCGAATGAACAGGCTGACCTGTCCCAGTGCACCAAAGCTGTGTTGCTGGATGTCGAGGGGGCCCTGCAAAAGGGTCTGTTCAAGGTGCATACATCGCTGATACCCGCTCGGGGAATAATCTGGGGCCACCGGGGTTGATTCAGGGATGGGGGCATTCTGGCGCGGCAGCCGGTTCTGCGCTGCTGCCGGGAACCCCGGCTCCCCCTTCCGGCAGACCAGGGTCCCGGGTAAGGAATCCGTGACAGGAGTCACACCCACCGATAGGCTTGTACTCAAGAAGGTCTGCGCGGGGCCCGCCCTGACGGACAGTCGAGCGCTTGGCGACGGCCGAGCATGGCTGGTGATTTCCGGAGGGTTCAAGGAATGGCATTACGGGTTGCGAACCAATTGTTTTGGCTCCTGGTTTTTGTCCTTGCGACTCGAAACAGTGCCCACGATACCTTCCGGGTCCTGATCAACGCACTTGTATGCGTTTTCCTTGGCTATGGGATGGATCGCACGATCCGCAGAGTCCGACAAGCGACCAAACCCCGATAGCTCGCGTGCCAAACCCCGCTCCGGCGGGGTTTGTTCTTTGGCGGGGTCCCGGGTTCAGCTACCGGAAGGCGCCGGTCACGTTGCATTGCCAATGTAGGGATTGTGCAGGGAATGATCCCTTTTGCTGGCCACCTAACCATCACCAAGGCTCTTTGAGAAGACGCAGTCCCAAAACCGAAAACCCCCGAACCTTTGCGGATTCAGGGGCTTCACTGGTGCCTCGAGACGGAGTCGAACCGCCGACACATGGATTTTCAATCCATTGCTCTACCAACTGAGCTATCGAGGCGCATCACGCCAAACGACTAGTAAATATAGTCGTTAAGCGCGCGCATGTCGAGCCCTGCACTCCTGCAGGATCTCGATGTGGGGATTTTGTGGGGATAGCCCCCCCGCACCTTCTGAATTGTCTGCACTTGCGAGGGCGCAATGGCACAAGGCAGAACACCCGGACTCACCAAGCGGGGAGATACCTGGCACTACGACATCCTGATCGACGGAGAACGCTACAGGGGTTCGACCAAGACCTCGGACCTCAAGACGGCAACACTGTTCGTCAATCAGCTTCGGCTGGATGTGGCACGTGGGAAGCTTGCGTTGGCTGGCACCCAGAAGACCGTCCTGCTGGAGGACATCTTCATGGAGTTCATGACTGCCAAGAAGATTTCTGCCAGTCCGCTCTACATCACCTCCATGACGGCTCACTGGCTGGTCTGGCTCCAGGATCGTCTCGGGAAAATGTCGATCGAAAAAATTCACCCCACCCATGTGGATGAACTTCGGAATGCTCTATTGGGAGCAGGGCGATCCAAGGTCTTCACCAACAATGTCCTGACAACCCTTCGGACCTTGCTCAATTTCGCTGTGAAGCGGGGCAAGATGAGGAAGAAGGGCTTCACCGTGGAACTGCTCAGGGTTCAGAAGAAGCCTCGTCCCACCGTTCCGGCAGAGAAGGTCCAGGAGTTCCTGGGTGTCATTGACTCCATTGCAGCGAACCCTCAAGTGCGGGTCATGATCAGGACCATGCTCGGGTTGGGCTGCCGTCCTTCAGAAGTCTTGGGAATGCGCTGGGAGTGGCTGGACATCCAGGGACAGACTTACACAGTGGGCAAGGCGAAGGGTAAAGAAGCCAGGGTGTTGCCTGTTCCGACTTGGCTGATGGGTGCTCTTCTGTCCATGCCAAAGCCTCTGATCAGCGAGTGGGTATTCCCTGCCAGGAATGGCAAACCGCATTGTCCGGGATTTCTTCGTAAGCCTCTGATGGCTGCTGCGGAAAAGCTCAAGCTCGGGAATGTGACCCAGCATCGCCTTCGGGCGACATTCGCATCCCTGCATGCAGAGGCAGGCACCCCGGTGACTGAGATCCAAGGGATGCTCGGACACAAGAACATCGCCACGACGATGATCTACGTTGAAACCAGCCTCGACGCCAAGCGCCGTGCCCAGGACGCCCTCAGTCTCAAGCTGGGGCTCGTTTCCGGGGGGCTCCAGTGAGATATCCCTCGCTTCCGGTCATCCCATGGGCTTTCCGGTTCATCGATTCATACGCAAAAGCATATCTACTCGGATTCATCTTGGCGGACGGTTGCGTGCTCGACGCCCGTCCCGGTTCGTATCGATCCCGAGTGAACCTCAAAATCAAAGCCTGCGACGTTCACGTCTGCCAGATGCTCTATGACCTTGTCGGGGGCAATCTCCGTGACATCGAGGATGGCTACCGAGTGATCTGGGAGGTCAATTCGGATGAGGTTGCCGCCGACTTCATCGCCCTGGGTTTGACATCTCACAAAACCTTCACTGCCTCCCTGAACTGGGATCTGATTCCCGAACAATTCCATGGAGCTGTCGTGGCGGGACTGATCGATGGGGACGGACACATGCGTTTCGATCGCAAGAAACGGCGAGCTGAAATCTCCATTGCCAGCGGCAGCATCACCCTTAGGGATCAACTCCTGGAGCGCTTCTGGTTTTTCAAGTCGGTAGAGATCGCACCCAGTGGAAAACGGAGGAACACCCTTTACCGCATCGAGGTCCAGAATCACCGGGAGCGCTTGAAGGCGCTCATTGCCCTTGTGTACACACCACTGCCTTTCCAGATCCTTGCGCGCAAGCAGGTCGTGCTGGATCAACTGAGAGCATTTTTGGATGAACAGGACGCCTACGACGAGCGCATGGAGCAGGTGGCTTCCCTAAAGGCGGAAGGGCGCTCTATCGCTGAGATTGCATCTCAAGTTGGAACAAGTGTTCGTCCCGTGATGGCGCGCTTGAAGGCGCAGGGCATCGACAGCAGGAACTTGGTGTTCACAGAGGAAGACAAGGAGCGAATGCGCTGCCTGCATCAGCAGGGGATGTCGGTCCTGGAAATCCACGCCGCGATAGGAAAAGCGACGGAACAAGCTGTTCGCTTCCATTTGCAGCGAATGGGATGCGTGAAGCCTCCAGAGTCGAAGGGACTCAGGGCTGCACCGGACTTGGAAGAGGCAATTCGCAAACTTCATGTGAATGGAGAACCAGCGTATCGAATCGCCACTGCGATGAACGTGGGCGTGCGACAGGTAAGGAAGATTCTTCAAGATCTAGGAATCGTTCTACATCGAGGTGCTGCGAAGAAGATCACTGACGAACAAATCCTATGGGCTGATGGTGAACTGCGCAGCGGGAGAACCTTGAAATCGGTCGCAGAAGATCTCGGCGTCAGTGACACCCTGATTCGTGTTCGCAGGCAACGCTGGCTTCAGGACCATCAAGGAGAAGCCAATGCTACAGGTGTTGACCGCGATGAGAATTGCACACCTGATTCGCTGACAGATTAGCGGCAGACCTAAGAGATGAACTCGTACATGGAATCGCCCTCACAAGAGCGTTACGCACACTGTTATACACTGCGTTACACACCTTATTACTTGCAATATTACATGCTTGAGCCATCGCGCTTGGCTTTATACGCTGCATGTATGACCAATTCAGGTAAGGACGCTATCCAGAGCTTACATGCAAGGGGGATCCAATGGTGACCCATAAACCGCCCTGCGTGCCTCCAGGATCGTCGGAAGACTCTGGAGGTGTCGGTAGGGCACCGGAAGAGGATCTGAGCGACCTACGCTATTTATTCGTCAGTCCACCCAAGTTCGTGGTGGGCACCACAGTGCCAGATCCTGTCTACTTCCAGCTGCTTGACTACCCCGGGGGCATCAGTAAGTTCTACGAAGATGCTATTGGCAAGTTTGATGGGGATCTTGACGCTTTGATGAGGGCTTCTGCTGTGTTTTGCGACAATCGGAGGCGCTCGCGTCAGACAGTTCCTATTCGATCAGCAAACGGGCGTATATCTGAAGCCGCACAAAGAAAAATACAGAGCATCAACGCTGGGCTTAAACACATCAGGGGGATGTCTGTAGCTAAAGTGCTAGCAGGGCTGATTCAGAATTATATAACAAGCTAAAGCGAATCATCTTTTGCAGGTGATGGTACCTGCCATATTGCCTTGTCAGGAGGGCTGCTTTGCATTTCCGTAACGTCTTACTTGTTCCAACAATAGCAGTAGTTTTTGGCATTGGGTGCGCTCGCATCCCTTCGACCGAGATTCTAGCTTCGGTGAGAGTTTGTAATGAAGAGACCTTCGACGATTCAAAATACGAGTACCTGGGCATCGTTGAGGGAAAGTCGTTCATGACTGGGGTGATGGCAAATGCTGGGGAGGGTAATGCTATTGCCACATGCAAGGGCGAGGCGCATAAGTTGGGCGCGACTCATATTGTGGTCATCCAAAAGGGTGGATTGACTGCAACAAAAGTCGTAGCCAAGGCGTATCGCTTGAAGAGGTAGTGGCTCTAAATATTAGGAGGATATGTGTTGCTACTGGCGTCGAGCAGCAGCGGTGATGGTTGCGTAATCTGGGGAATGGGGATCTTCTTTGTGGCGATTGTGGCGTTCGGGATATTTAGCCACCGCGACGAAGAGAAGAAAAAGCAGGAGCTGGCGAAATTACCCAAGGCAGAGCGTGAAAAACTAGAGCGTATGAAGCTTGAGCGTGAAGCTGAAAGAAAACACGGAGAGATTAATCAAGCCATGATCTGCCCACACTGCCAATCAAAGGGGAGTGTGCGTGTAAAAAAAGTAATACAAAAGAAAGGTGTTAGCGGAGGCAAAGCCACTGCTGCGGTGTTGACGGGTGGGGCATCGCTCCTCGTAGCTGGGTTGTCGCGTAAAGAAGAACTTTCGCAGGCACACTGCGAAAACTGCCACAACGGGTGGGCGTTCTAGGTTGTATTTAGCCTGAGTCAGTCGTCCAGGAAGCCCTCAGTGCACCCTCGCAATTTTGAGGGGGTGCTTCTGGGGGCTTGCTATTCTGAGGAACTGGTTGGCTTTGGAGGCGGCTTGGATCAGGACAGTCTGTCAGGAGAGATGGTTGATGCGCATGCTGCTCTGATCCGGGATTGGACTGAGTGGGAGCGAAAGGCTTCCGCTTTGCGGCGAGCGGCACTGGTGCTCCATGAACAGGCAACTCGGGATTGGCAGTCTTCACGCCGAAGCCTTGCGATGGAAGACTCCTCTGGATTTGAGGACGTTAATATTGCCGCACCCAGAACCATGCTGAACGGCATGGCAATTGAGGCTTTGGCGAAAGCGCTTTGGGTTCAGCGTCGTGACCCCTTTGACGGGAGTCATTACCTGATTGGTCACCACCGGACACTGGATATTCTCCATGACTTGGAAGAATTTCTCTATGAGGAGGAGGAAGAGCTTCTGCTTCGACTTGAGAGCTATGTGGTTTGGGCAGGTAAATACCCGACGGGCATGCGCCCGAAGGATCATCTGCCCAAAGTATTGGGCTCCGGTTTAAAGGTCTATCCCGCATACTCTTCCCACAATTTAGATGAAGACACCTTTCGGATTCTTTACGACAGGCTCTACCGGAAGCTGGGTGAATTTGACGGCGGGAGATCGAAGGGATAGATGGAAAACGCTCAGAAGCGTTAGTCATTACGCAGAGCTGCCTCCGTCTAAAGGTTGACCGCCCCAGGGTATTTTGGATCTGGAGATACAGGTCCGGCTAACTCCCGCCCTGGGGTCCAGGGGGTCATTCGTTCCAGTTGGAATCGATAATGTTGCAAATTACAACATCTCTATCGATTTCAATAGAAACCCGTCCTCCTTGACTCGAATCGAAGCCTTGTGGCGTATGGAAGCCTGATGGTGTCGAAATATACAGTTAAGCGCGCGGACGCAAGGTGCGCGATTAGCGCGCGATGTGCCATCAAGGAAACCCTGCAATCGTAGACGCCGTAAGGATTTTTACCCGACACTCAAGAAGTAGATGATGAATCAGAATGTTCGCCTGTATGCAAACGTACACCGCTGCAATTGTCTCGTCGCGCAGAAACGCATTTGAGTCTGGTGGTTTAGTAGGCGATTACCTCGTCGTCGTCGATCAGCGCGTAGGGATCTTCTTCGAGACTCTCTTGGCTCTGGGCTTCCTCCTGTTGGTCGTGAAGGAGTCGTTCCCCTGCCGCACGTCAGGTTCCTAGGCGGTGCCACGAAGGGTGGGGTCATTCTCTTCTGGAGGGCGGCTTCCACCTTCTCGATGAGCCTGCATTCGAGGAACAACGCCTCGGCGGTTTGACTGAGGCTTTCCCCTCTCAGAGTTGCAAGCAGTCGAAGCCCTTCGATCGTTTCCGCCTGAAGGGTCAGATTGATGTGCCCCACGGGAGGGTGGGTGGCTTCCGGCGATGTGCGTTCATATGCATATCTACGCAGTAATAGCGGGTTGTCCGAGATTGGGTGCGCTGGTTTGGGGATGCTAGGCATCGCTCTGCTCACACCAACCCCATTTTAGGTCACCCATGGACTGGCGCTGCGGACTGTATCCCAGGTCCCACAGGGCGCACTCAATGGCACCGTAGGCGGCGTCGTCCTGATGGACCGAGGGGAACAGGGTGGATAAAACCTGGTGACTCGAACGGGGGCAGGATTGAAGCCAGTGCTTATTGCCATCAAGAACGGCTTCTAGAAGCTCTGCTGGTGGAATAACGTTGCCTCGGTGGGGGCTGAGGGTCCTGCGCAGCATGATCTGATGCCCGGTGGGGGTAGCATTCGTGGTGGGGTTCACTAGATAGCCTTTTAATTGCATGCTGCTGCCTTGGTGTTGTTACCACCTGCGCATGCAGCTGTGCATATGTTTTGTTATGGATGCGTGTCTAGATCGGGTGGGATGACTTTACTCGTCATCGCCTCCTCGGCTTCGCTGGGGCTACGCTCGGAGGATCATGGATAGCGGTTGGGTGTATTGCCGGACACGAGTGGATCGGCGTGCTGCATCTCTTATATAAAGACAACCCGAAAAGTTCACTGCCTCAGGATGACCCTCATGCAACCAGACCGTTCCTGAGGGCGAGCTCTTCAGGTGTGGGTAGGTGGAAGCCCTTCCAGTAGCCCTTGCCGTCCGAGTAGGTCTTGTTCAGTCCGGTGACGGCTTTTACGGCGCGGCTAAAGATGTTTCCTGTGAACTCGACCTCCAGCTCAGGGTTCCACTCACGGAATACGCGCTCCAGATCCTTGTCCAGGACGCGCCCACCCGGAGCGGTCCAAGCGATAAGGTCTACGACCTCATTCTCTAGGAACTGATTCAGCTGCTTGGCAACAGCTTTCTCGTCCACAATGCCCAGATATGGCGTGAAAGGCTCCATGCATTCCCACATCAGGCGGACTGCCTCCGGCGACCATGGATCATCCCAGCACTTCGGATTGAAGTATTTCGTGATCAAGCCTACGGTGCTCTCCTGGTCCTGGCAGTAGTAGTTGCGGAGATTGCAGACCACCTTCGCCAAGAGCATGGCGGGAGGGTCTCGCCCGAATGCTTTCTCGTGGTCAAAGTCAAGGACTAGATAGCGGACTGCCTGCCCGTGGCGGATCTCCTCGGAAGCGGAAGAGGTGACCCAAGGCTTTCTTGATGCGGCTCCGAGACGAATAGATGGAGGTTGGTGGGGTTCAAGGGGGCGGTCTGTGTTGAGAATAAGCAGACTGGTTGGTTGTTGCTCGTTGGTCATGGGCTCCTCGCATCCCGTGATCTGGGATTCGAGTAGTTGTTACCAACGTTGGAGTGAGCTTCGAGGTTTTGCCCTATGGCGAGATGCGAGGCTCCTGTCGATCTAGCTTCTGGAAGGGGGGGAAGTTTGGTAAAATACAAAAACGCGTAAATACGCGTATGCATCTGGGAGCTATGGATGGGTGGGCGGCACGAGCGAGATTGGGAACGAAAGACCTACACCGTCAGCCCTGAGGTGGCTAAGGCGGTGGCGTTAGCTGCTGCTGAGCAAGAGCTAGACCCAGGAACGATCGTGGATGCGATTCTGTGGCGAGCTTTGGTGAAGCCGGATGAGGATGCGCTGAAGGGCGGGAGTTTCTCCAGGGACGAAATAGAGAGGCTATTTGCTGAAGAGGTCTTCGATTCGGTGCCCCCTGAGGCACTGGTTGAGGACATTCAGGGTTGGTTGGAGGGCTCCCATGGTGAAAAAGGGAGCCTTCGTGAGGCTCGAAGGGTGGTGAAGCGGTGGCGAACCAAACGGCGTATTGAGCCCCGGTGGCGGGAAGCCGTTCTTAGCTTGCTATCTGATTCGGAAATCGTGCCCAGGGTTCTCAAACACAATGTCGTTAACTTGGACTGGTTCCAGGAAGATGGAGAAGATGAGGACGAGTAGGGACGGAGCATCAACCGTGAGGGCTCACTTTCGCTGAAGAGCCTCTCCGTGATGCCCAAAACTTGGATTCACGTGCAGATAACTGGAATCCTTCCGGCAGACTCGGTGAGAAGCGCGTCTTCGCCTACGCATGACACCGTGCGAATTTTAGTGACCATGGAAATGGATATTTATTCGGGTTTTTCGACGTAAGGGATCAGCTTGGCAACAGGCTTCTTATAGCGAGTGATGATAACCTCCTCACCAGCAAGGACAAGGTTGATGAGCTTGGATAGCTGTCTTTTTGCTTCGGTAACACTGACGAAAATGGTCGCCATAACCCTCCTAAGGCTATCAATAAGATCGAACCACTATATGATATCACAGGCGTGGTATTCGATTAATGGCTCTAATTTAGGCGTGGCTTGTAGTTTGATGCATGTATGGTAGGGTTCGCGCCGAATAACAACCCAGTCCTCTCCATGTGCTCAAATCGCCATTTGCACCATTGAGAGTCCTGAAATTTCAATAGAACACGGGTTGCCTGTCTTACCAGTTGGCACAAAAAAGCCCTCTCTCTAGTGCTTGGAGGGGCGGGAGAAGAACTTTGATCTTTTGTTAGGGCGGATGGTGGACGCCGCTACTGGTGCGCAACCCGCCATGGGTATGTCTTCCATGCGGAAGACGATGATGGATCATGAGCACGGGTATTTCTACGCCACCCATGCTTCCGACAGTGCCTCCGCCTGTTTCAGCACCAGTTCTACTGCTCTCTGTTCCATATCCGGCGGATACTTGTGCCGCTTGAGGATGAGCTTGATGCGCCCTCTGAGCTTCGCCCGCACTGCCTCCCTGGCAGACCAATCCACCGTGAGGTTGTTCCTGAGGAAGTCTGTCAGTTCCCGGGCAATGGCTTTCAGCTCGTTGTCGCCCAATTCCCGCACCGAAGCCTCATTGGTTTCCAGGGCGTCGTAGAACGCCATCTCGTTGGGTGACAGCCCCAGTTCCTCCCCGCGCTGGGCGGCGGCGTTGAAGGACTTCGCCATCTCGATGAGTTCCTCGATCACCTGGGCGGTCTCGATGCTCCGGTTCCGGTAGCGGATCAGAGATGCCTGGAGCAGGGTGGAGAACTTCTGGTTCTGGACGACATTGGTGGCGAAGCGTGCCTTGATGTCATCCCGGAGCAGCTTCTCAAGGAGTTCCACAGCGAGGTTCCGCTGCTTCATGTGGCGCACGTCATCCAGGAACTCGTCGCTGAGGATGGCGAGGTTCGGCTTGTCGAGACCTGCCGCCGCAAAGATGTCCACTACCTCATCCGACACTAGTGCCCCACTGATGATCTGACGTAGGGCTTGATCCTTGCCTTCATCCGAGAGCGTCTTGTCCTGGGTGCTCACCTTCGTCCAGGTCGCCTTGATCGCCTGGAAGAACGCCAACTCGTCCCGGTAGGCTTGGGCTTCATCCAGGGTGCAGCAGAGGGCGAAGGCTTTGCTGGCGGCGAGAACCATATCGGCGAAGCGTTTCTTGCCGTCCGTCTGTCCTGCGAGGTGGTTGATAGAGCCGCCCAGAAGATGGATCGCCTTGGTCTGGAAGGCGCTGTAGTCGAAGCCTTGCATCATCGCCTGGAGATGGATGATCTTGTCCTCGAACAGGGCATAGGCTTCCTGGGCGTCGATGGTGGGGGTGCCCTTGCCCTTGGACTGGGTGTAGTTGAGGAGCGCCTGCTTCAGTTCCGCCGCGATGCCGATGTAGTCCACCACCAGACCACCAGGCTTGCCTCTGAACACCCGGTTCACGCGGGCGATCGCCTGCATGAGGTTGTGCCCGCGCATGGGTTTGTCCACATACATCGTATGGACGCAGGGCGCGTCGAAGCCCGTAAGCCACATGTCCCGGACGATGACGAGCTTGAGCGGATCCTCGGGCTTCTTGAACCGGGCTTCCAGGCTCTTCTTGACCTCTTTGGTGTAGATGTGGGGCTTCATGAGCGCCTTGTCCGAGGCTGATCCCGTCATGACGATCTTGATGGTGCCCTTCGCGGGGTCCTCATCGTGCCATTCGGGGCGCAGCGCGACGATCGCGTTGTAGAGGTGAACGCAGACCTCGCGACTCATGGCGACGATCATGGCTTTGCCGTCCAGGGCGGCATTGCGGTTCTCGAAGTGGGTGACGAGATCGGAGGCAACCTGCTTGAGGCGGGGTTCTGCACCCACCAGCTTCTCCAGGGCTGCCCACTTCCGCAGGGTCTTCGCTTTGCTGGAGTCCTCTTCGTCCTCGGTGAGATCCTCCACCTCGTCATCGATAGTGGGCGTGTCCTCGGGATTCAGCTCCAGCTTGGCAAGGCGGCTCTCGTAGTAGATCTGGACGGTGGCTCCATCCGAGACCGCCTGCTCGATGTCGTAGATGTGGACGTAATCGCCAAAAACCGCCCTCGTGTCCTTGTCCTCGCTGCTGATGGGTGTGCCCGTGAAAGCGACGAAGGTGGCGTTGGGCAGGGCTTGGCGGAGCTGGTAGGCAAGCCCATTGGTGGCGACGAGATCCTCGGTGCCGTCCGCGTTCTTGCGCCTCTTGAAGACGGTCTTGAACCCGTATTGACTGCGGTGGGCTTCGTCGCAGATCACGACGATGTTCTGACGGTCCGAGAGGAGTGGGAAGCTTTCCTCGCCTTCCAAGGTGGCGAACTTCTGGATGGTGGTGAAGAGGATGCCGCCCGAAGGACGGTTGGCAAGCTTGTCCCGGAGATCCTGGCGATCCTCTGCCTGGGTGGGGTTCTCCCGCAGGAGTTCGGACGCAGAAGAGAAGGTCTCGAACAACTGCCCATCCAGATCATTGCGATCCGTCACCACAACGACGGTGGGGTTGTGCATCTCCGGGGAAACCATGAGGCTCCCGGCGAGGCAGGTCATCTCGATGCTCTTGCCCGATCCCTGGGTGTGCCACACCACACCACCGCGACGGGACCCACCAGGGCGACTAGCCTGGATGACGTTCTTCACGACGGCACGGACTGCATGGAACTGGTGATACCCGGCGATCTTCTTGGTGCTGCCATCGTCCTCGAAGAGGATGAAGTGGCGGAGATAGTCCAGGAAGAGGTCCCGCTGGAAGAGTCCCCGCACCAAGGTTTCCAGCTGCTGATGCTGCCCCAGGGGATCGAGGTCTACCCCGTTGATGGTGCGCCATGCCGTGAACCGCTCCTGGGTGGAGGACAGGGAACCTGCCCGCGCAAGGGTGAAGTCGGAGATCGCCAGCACCTCGTTGAAAACGAAGAGATCCGGGATGTCCTCCTTGTAGGTCTGGAGCTGATGGTAGGCGTTCCAGATGTTGGCGTTCTCGTCGGCGGGGTTCTTGAGTTCCAGGACCGCCAGGGGCAGCCCATTGACGAAGACGATGACATCGGGGCGACGCTTATGCTTGGGACCCTCGATGGTGTATTGGTTCACCACCAACCAGTCGTTGGCATCGGGGCGGGCGAAGTCGATGAGCTTGGCAAAGTCCCCACGGGTTTCGCCATCACGCTGGACATCCACGGGGACGCCGTCCGTAAGCCACTTGTGGAACTGGCGGTTCGCCAGCATGAGGCTGGCAGCGTTTCCGTGAATCACCTGACGGGTGACGTCATCCAGGTCGGAGGAGGGGATGCTGGGGTTCAGCTTGACGAGAGCTTGGCGGAAGCGATCCTCCAGCACGACCTGCTTGTAGGAGGCGCGTTCCTGCTGGCTGCCTTCGGGGGCGAGATTGGGACCGAAGGCAAAGGTGTAGCCCAGCTCCTCGAACCAGGAGAGGCAGGCTTGTTCCGCTTGGTTCTCGTCGATGAAGGACATTTAATCACCACCACTGCAAGCGGGAAAGCGTGTTTTGGAATGCTTTGAATGCCCGTTCCGCATCCGATGGTGAGTCACCTAGCAAGCCACTTGCGATGAAAGGCGAATTGCTGGCTTCCTTCTCGATGGAATCTCTTATTTCGCTAAGGGCTCGATCTCTGTTTCGGTGTCGATAGCCGAAGGCACCAGGAGGAACACATTCCTGCTCTCGCTCACCATGCACGGCGTATGCTAGGGCAAGAATCACCTCGAATCGGTCGAAAGCAATCTCGAAGGAGTCTTCGGTGGGGGTCAATTGCCGAAAGAAAGGCTTTAAGAATTCATACATCCAATCATTCAGTGGTGCACGTCGGTTATCCATTCCCTCTAATTGTTTCCATACATCTGGACCGCGTTCTGAAAGCCAATACGGAGGTAGCAGTCTGACAACGGTCATGATTTCGCCGTTGTAAGTTTCGATCCTCTGGGTCAGAAGGCGACAGAGGAGGCTATAGCGACCAGATACGAAAGCGGATATCCCGATGGCATATAAAAAGATTACAGCGGGATACCGCTGAAGTGTGATCCAAACAACATTCCCATTAGGGGCATGAATGGTCGTTAATCTAGTAATAGTGCGCTCCCAGACCGAGAAGTGCTTCTCGTCGGACCACTCACCTCCGATTGTAGCAAGCGAAACCAGAGTCTTGCACACGGCTTCAATTGCTTTAACGCGGGCGGTAAGGGTTTCGCCAGTGGGTCCTTGGCAGCCCCTTAGTGGGAACCGTGGTCCACGCGTTTCCGATACCACGCGCTCCACCTCATCACTGATTAGGTCCGCAAGCTGAATGCGATATCGATCCTCACTCAAGTATCGCTTTAGACTCGCAACCGCCGCATCTGTGGATAGCGGATGGGGGCGGGAATATGTGTCCAGCGATTTGACCAACTCGGCAAGCGACGAGAAGAACTGGTTTGCGCCTTGGATAGGAACAACTTGGGCTCTTCGATGTCGAATCAGATCCTTGGCATAAGCGCTCAGTTCGCCCCTCGCTGCCCAATAGGTCGAGAATCGGCGATTGGGGGCGCGGGTGATGGCGCTGCGAAGTGCTTCGTCATAGGTGGCTGACCACCCGCAGGTAATGAGACCATAGTCGTCAAAGATGCGATCCAAGTAGGCATTTAGCTCGGTTGGGTAGGTCGCTAATTCATCAGGCGTATTGAGGATGCGAGTATCTTTGTAGTCCCCGTGAACCTTCACGACGCAGCACTTCGAATGGGTCAATGGCATCGCGCCTTGAATGTGGTCCTCGGAGCTGATGACGTCTGGAATGACCCCTACGTCCTCAAGGGCACGCTCCATGAGGCGGTCAAAGTTTGTCGTGATGATGACCTTGATGAAGCCTGCCGATACTAGCTCGGCGATAGCGCGGTGGGCTTTTGTAGGTTGCTTGAGACCCTCTTCACGTTCTTGATCTGTAGCTTCGAAAAAATCGTGAAGCAACTGCTGGCGCTCGGCACGCGTTTTGGCTACTGAATCCAGCAACATAGAGTAATCAGGTTCGTGCTCAAACTTTTGGAGATACCACGCGGCTGGATCAGATCCGCACTCCTCGCTGTTCAGCTGTGCAAGTCTGCGGACAAGATCCAGAGTGATTTCCCAACCCGTTGGGATTCCAGCGTCACGGGAAATGCCCGACCCGAGCATCACGGCATAGACGCCGGGATTTGCCTGAATTGAAAACGCGAGGGAGTGGATCGGATCGATCATTCTGACTCCATCGAGAGGTCGGGGATGGCGAGCTTCCCGGACATGAGGCGGGGGAGGAGGGTATCGCGCAATTCGGTTAAATGCCGGACCTGCGCGGTATTGCTCTCAACGCGGGCAAACCCTGGAGATGTAATCTCTTGGAATCGTCTGAGGATCATCGTTGGCGGCAGAACCACCGGGACAGACTCGATATGCCCCTTGGTGACTGCTTCGCGGCTTGCTCCGGCGTTCATCCCCATCAGGTAGTCTTTCGTCGATTTTCGAAGTAGGTGCTGATGGATGTAATGGCTCGGCACTTCGGGCTTCGCTCGAAGAATTGCCACATGCTGGTTCACTCGCGCTGGAAGTACTCCTGGATCAACCACGCAGGTCCTGAGGATGGAGGCACCTGTGATGTTGAGCAGGACATCACCTGGGAAGAGTTCCACGTTGGAAAGCGCTGCTGCCTGTTGATCGGTGATCCGAGCCAGTCCGTCCCAGGTGAATTCTGAGTCATATACATTTTGGCTGCGGACTAGCGCAATGCCCTCTTCGACATAGGCTTCCTTGCCTCCTCTGGGGGTCGCGCCACTGCCGATTTTTGAGGTGATGTCTTTTAGGGATACGACTCGCCACCCCTTCGGGATCGCTCCCAGTTCCGATTCCTCAAACTCGCTGGGGAACAGGTTCGCCACTTCGGGAGGAACACCTTCCGGTTCGCGCCCTTCCGCCTTGGCAAGCACGGGGGCGAAGTCCACGAACCAGGACTTGAAGATCGCCTGGGCGATGGCTTCAAGGGTGGCGTTGGTTTCTCGGAGGAGGGCGATCTTGCCTTCAATGGCATCTGCAAACCTTGCAATGTCTTGTTGGGTATCCCCGCTTGGCAACTGAATAGGCAGTGCCATCATGGTCTCTGTTCCTAGCCGTCCAGTTCCATGCCCTGCCGCATCGACAATGGATAAGAGACGAGGCTTTAGGGCGACTAGAAGATGCGGCAAATAAGAAGGATGCAGACTTCCTTTCGGTAGGACCGCTTTTACGTCCTGGTTGAATGCGCTGATGGTCCTGACTCTTGATATTGGGATGTCGTTATGGAGGGTCATCCCGCGAACCAGCATCAAAGTGGTTCCCGGCTCTACCAGTCTCGTTGCGCTCTCTGCGCCAAGTGGCGTCAAACAGTCCTGGGCGCCGTTGAGCCAGAAGGACTTCATGTCCTTGGCAGAAACCCATGGAGTCCCTTTACCCCAGAATTCAGGCTTTGATTTTGATGGTGTGCCGCCAGAAAGCAGGGTGATGCAATCTCCAAGGCGGCAATCCTTCCACTCAGACCCCATATCCGAGCCTCCCCAACTGCTCCCGGATGATGGCGTCGAGTTCCTGCCCCTTCTCCATCTGCTCTGCCAGGAGTGAAGTCAGGCGGTCCATCTTTTCGGCGAAGGCTTCGTTATCATCCTCGACCTCCTCGGCACCAACGTAGCGCCCTGGCGTCAGAACGAAACCGTGCTCGTGGATCTCCTCCAGCTTTACGGCGCGACAGAAACCCGGGGCATCGGCGTAGGCTTCCTTCGTCTCGCCATCTAGTCGCCATGCATGGACGGTATTGGCGATCTTCTGAATGTCCTCGTCGTCGAAGACTCGGTTCACGCGGGTCTCCATGCGCCCAATCTTGCGGGCGTCAATGAAGAGCACCTCACCGCGACGATCTCGCCCGTTCTTGGTCTTGTCCTTAGTGAGGAACCAAAGGCAGGCTGGGATCTGGGTATTGATGAAAAGTTGGGGCGGCAGTGCCACCATCACTTCCACCACATCCGCTTCAACCATGGTGCGACGGATGGTGCCCTCGTTGTTCTGGTTGGAGGACATGGACCCATTGGCAAGCACTACGCCTGCGGTGCCCGAGGGCTTCAGGTGGTAGAGCATGTGTTGCAACCATCCGTAGTTGGCGTTGCCTGCCGGAGGGATGCCGTAGACCCAGCGGGGATCATTCGTCAGCTTGTCCGCGCCCCAGTCCGAGACATTGAAGGGCGGATTGGCGAGGATGTAGTCGAAGCGCTCGGTGGGGTGCTGATCCCGGGAGAAGGTATCTCCGGGTTCCTTGCCCAGGTTCGCGCCCATGCCCCTGATGGCGAGGTTCATGGCAACCAGACGCCAGGTGGTGGGGTTGGACTCCTGTCCAAAGATGGAGATGTCGTCTCGCTTGCCGCCGTGGGACTCCACGAACTTCTCGCTCTGTACGAACATGCCGCCCGATCCGCAGCAGGGATCGTAGACGCGCCCCTTGTGAGGACTGAGGACTTCCACCAGGACCCGCACCACCGAGGCAGGCGTGTAGAACTGTCCGCCTTTCTTACCCTCGGCAGAGGCGAACTGCCCGAGGAAGTATTCGTAGACCTCGCCCAGCACATCCTTGGCACCTGCACCCTCGCCGAAGCCGATGGTGGAGATGAGATCGATGAGTTCGCCTAGGCGTCCCGGTTCGAGCTGGGTGCGGGCAAAGCGTTTGTCGAGGACGCCCTTGAGGCTGGGATTCTCGGACTCGATGGCGATGAGGGCGTCGTCGATCCGCTTGCCAATGTCCGGCTGCTTGGCGGCGCTGCGGATGGCTTCCCAGCGGGCAGTGGGCGGCACCCAGAAGACATGCTCCTCGGTGTAGTAGTCACGGTCCTCCAGGAGGAGATCGGCTCCCGATCCTTCACCGATGTAGAGATCGCTCTTGGGGTTCTGGAACTCCTTGGCAAGGGTGATGCGACGCTCGTCGAAGGCGTCGGAGATGTATTTCAGGAAGATCAGCCCCAGACATACATGCTTGTACTCCGCCGCGTCCATGTTGCTCCGGAGCTTGTCGGCGGCTGCCCATAGGGTCTTCTTGATCTCGGCGTCCATGTGGTTCCAATCCTGTTGATGCTAGATCGATTATTCAACAGGAGTCGTCCAGGGTCTCGGAGAAATCCGGCAATAAAGCTGTGGATGGTCAGTAGTTGACGTATCCCATCATTAGGAATGTCCCTCCCATTGGGGTGAGACTACGATTCAGTTGAGGGGAGTGCTGATGAATCGAGATGCTGCCTATCAAGAGCTTGTCCGGCGTCGTAAAGTGCACCAGTTCCCTGAGGGGCTGCTGAATCCCTCCCAGATTTGCGGCGGACGCTATGACACAGACCATCTGAGTCCGTGGTCGCGTTGGCAGGGAGATTTGAACGCCGAAGTTGTCGTAGTGGGACAGGATTGGGGTGACGAGAGCTACTTCCTGCAAAACCACGGTCGCGACAATGATTGGGAGCCTACCTGCAGCAATTTGAGGGACATGGCTGGAAGAGCTGGGTGGGATCTTGGCACTCCTCATTTTCCAAAGCCACAGAAGCTCTTTTTGACCAATGCGGTTTTGGGCATTCGCGCGACAACGGGCAAGTCTGGCACTCCGCCAGTTTCTTGGGTCAACGATAGCTTGCCCTTCTTGGTTGAGTTGCTTCAAATCATCCAGCCCCGAGTCGTTGTTTCACTTGGGGTGGCGGCTAGCAAAGCCTGTCGGATGGCGCTGCTAGGTGTTCGACGCGTTCCTGGGGTGCCATTGGGAGCGACGATGGCGCATCTGCACGGCTTAGGACCTATCTATAGTCATGGGAAGCCTGTCTGGTTCCCTTTCTACCACTGTGGTCCGCTCGGATTGGCTAACCGGGGGCTGGAACTACAGCGTCGGGACTGGAAGGGGCTTGCTGACTGGATGCAGGCTTTTCGCTGAGGAGAACTCCCACCCTGCAAGCGTAATGCTGGGAGCTTGATGAGTCTGTGACTTGCCATAGAGCCGCCATCTGTGAGTGTCTATCCTTACCCTTCTTTCACCTACTGCATTTGGGGGATGCCAGGGTCGCAGTTGCCTTCTATTGGGCTGTGGAGTTTGAAATGCTGCAGGAGTATGATCCATACAATCAAGCTGTCGAACTTTTTAAATGGAAGCTAGAACATGAAGACGATTCTCGAAGCACCGGAGGCGGAGCGACAGCAGCGACTTGAGATGTTCAATAGTCTTCGTAACGAAATCTGGTCGCGTCAGATGTCAAATTCGGAAAGTTACGATAGAAATCTCCTCTCGCTTGCAACTCTATTCCTTGGTCTTTCTCTAACCTTTTTAAAGGATATAAGTTGCTACCCTTCTACTACCTACAGATTCATGCTTTCCTCCTCCTGGGGACTGTTTGCTTTGGCGGTAGTGTGCACGATCGGGTCGATTTTGACGAGTCAGGCAGGCTTGAATAGACGGTTGGAAGATGCTGAGCAATATTATATTGAAGGATCGGAGGACCACTTCAATAAACGGAACTCCTACGCTGTTGGAACTCGATACTTGAACAAAATGTCGGCAATTTCTTTTATCTCGGCAATTGTCTTAACCGTATGGTTTGTTATTATTAATCTTCCGGGAGGGAAAATGAACAGCAATGATCGCCTTGAGAGGGGAGCACCCGTCCCCTCTATCCAGAAGGTGCCAGGTCAATCGCCTGCTGCAGGGGTCGAGATTCCGACAATGCAAAAGGTCCCCCAGCCCAGCGGTGGTCAGCCTAGTTCTGGAGAACAATCGAATAAAAAATAGGTCGACCATTAAGGCTTGCGAATGGGCTCCCCTGGGGGCTCCTTTGACTTGGAGGGCTATGGGGCTAGATGCGCTTCATCTCTGCTAGCATTCGGTAGTGCGCTCCGATTGCGGTCAGGCGACATCCAGTTGCGTTGATTGCAGCGTAATACATGTGTGATGCACCAACTGGTTCCACTAAGCCATGGCGGTTACATTGCTGCAGCTCGCCGAAGATGCGGGTATTGTTCAGGTCGACTGGGAATCCTCTAAGAGCTTCTGGGATATTCTCGCGGTCTGGCTCAAAAGAAGGATCCAAAGGGAAGACTGTGGTCGGGTCTGGAAAATATGTCGGCAACCTCCGAAGAATGTCTAGAGAAATCTTGGGAGGTATGGTTCTCAATGTGATAAATGATTGCACATTGGCTTTGTATATGGGGCGTTGTTCCCATGGTCCAAGCGTTTGATCTACATGTGAATAAATCGAAGCAGGCGTAATTCTTCCACAGATGTCAGCCGCGCTTCCGTCGAGTCCATCAAGAAGCAGTGTCGTAAATAGACCATGTCCATTCGACTCAGCAGCAGTTTGGTGTCGGTGGCAAGCTGTGAGAATGGTGACCCCTGAGCCAATTATTGAGACGTTTCCATTGGACACGATTGACGCCTCTCCGGCGAATCCAGAATGACAGCTGTCAAGAATTATTACTGTTGACTTGATCTTTGGATAAGCATGATTTGCGAGTGTGATCAGATCCTGGATGGATACCCCCCAAGATCCTCGGACGCCATTCTGGCTGACTATGTAGCCGTTTTGGGTAGATTCGTTGATAATCCCATGCCCAGCAAAGTAAAACAGGACACAATCCGCATCGCTCCCGAATAATTTCTGGATGCCATCGAGTAGGACAGCTGTGGTTATGGCGGCATCATTGCTCGTCAGTAGGTTGATGGAAAAATTGGGAGAGCCATCACCATTTTTGTCGATCGTATTTGCCAAGGCAATCGCGTCGTTCACACATCCACGCAAGGGGTTTTCGACATAGTCATCGATGCCCACAATCAGCGCTCGTTTCATGGCTGCCTCAGTGCCCTACAGGGCGAAATCACGGATAGCTTTGACGATGGATGCACTATTCCATCCAACAATAGCGTCGGCAGCGTCTTTCACGGTCGCCGATGTCCTCTCTGATGCCCATGGCTCGATGGCGATGAGAGGTTTAGAGAATACCTGCTTGCTTATCTCGATTTCTTTGTTGATCCATCTGGAGTGGGTGCTGTAAACGCCAGCGAGCATGAGAACGCAATGAACCTGAGAGACTTGCTTCTTAATGGCTTCGTATAGTTCCGCATCATTCTTTGCGTCGTGAATCGGATCATCTTTGGGCACCGAATAGTCGATCCATTCAAAGTTGGGATGCTTCTCAAGGAGGTTGACCAATTTGTCATACGCATCACTGTAGGTCCAAGAATGGCTTATGAAAATTCTATAAGTTCGTAGTGCTGGCATTGGTAAATCTCTCTTAAGGGTTGTGGTTAGGGAGGAGTTCGCTATCAGGAATCACCTTAAATCTATCACCCAGCACTTCTGCTCGATAAGTCAATTTTAGAATCTTGTAGCGCTTTCTGTTTGAAATTTACAAGTAGGCATTGTTGCAAAGTCAGCTGCGCCCCATGTAGGCGTCTACGCCAATAGCAACCTCGGTATCCAGGTAGACCACCCCTGTGGTTCTGGGATTGAGCCCAGGGAGTCTGGGAAACCCCTGCCCCCGGGCAGGGGAGGAACGATGGGCAGCTGCCTTGTGGGGACTCCCAAAGTCGGAAGCGAACAGATGCTAGTCCTGGAAGTGCTTTATGGGGCATCCCAATGTGGGGATTTTGTGGGGACTCGCCCTCTGAAATGGTAGAATAGACCCTTCACCAAGGCTCTTTGAGAAGGTGCAATCCCAAAACCGAAAGCCCCCGAATCCTTGCAGATTCAGGGGCTTCACTGGTGCCTCGAGACGGAGTCGAACCGCCGACACATGGATTTTCAATCCATTGCTCTACCAACTGAGCTATCGAGGCGCATCAACCAGCTTACCAGGGTCCTTTGCTTTTTCAAGTGTGAAGTGGGCGTGGCTTGGGGCATCCTTGAGTCTTCGGAGTGGATGAACCATGGCTGCCAATATCAAAAGCAAGGAAATTCAGGTCCAGAAGCCTGCCCAAAGTCTTCAGGCCTTCCAGCGGAACCTGGCCTCGGGGCAGGAAGTCCACGAGGGGTTGCTGAAGCCGGTGCTCATCGGCGTCGGGGCCGTTCTGGTGGTGGTGGTCGCCTTCTTCGGGATCCGGGCATGGCGACTGAGCAATGTTGAGCGCCACGAGGCTCAGGTGGGCGAGGTTGTGATGGCGGTCCAGGGTAACGGGTTGAACCCGGTCCCTGCCCAGGAGCTGGAGAAGCGGATGCGGGAGAACCTGCCGCGACTTGAGGCTCTGGCCAAGTCTGCGCCTTCCTCCCGGCGCGCCGGTACCGAGGCTCTGATGGCTGCCTGGAAGCTTACTTTGGAGGGGAAGGGGGCCGTGCTCGTGGCGGGTTCCGAACCCTGGGACCGTCTGCGGGTTGCCCAGAAGGCCCTGGCCCTGGGCCAGGAGAAAGAGGCCGCCCAGGCCCTGGCGCCCCTGCGCAAGGATGCCGATGTCGATGCCCCCTGGGCCTCCCTGTTCTGGAACACCCAGTTGGAACTGGATCGTCTCCAGGGGAACCGGGAACAGGCCTGGAAGGATCTTGCGGACTACAAGGCCCGCTTCAAGGGGAAGGGCGAATCCGCCCAGTTGGAGCGCATCGTCCAGGGCATCTGATCTGCGGGGCCTATCATGCGGATGTACGACCTGATCCACGCCAAGAAGATGGGCGGAGCCCTGAATTCGGATCAGGTCCGCTTCTGGATTCGGGGTGTCGTCGATGGCAGCATTCCCCCCGAACAGAGCGCTGCCCTGCTCATGGCCGTCTGCTGGCGAGGTATGGATACGGAGGAAACCCTGGCCCTGACGCTGGCCATGCGTGACTCTGGTGACCGTCTGGACCTCTCCGCCATTCCCGGGGTCAAGGTCGACAAGCACAGCACTGGCGGCGTCGGTGACAAGACCACCCTCATCATCGGTCCGGTGGTGGCGGCCTGCGGGGTGCCCTGCGCCATGTTCAGCGGGCGGGGCCTGGGGCATACGGGCGGCACGGTGGATAAATACACCGCCATTCCGGGCCTCCGGGTGGAGTTGGATCCTGATGCCTTCCGCGAGAGCCTCCGGGCCACGGGTTTCGCCAATAGTGCCCAGACCGGCGATATCTGTCCGGCGGATCGGCGTTTGTATGCGCTGCGGGATGTCACCGCCACCGTGGAGTCCATCCCCCTTATTACGGCCAGCATCATGTCCAAGAAGCTGGCTGGTGGGGCCGACGCGCTGGTACTGGATGTCAAGTGTGGCCAGGGTGCCTTCATGCGGACCCTGGAGGAAGCCCAGGCCTTGGCCCGGAGCATGGTGGACGTGGGACGCGCCCATGGCATGAAGATCAAGGCCCTCCTCACCCGCATGGAGGAACCCCTGGGGTGGGCCATCGGCAACGCCCTAGAGGTTATGGAGTCCGTGGAGATCCTGAAGGGGATGCATGGGGATGGCCTCCTTGCCCAGATGAGCTTTCGGCTGGCGGCGGAGATGCTGGTACTGGGCGGAGTGGCTCAGGATCTTGAGAGTGCCATGGGACAGGTGGCCCGGGCTGTCCAGAGCGGAGAGGCCATGGAGCGTTTTCGGGCATGGACGCGCCACAACGGGGGCGAGGTCCGGAGTCTGGACGATTTCTCCGGCCTGCCCCAGGCTGGGCAGTGTGTGGAGATCCGCGCTCCCCGGCGGGGCTGGATGGCAGCCCTGGACAGCCGCGCCCTTGGGATCCTGGCCATGGAACTCGGTGCCGGCAGGCGCAATCAGGGAGACCTGCTGGATCTCGGGGTGGGTTTGCGGGTGCATCGCAAGGTCGGCGATCCCGTGGAGGCCGGTGAACCCTTGTTCACGGTGTTCGCCAAGGCTGGAACGCAGGTGGCGCCCGAACCCTTCCTGGCCACGGTGGGATGGTCTGAGAGCCCCGTGGCCCCGGAACCCTGGCTCCTGGGTGTCGTGGAATAGGCGAAGGGCCGCCTGTGGCCCGTTGAATGCCACGGAAATGGAACTTCCTCTGGAGTCTGGGCATCTAAGTCCGATTAGGGAGGTGCTTTCCAGTAACCTGATTTTTTTCCTCCTGGAGGCCTTTGTGCGATCTTCCCTCCTCATTCCCGCGGCTCTGGTTTCGGTTGGGCTATGCGCTCAGGCTCCTGAAAACCTCGTGGACCAATACAACAAAGAAGTCCCCGCCGTGGCTCAGGCCCTCAAGGACCTGAAGTACCGGGAGGCCTGTGCCAAGGCCGATGCTCTAGTACCCGCCAAGGTACCGGTCTTCAACCCAAAGGAGATTGAGAAGAGTCTCGATGCCGGGAAGGGGATGCTGGCCATTCTCAAACTCCAGGCCAACACCCAGGCTGTTTCCGGGCGATGGGAAAAGGCCCGGGACATCAACCTTCAGCGTTTGGACTACGCCCAGTCCCTGAAGACGAATCTGAACGTCGCCTTGGCTCCCCTTGAGGCTGCCTGGAAGCAGTCCCTGGATGAAGGAAAGGCCTACCTGGCCGAGAACGAAGTCAAATCGGGAGAACTGGAGAAGAAACTCCTGACGCTCCAGGCGGATGTCCAGGCCTTTAATGAGAAGAAGCTGAAGCTGGACAGCAAGCAGATGGCAGACCTCAAGGCCCGTGCCTCCCAGGCTCCCAAGGAGGAGGTGCAGTTGGACGAGATGAAGGCCAAGATCGCTTCCTACAAGGCCAACGCGGCGCGTCACGGTCAATTCCTCCGGAAGTGCCAGGACTATCGGAGCGGCGCGGAGGCCCAGATCCAGGAGGCCCAGGCAGCTTTAGGGAAAATGGAAAGTTCGTTGAAGGGACAGGCAGCTGAGATTGAGGCGTTCAATACGGCTCAGAATGCCAAGAAGCCCCGCCCCAAGGTTCCGGTGCAGGGGGCCAAGGCCTGGGTGGCTGCGGTCATGAAGGATCACAAGAATCTGACCCAGCTGGCTACACCCCAGGACCAGGCCAATTCTTTGCACCGCTTGCTGGTGCTGGATCCCGAGAACAAGCCCGCCGCCGATGCCCTTGCCAATCTCGAGCAGGGCCGGGATCCTTTCTATGAGGCCAAGGCCCCGCAGAAAGTTCGAGCCAAGAAAAAATAATCCATAAAGGAATCATGATGGCATTGCGACACCTCTTTCTCGCCCTGATCCCTGCGGCCCTGGTAGCCCAGGCTCCAGAAGCCCAGACCTTCTCCCAGCGGCTGCGAGCCGAAGCCCCTGCTGTTGAGAAGCTCCTGGGGGAGTTCAGGGCCCAGGAGGCCCGTCCCAAGGCCGAGGCTCTGCTGCCGAGTCAGGTGGCTCCCTGGGATGAGAGCGACCCCCAGGCTCAGCTGGCGAGCTTCGGTCTCTACCGAGAATATCTCTATGCCTACTTCCTCGCGGCCAGGGCCACGGATGCCAGCGGAGACTGGGAGAAGGCCCTGGAGTACTACCAGCGGACCCGGGATATCGCCAAGATCAATGCCGAGAAGACGGGGGCCAAGTTCCCGGCGTTGGTGAGCTACTACAAGGATCTGGCGGAGCGCAGCCGCAAGACCCTGGCGGAGAACGCTGACTACATCCAGACCCTGCGGACCAAGGCCAATCCTGATCCTGGGGATCTCCAGCAACTGGAACTGATCCAGAAGGAAGAAGAGAGCATCGGAAAGAGCACCAAGAGTGCCCAGGTATTTGAGGGGTACGTGGAAACCACCAAGAAGGAGGCGGACTACTACTCCCGTTCTGCCGAGCAGGAAGCGTCCCAGATCCGATCCCTGGAGACGGCCCTGGCTGAGTATTCCTTCAAGAATGACAAGGTGAAGTTTGTGGAAGGCATCCTGGCTTCCAAGGGCTACCTGGAAAGCCAGTACCCGGACAAGGCCGCCAGGGTTCGTTTCCTGTATCGCTTGCGGAGCCTGGACCCCGGGAGCCGACGGGTGGTGAAGGAAATCGAGGCCCAGACGGGGGTTCAGCTGCCCCTCCCTCCCGAGGAAAAAAGTGCCCCCAGGAAGCGCAAAAAGTAGAATTTAATCATCGTTTTTTCTAATGGGCTCCCTCTGTCTCGCTAATCAGACTAGAATCGAGGCAGAGGAGCCGCTGTGAACGCCGATCTTACTTCTTCCCTCTTCGATATCCAGCTTGTGAGTTCCAGGCTCTCCGACGAGGAGCGCCGGAAGCGCATGGTAGCTCCCGGTTTCGGCAAGACCTTCTCCGAGCACATGATCGTGATCCCCTACCGCGAGGGGGAAGGTTGGCTGCGCGGCCAGTTGAAGCCCTACGGCCCAATCTCCATGAGCCCTGCGGCCAATGTGCTGCACTACGGCCAGTCCGTTTTCGAAGGCTTCAAGGGCTACCGGCAGCCTGACGGGGGCGTGAAGTCCTTCCGCCCCATCTGCAATGCCAAACGATTCAATGCCAGCGCCCACCGCCTGGCCATGCCCGAGATCCCCGAGGAGCTTTTCTGCGCGGCGGCGGATCTTCTGGTGAAGGCCGATCTGGCCTGGGTGCCCGAGCCCCTGGACCCCGAGAAGCTGCACGACAAGAGCTACTACTTCCGTCCCTTCATGATCGGCCAGGGAGAATACCTGGGGGTGGGCTCGGCTTCGGAATGCCTCTTCATGATCATCGGCGGCCCTGCCGGATCCTACTTCAGCGGTGGCATCCACCCCGTGTCCATCTGGGTCGAGGAAGAATACGTCCGGGCCTGTCCGGGCGGCACAGGAACGGCCAAGTGCGGTGGCAACTACGCCGCGAGTCTGCTGCCCGGCAATCTGGCCAAGGCCCAGGGCTGTGAGCAGGTGCTCTATCTTGACGCCATCCACAAGCAATACCTGGAGGAGCTGGGGGGGATGAACGTCTTTCTGGTGCTCGAGGAGGGGGGCCGCACAGTCATTGCCACGCCCGAGAAGACCGGCACCATCCTGGAAGGTGTCACCCGGGAGAGCCTCATCACCCTGGCCCGGGAAACGGGTTTCGAAGTCATTGAGCGCCGAATCGCCCTCGACGAGGTCGAAGTGGCCCACCGCGAAGGTCGGCTGAAGGAAGCCTTCGCCTGTGGCACCGCCGCCGTCATCAGCCCCATCGGCACCTTCAAGTCCCGGCGTGGGGAATGGGTGGTGAATGGCAACGAACTCGGCCCCATCTCGATGCAGCTCCGGGAGGCCCTGCTGGACATCCAGTACGGCCTGAAGCCCGACACCCACGGGTGGATGCACAAGATCGTCTAGGCCCTATTCCAGCCCCAGCCGCTTCTTGATCTGAGGGGCGGCGCCGCGACTGAGCTCCACCTCGGCGCCCCCCGCGAGGCGCGCGAGAAGGCGTCCTGAGTCCAGATGCTTGAGGCCTACGATGGCTTCCGGGCGGATCAGCAGGTGCCGATGCCCCTTTATGACGCCGTACCCCTCAAGGGCTGCTTCCGCCTCCGCCAGGGACTTCCAGAGGGTGCGGAGGCGGCCGTTCGCGTGGGCCCAGACGCTGCCATCCTCGTATTCGAAATGGGTGGTCTTGGAGAGGTCCACCAGCACGATACCTTCCCCGGCCTTGACAGGGTAGCGGAAGGGGCCCGGTGGCCTGGGGAGGGCTTCTTGGGGCTGGACTCGGCCTGCGTGCAGGCGCTCCAGCGTCAGGGACAAGCGCTCGGCTGAAACCGGTTTGAGGAGGTAGTCCACCGCGGCCTGTTCGAAGGCCTTCACGGCGTGTTCGGCGAAGGCGGTGACAAAGACCACCGGGAAACGGCCCTCCAGCTCTGCGACCACCTCCAGGCCTGAAAGGCCGGGCATCTGGATGTCCAGGAAGAGGACATCGGCGTTCCCGCCGCCTTCGAGCCACTCCATGACCGCGAGGCCGTCCTCCAGTTCCGCAACGATTTCACATCCCTGTTCCCTGAGGAGCCGCGCCAGGCGCTTGAGGTTATAGGGCTCATCCTCGGCGAGGGCGGCCCGCAGCGGCTTGCTCATGATCGCCTCCCAAGGCTGAGGAGCGCCCGGGTCCACCCACCCTCCCGGCTGAGGGTCAGGGTGGCCCCAGGCTGGAAGTAGGACAGGCGCTCCCGGAGGTTCCGCAGGCCCACCCCCTCTTGGATGGGATCCGCCAGACCTGCGCCGGTATTGGCCACCTCCAGTTCCACCGCTTCAGGAGTGCGAACGAGGCGGATCCGGACCTCACCACCCTCCCGGTGGGGCGCGATACCGTGCTTCAAGGCGTTCTCCACCAGGGGCTGGAGCATCAGGGGCGGGAGCTCCCGGTGCTCCAAGGTGGGGTCCCAGTCCCAGGTGACCCGCAGGCGCTTCCCCAGACGGATCTGTTCCAGGGTGAGGTAGCGTTCCACCATGGCCCGTTCCTGGGAGAGAGGGGCGCTGTTTCGGGCGCTGTAGTCCAGCAGGTCCCGCAGGAGTCCTGACAGATTAAGCAGAGCCTGTTCCGCGGCTTCTGGTTCTTCACGGACCATTTCCGAGAGTCCGCTGATGGCATTGAAGAGCACGTGGGGGTTCATCTGGGACTGGAGCACATGCATTCTCGCCTCGGTGGCGGCCTGCATGGCTTCATGTTCTCCGGCTTCCGCCCGCTCCTTGTTCGCCAGGAGCCACCCGATCAGCAGCCCCAGGCCCATGAAGGAAACCCCGCCCAGGATGGGCTTGGGATTGAAGGGGAGGGCGGGCCGGACCTGGGGGGGATGGCCAGGGTGGGGTCGCTCCTTGCCGTGGAATACCAAGGTCAGACTGACCAGGGCCAGGGCCCAGACTGCATTCCAGACCAGGGCCTGAGCCAGGCCTCTGGGAAAGGGCGCCAGGGGACGATCATCGCTGCTCCACTGCCAGGGCATGGGGAAGATCATCAGGATGACCAGGCTTCCATACAGGGGGGACAGAACCATGTGGAGATGGGCATCGCCCAGGCCGAAGGTCCATGGGACCACGGTCCAGATGGCGCAGACGGCCAGGATGACCCCCCAGTAAAGGGGGTTCCTAAGACGTTTCAAGGTTGCCTGGAGGACGGCGGGTGCTCGCATGCAGCCAGTCTAGCGGAGAGGCTTCCGGGACCACGAACCGTTCGATCCCCCTTTTCTGTCATTCGATCCCGCCTGGGTGCATTCCGGTCCGGAGCACCCGTGGACCAGCCTCGGAGAGGCCACGATGGATGGGTGGACCGATGGATCCCACCAAGGAGAACACCATGACCCTGCGCACCATTGCTACCCCCCTGACGATCGGCAGTTTCATCGTGGTCTGCCTCACCGGCATCTTCATGCTGTGCGGGATCCGAGGCCTGAGCGGCCCGGTGCATGAAGTCACCAGCATCCTCTTCGTGGTGGGAAGCATCCTCCACATCGCCATCAACTGGAAACCGACCCTGAACCATCTGAAGAAGCCCCTGGGGGCCACGTTGGCCATTGCCTTTACGCTTATTTCCCTGGCGGCTCTGCTCCCCGTGGGGGGGAAGGGCCAGAATCCCAAGCAGGTTTTTGGACAGGCCGGTGAGGTGATCCTGGACCAGAACCTCCAGGGGGCCGCAGGGATCACCAAGCAGTCGGAACAGGAACTGTTGGGCAAGCTCAGCCAGGCCGGCTTCAATGCCATTGACGCCAAGGCGACCCTCCGGGACATCGCCAAGGCCAATGGGAAAAGCGCCCTGGAAACCCTGGCAGCCATCCTCCCAGCAAAGGCTTCCGGGTCCCACTGATCAATAGATCAGGATGAAGGCGGGGAAGGGGGAGAGGCACCTATGGAGCCTCTCCCCCTTCCTCGTCTATTCGTAGGTCAGCACTTCCTTTTCTTCCCGGTAGGCGAAGATCTCGGCGAAGCGGCCCCAGGCCACGATGGTCTCGAAGGTGTGCTCCGGATCCTCCATCGGAAGGCGGGTGGAGAGTTCCTGGATGAGCTCCTCTTTGGGGAGTTCGCCTTCCCGAAGATCGAGCATTTCGCGGACTACCCGGAAGAGCTTCAGCTCCAGGAGCTGGTCGCGCCAGATGAGCTTGCGCTCGTCCATGCCTGCTTCGACGAAGCGGTGTCCCAGGGGGGTCAGGTGGACACTGCGCTTGGGGGTTTCCACCAGCTCCAGCATTTCCAGGCCCTTTACGGCGGTCAGTACCTTCTCGAAGGGCACGTGGGTCTGGGCGACAACCTGGAAGATGTCGCAGCTCCCTCCCTGTGTGGCCAGGTATTCGAGGGTTCCCAGGAGATCGGCATTCAGGGCGTAGGGGAGTGATTCCACGATGTCCTGCTCGACGCTGGGTTCCACCGTGGTGACGGCAATGTCCGGAAGCTCCGTGCTGGTGATGATGTCGTGGAGCTGGTCCACCAGGCGGAGAAATTCGGGGGAGCGCATGCCCCGGGGCCGGGGCAGGGGGTTCTCCACGATGGTTCGGATGCGGCCTGGGTTGGCGGAGAGCACCACAATACGGTCGGCCATGTAGGCGACCTCCTTGATGTCGTGGCTCACCATGAGGATGGAGGAGGGGTTCTGCTCCCGGTCATCCCAGATGTCCAGGATCTCGGCCCGGAGACCCTCAGCGGTGAGTGCATCCACTTGGCTGAAGGGCTCGTCCATGAAGAGCAGCTCGGGGTCCACGGAAAGGGCCCTGGCCATACCCACCCGCTGTTTCATGCCGCCGGAGAGCTCCCGGGGGTAGGCCTCCTCGAAGCCCTCCAGACCCACCATCCGGATGGCGCGATTGGTCTTCTCCTTGACGGCGGCCGGGGCCATGCCTTTGGCCCGGAGGACGGCCTCGACATTCTGCTCCACGGTCATCCAGGGGTAGAGGGCAAAGCCCTGGAAGACGATGGCCACGTTGGGGTTCAAGCCCTCCTGCTTTTCGCCCTGGTAGCGCACCTGGCCCTTGGTGGGCTCGATGAGTCCGGCGAAGATCCGGAGGATCGTGGATTTGCCGCATCCGCTGGGGCCGATGAGGGCAATGACCTCATTGGGGCGGATGTCCAGGTTGACATCCTCCAGGACCCGGAGGAGCTTGCCATTGCCGCGGTCAAAGGACTTCTGGATGCCGCGGATTTCCAGGATGGGGGTTTCGTTCTTCATGGGGGACTCGACTTATTTCGTCAGGGAGAACTTGGTGTAGGCCAACTGGTAACAGGGTTTCCATACTAGGCGGTTGAAGATCACCACGATGGCTGACATGAGCAGAACCCCCGCCGCCAGGAGGGCAAGTTCTTTGTGGTAGGCGGCCTTGCTGACCTCCGAGCCCAGCCCGAAGGTGCTGAGGGCAACGCCCTTCAGGGTGTAGTACTCGGCAACGATGCTGGCATTCCAGGCCCCGCCCGCTGCGGTCACCCAGCCAGTGACCAGGTAAGGAAAGATGGCGGGGAGGTAGAGCACCTTCATGCGATGCCAGGGGGGAAGGCGGAAGCTGGTCGCGGCCTCCTTGAGATCCCCGGGGATGGCCATGGCTCCGGCAATGACATTGAAGAGGATGTACCACTGGGTCCCCAGAAGCATCAGGACCACGCAGCCGTACCCGAGGCTCACGCCCAGGTGGAGGAGCACCGCCAGTACCACAGGGAAGAGCATGGGGGCGGGGAAACTGGCGGCCACTTGGACCACGGGTTGGAGGAGTTTGGAGAGCCTGGGGGAAAGACCGATGGCGAGACCGGCCGGTACGGCCCAGAGGGTGCCCAGGATGGTGGAGACCAGGACCCTGGAGAGGGTCAGCAGCCCGGCCTTGAAGAGCATCCACCACTGGGGGGCCTGGACCTTGGCAAGGAATCTCAGCAGTTCAATAGTCGTGAAGGCGACTAGGAGCAGAAGGGCTGCCAGGGCCGCATTGGCGAACCAGCGGTGCAGGCTCCATCGGTGAAGGGCCCAGGAGCTTCTCCCCTTGGGAGTTTCCTGCGCTGGCTTGGGGTGGTAGCGACGCTGCGCACGACGATGTTCCACCCAGCGCAGGAGGCGGGAACGGCGCATGAGCTTGAGGAGCCAGCTGTGGGCATTGTCGGCCTGGGCTGTCTCCTCCACCCGGAATCGCTGGGCCCAGACCACCACGGGGCGCCAGAGAATCTGGTCCAGGAAGATGATCATGACCACCATGGCGATGACGGCTGCGAACATGGCCCAGCCATTCCCGCGCTCCACCGCCACGCTCATGTACGAACCCAGACCCGGGAGCCGGAAGTCCTGATCCCCCAGCTTGAAGGCCTCCGTAATCATCAGGAAGAACCAGCCCCCCGCCATGCTCATCATGCTGTTCCAGACCAGGCCGGAGGTTCCGTAGGGGAGTTCCACCCACTTGAAACGCTGCCACCAGTTGAAGCCGAAAACGGTGGCGGCCTCATGCATCTCGTTGGGCACCGACTTCAGGGAATGGTAGAGACTGAAGGTCATGTTCCAGGCCTGTCCGGTGAAGATCATGACCACTGCCGCCAGTTCCAGGCCGAAGTTGCTGCCGGGGAAGAGAGCGGCCAGGCCGAGGACCAGACCGGGCATGAATCCCAGGACCGGGATGCTCTGCAGGATGTCGAGAATGGGCACCAGGAGTTTCTCGGCCCGATTGTCCTTGGCCGCCCAGAAGGCGTAGGCAAGGGTGAAGAGCAGCGAAAGAACGTAGGCCGCCAGGCCCCGCATCATCGAGAAGAAGGTGTACTTGGGGAGAGCCCAGACGGAGAGGTTGACCTCCACCACGGGGCGCTTGGCTCCAGTCCACTGGTGGCCCAGTTGCACGAGGCCATAGAGCAGGGCGCATCCCAGGAGGATGACAAATAGGTCTACGTACCGTCGGCGCCGGAAGGGGTAGAATAGGGCATTGGTCTGGCCCCAGACAGTATCGAGCAGCTGGTTGAGCATCGTGGTCCGCGATGGTTGATGGTGTACGTGCAGGATGTGTGGAAAGAACAAAATCCCCACATAGAAGGGTAGCCTCCAAAAGCCTTCAATGGTGGAAAAGGGGTGTGACGCGCAACAAGGAGTCCGGAGGCCCTGTTTGCAACGTAACACTATGTAAATAACACACTAAAGATTATATTTTGACGGTCCTTTCTGGGTAGAATGCTGAAAACAGGAGCAGGCTTGATCGGTCAGCACCCAGCACAGATTCTCGGGTTGGCGCTCATGCGTGGCCTGGTGACTTGTGACGACCTTGGACGCGCCATGGCCTCTTGGGCCGGGGAGGGCGCTGCTGAACTCCTGCTGCGCCTGGATGCCATGGGCATCCTGGACATGGGACAGCAGGGCATGCTCGCCGAAGAGGTCTCCTCGCCTGAGGCCTCAGGTGGGCGGGCCGCCGTGGCCTGGCAGACCTCCTCTGTCGAGTCCCGTGCGAAGCAGTTCAAGACGGCCACCATGCTCCCCTCCTGGGGCCCCTATCGCAACCTTCGTTTCATCGGCGAGGGCGGCATGGGGCGCATCTTTCAGGCCTATGATCCCAGTCTGCGGAGGGTCGTGGCCCTGAAGATCCTGCGGGGGGACTCGCCGGAGCTGGTCATGCGCTTCCTGCTGGAGGCCCAGAACCAGGCTGCCGTCGAACACCCCAATATCTGCCGTGTGTACGAAGTGGGGGAATGGCAGGGGTACTCCTTTATCGCCATGCAGTTCATCGTGGGAGAGGGTCTGGATCTGCTCGCTCCCCGTCTCACCATCCAGCAGAAGGTGGGGATCATGAGGACCGTGGCGGAGGCCATCCATGCCGCCCATGGCCAGGGGCTGATCCACCGGGATATCAAGCCCGCCAACATCATGGTGGAGCGGGAGGCCAACGGCCGGCTGCGGCCTTACGTCCTGGATTTCGGGCTTTCCCGGGGACCCGACGCTTCAGGCTTCACGGTTACGGGTCTGGTGTTGGGGACCACTTACTACATGGCCCCCGAACAGGCGCGAGGGGACAATCGCCTCCTGGATCGACGGACCGATGTGTACTCCCTGGGGGCAACCTTCTATCGGACACTCTGCGGTCGGCCGCCCTTCGCGGACTCTGCCGAGACGGAAGAGATCAACCACACCCAGTATTCTGAACCCATCAGCCTGCGGCGCATGATGCCGAGCCTCCCCAGGGATCTGTGCACGATCGCCCAGAAATGCATGGAGCGGGATCCAGCAGACCGCTACCCCACCGCCGAGGCCATGGCGGAAGACCTCCGTCGATTCCAAGAGGGGGAGCCCATCCTGGCTGCGACGCCCTCCCTGGCATACCGGAGCTTGAAATTCATTCGCAAGCGGAAGTCGCAATTCTTCCTCGCCTCCACAGCGCTTGGGGCGATGCTCATCTTTGGTGGGATGGCGGTGAGCGCGCGGCTGCGCGCTGAGGAGCAGGTCCAACTAGCCCAGCAGTTGGCCCTGGAGGCCGCAGGTCTGGAATCCCAGATCCGCTACGTCCACCGCCTCCCTCTGCATAACATCCGATCGGACCAGCGCCAGATCCGCAAGCAGGTGGACGCGATCCGTATGCGAGGGGCAAACCCGGGTCAGGCGGCCAAGGGGCCCATCGCATACGCCTTGGGTCGGGCCTGCCTGGCAGGGGATGACCCGGAGCTTGCCAAGGTTCATCTGGAGGAGGCCTGGGAAAGGGGCTATCGCAAACCCGAAGTGGCCTATCTCCTGGCTTTATCGATAATCCGTCTGCATCGGAGCCAGCTTGGCGACCGGAAGATCTGGGTTCCGAAGCTCCTGGCGGCCCTGAAGGCGAGCCAGGGAGCCACCACGGAATCGCCACTCTTCATCCAGGCCCAGCTGGCCTTCTATGAATCCCGATTTGACCGGGCCACTGAGTTGGCGGAACAGGCCATGGTCGAAACCCCGTGGTTATATGAAGCCCGGGCCCTCCAGGCTGAAATCCATCTGGCCAGAGCTGAGGATCTTCAAGAGCCAAGCCGCGTGATTCAGGAGCTGGAGATGGCCTCGGACGATCTTCGGACCGCCCAAAGCATGGCGCCCTGCGATCCCTCTCTGAGGGAGCTGGAATGCCGCCGATGGGAGCAGGAACTGGCCTGGCGAAGGACCCAAGGGCTGGAACTCAGTTCCACCCGCCGGGCCCTGTTGAATGCCGGTGAGGTCAAGGCAATGCTGTGCCCAAGCTGAGGGGCCGTGGGTTTACTCCTGCCAGGGGCATTCGGGCCAGGCCCAGGTGATGGTGCCCCTCTTGCCTCCCTCTTTGCGTAGCAGGCGGACCGGCCCCAGGATCATCTCGTGGTTCACGGCCTTGAGCATGTCATAGAGGACCAGTAGGCCGGTGGATACACCTGCGATGGCCTCCATCTCGATGCCAGTCCTGCCTTCGACGGAGACTTCAACCCGTAGCCAGGCCCTACGGGTCTGGGGATCCCAATGGTGGGCGACCGTCACGCCGTCCACCGTCAGCGGGTGGGCCAGGGGAATGAGGTCGGCAGTGCGCTTGACCCCGCCGATGGCGCCGATCCGGGCCACGGACCAGGGATCCCCCTTGGGGCCGCCGCCATGGGCGAGGGCTTCGGCGCAGTCTTCACTCAGCTCAAGGCAGCCGACGGCAACGGCTCGCCGTCGCGTGATGGCCTTGTCCGAGACATCGACCATGGTGGGACGGCCCTCGGCGTCCAGATGGGTCAAGGGGTTCATGGGGCCTCCTGGGAAGGGAATAGGTCAAACAGAATGGTTGCCAGGGCCTGGGTATCAGGGGCGAAGGCGATGGGGGCGTAATCCACCATGCTCGCCTGATCATAGAACCCATGTCCAACGGACACCCTGGGGACGCCCGCCCGTTGGGCCATTTCCATGTCGAAAGGGGTGTCTCCCACCATGATGGCCTCGCCGGGCGGGAGGCCATGCGCCGCTAGGCACTGCTCCAGGCTCTCTGGGTGGGGTTTGCCGTGGGTGACTTGGTCCGGTGTGACGACGGGGGCGAATCGACCTGTCCACCCCAGGCGCTCCAATTGGCGGTTGAGGGCCTGGGTGCGCTTGGAGGTCGCAATGGCCATGGGGATGCCCCGGCGAGCGAGCTCATCCAGGAGTTCCTCCATGCCCGGGTAGGCGCGCAGGAGATGCTCGTGCTCAGAGTGACCAAAGCCCCGGTAGGCCGCCAGAACCTCGTCAAAATTCAATCCCAGGGGACCAAAGGTGCGCTGGATCCCGGTTTCGACGGGGAGCCCTACGTATTTGAGCCATTCGGCCATAAGGGTTCGTGGCAGCCCGAGGGCGTCCAGGGCATGGGCCATGCCTGCCTCAATGAGGGGGCGGCTATCCACCAAGGTTCCATCAAAATCCCAGACGATAAGCTTCAAAAGAGCCTCCCACCCTTTCATCCTATCAACGGGACCCCATTCGGGGCGGATCCCTGAGACAATGGCCTCCGAAGGACGGAGCCCCAATGTCAAATCCCATGTCTCCCACCGATCGCCTTGTGGTGGCCCTTGATGTGCCCAGTGCCTCTGAAGCCCTTAAGTTGGCGGAGGTCCTGAAGGGGCGTGTCGGGATGCTCAAGATCGGCCTTGAGCTCTTCTGCGCGGAAGGTCCTGCCTTCGTGAAGTCTGTCCAGCGTTATGCGCCGGTCTTCCTGGACCTGAAGCTGCACGATATCCCTACGACCGTCAAGCGGGCCCTGGAGACGCTCCTGCCCATGGACCTCCGGCTCATCAACATCCACGCCCAAGGTGGGCCCAGCATGATCCAGGCTGCCTCGGAGGCGGTTCGGGCCCACCGGAGCAGGGGGGGGCAGACCGAGCTCCTGGCGGTGACCGTGCTCACCAGCCTCGATCGGGAGGCGCTGGCCGCCTACGGCCTCGCCATGGAGCCCGGCGAACTGGCCCTCAATCTCGCCACCCTGGCCCAGCGCCACGGGGCGGATGGCGTGGTCTGCTCGGCTCAGGAGGTCACCCAGCTCCGCCAGGCCTGCGGCAGCGGCTTCTCCTTCCTGACCCCCGGCATTCGTCCCCGGGGGGCGGACACCCAGGATCAGGCTCGGGTGGTGACCCCGGACCAGGCCCTCCGGAACGGGTCCACCTGGCTGGTGGTGGGCCGTCCCATCACCCACGCTGCGGATCCCGGCGAGGCTGCGGATCGCATCCTGGCGGATATGGCCCTCGCCTAAATCCATGAGCAGCGCTACTCCCCTCGTCTTCCGTCCCAGCGTCGCCCAGCGCGCCATCGCCGCGCTGCTGTGTGCCGGCTCGCTGATGATGGGAGTGCGTGCCCTGGTACTCCTCGTCCAGGGGCTCCCCCGGCTTCTGTGGGCTATTCGGGTGGCGGAAGCGGCCCATGAGAGCACCCTGATCCTGTGGGTATTCGTGGGTGCCTACGTGGGGGCCTGCCTGGCGGGGGGCGCCCTTCTGTTGCTGGCTGTCCTGGGTCTCCTGCTCATTGAGGGCTGTCATGTCCTGGTGGATGACCTGGGGATCGTGGTGGATTTCGATTCCCTTCCCGGTCCCCTGGCGAGGCGCATCGGTGCTGGCCGCCTGAGCTGGAAGCAGGTCAAGGATGTGGAGAAGCACCGCTTCTTCTTTGTCATCACCGCCGATCCTGAGGCCGCCAAGAAGCCCGATTGTCTTCGATTCCTGATGGTGGACCAGTTGGAGCGTCTGATGATGATCATCCTCGAACGCAGCCCCAACATGCACCCTCACGGATGAGTAAAGGTGGGATAGTCTTGGAAGAATCTCGGCAAAGAAAGGTCGCTGTCATGATGCTCGTCCGTCCTCTGATCCTCGCCACTCTGTTGGTGCTTCCCTGTGGCGCGCAATCGGTTTCCGAGCGTTTCCGCGAGAACTACGCCTCATGGGAGAAGCGATTGGAGAAGGGGGACGCCTCCGGAGTCCGGAAGGCGGCCGAAAATGTGATCCAGAAGGAAGGCGCCACTGTCAACCCTTCTGACTACAATGAAATGCGTGCGCTCGTTGGGGCCCTTGACGTGGCTGCGCGGGCCTGTGTCCTGGATGGGGCCTGGGAGGACGCAGTCCTGTATCTCCAGAAGGCCAGCTCCACGGCGGCGGAAAACCTGAACAACGCCGAGGCCACCTTCGGCAAGGTCCGCAAGGAGCATGAGCAGAAGCTTCAGGAGTGGAAGGGCGCTGTCGCCGTGCAGGAGAAGCGACTGAAGGACCTGGAGTCACAGCCCGGCCTCACCGAGGTCCAGATGAAGCTCCAGGGGCAGATCCGGGCCTTCCTGGGGGAGCACCGGACCGCCATTGACCACAGCGAGAAGGCCCTGAAGGAGATTGACGGACTCCTTTCTCAGATCCGGAACGTACGGGTGGCTTACGAGAAGTCCCTGGAGGAATGGAAGACCTTCCTGGAGAAGGAGAAACTGGAGATCTCCCAGGTCGGGTCCAGCGCCAAGTACGTCGCCGAAAAGCTGCCCCAGGTGCGGGCGGATGAGACCAAGCCCTTCTTCGATCGCCTGGCCTATGCCCGCCGCCTGAAGCGCCTGGATCCCGCCAACCCTGCCTGTGCCGAGTTTGTCAGCTCTATGACTGGCTCTGACGAATCGGCCCCGGCGAAAGAGGCCGGCCCGTCCAAGGCCAAGAAAAAGACTGCCAAGCGACGCTGAAGACTAGAACACCCAGCCCACGGTCACCCGAACGAAGGAGGTGGCCGGGGGGTTGCCTGCGCTGACATCCGTGCTGGTCAGGGAGGTGTGGTAGGCCGCCTCCAGGATCCAGCGGGAGCTGCCCATGGGGAAGCTGTTCCCGATGCCCACGGTGCCTCCCAGGCGGGACTTGTTGTAGGACTCGGTGTAGTCCACGTTGACCTCGCCATAGCTGCGGTCAAAGCGTTCGAAATCGGCCGAAAGGCCACCGAAGAGGTAGGGGCCCCGCTGTCGGTAGGCGCTTTCCGGGAAGATATGGATCTCACCCCCCAGGCTGAAGACATTGTGTTGGAGGTTGATCCGGTCGTAGCCGTCGGTGTAGTTCCCACTGGTGGACTGGTACGCCATGACGGCGCGGAAGGCCACATGCTGATCCAGGGGGAAGGAGGCCGTCAGTTGGGCGCCCACTCCCAGGTCATAGGTTTCGACCTGGTTGGGGTCGCCCTGCAGGACCGGGGCGTATTCCGAGCGGGCGAAAGCAGCCGTGGGGAAGGAAAGGTTCAGGCCTAACCCGATGCGGGGCTCCTGGGCCTGGGCCGCCAGGCTGGCGCCTAGCACGAGGAATAGGGGGAGCTGAATGCGCGACATGAATCACCTCAGAGGGGGAGATTTGCAAGGGATGGGCCAACTGCTCCTGCGACTAGAATATAGGCCATTTCGTGGGATTAGGCCCTGTCCTGGGGGGTGGGCGGCTTGGCAAAGGTGACGTGAAATGCTTCATGTGTGGCGTGGATGCAACGGCGGGCGATACTCTGAGGCCAACGTTTAGGAGGAAGTCATGGCCTGGAAACAGTCATTGGCCAAGATCAAGCAGGATCTCAAGGCGATTGAAGGGGAGGCCCCCAAGGCCCCGCCACCCCCCAAGGAGCTGCCCAAGAAGCCGGAGGCATTCAAGCCCATGGAGGAGGAGGATGCGCTCTTCCTCATGGCCATGGGGGCCAAGCCCCAGACGAAGGCGCCGAAGAAGGCACCGGAGCCTGCCTCACCTAGTCCGGTGCCGGCTGCTCCAGAGAAACCCAAGGAAGAGGATTTCGGGGCGGCCATGGCCTCCCTCAAGGGCATGAAAGCTCTCGGGCGCTCGGAAGTGGTGGAAAAGGCAACGCAACCCGTTCCCGTAGTGTCGCCCGCCCCCGCGCTGCCCCCGGAGCCTGAGGTTCCAGCCGCCGCCCCCCGGCGCATCCAGTTGGCCGCCGGAATGGCCATCGATGTGGATGGTGCCCTCGATTTACGGGGCCACACCATCGCAGACGCCAGGGAACGCCTCAAAGAGCGGACCATGGACTGCGTGTACCTTGGGTGGCGCACCCTGCACGTCCTCCTGGGGGATTCGGAGGAACGGAGAGCGGCATTCCTCGACTATCTGGCCACCGCCGACCCCCGCATCATCGAACGCTATGCCCAGGCTCCCATCCCCATGGGGGGTGCCTCGGCCTGGATCCTTTACCTGGGAAAGCCCTGAAGTCCTGGAGAACACCATGAGTCTGCTTGTTGTCGGCAGTGTTGCCTTTGATGACCTCGAAACCCCTTTCGGGAAACAGGACCGCGTGCTGGGAGGCTCGGCGAGCTACTTCTCCCTCAGTGCCAGCCGCTTCCATCCCGTGCAGGTGGTGGCCGTGGTGGGGGAGGACTTCGGGCCGGAGCACTACCGGGTATTCGAAGGCCGCCCCATCGATCTGGCGGGCCTGGTGCGCAAGCCAGGTCAGAGCTTCCGTTGGAAGGGGGCCTATGGTTTCGACCTCAACGAGGCCCAGACCCTGGAAACCCATCTGAATGTCTTCGCTGGCTTCCATCCTGAGCTGCCCCCCGCTTTCCGGAGCGCCCCATACCTCTTCCTGGGGAATATCGATCCCGTTCTCCAGCTGGATGTGGTTCGTCAGATGGCCCACCGGCCCAGGTGGATTGCCATGGACACCATGAACTTCTGGATTCAGGGTGCCCCCGATGCGCTCAGGGAGACGTTGCGGGAGGTGGATATCCTGCTGGTGAATGAGGGGGAGGCTCGGGCCCTTTCCGGCGAGCACAATCTGATCAAGGCCTATCGGAAGATTCAGGCCATGGGGCCGGAGATCCTGGTGGTCAAGCGGGGCGAATACGGAGCCCTCCTTATGACCCCGGGGGAGATCTTCCTCGCTCCCGCCTTCCCCCTGGAGGACGTCTTCGATCCCACCGGGGCCGGGGATACCTTTGCCGGTGGGTTCCTGGGGCATTTGGCGAGAGAAGGGCGGTTGGATAGGGATACACTCAAGGCCGGTGTCCTCCAGGGGGCACTCATGGCCAGCTTCACCGTCGAGAGATTCGGAACACAAAATTTAGAAGTGGTGACCGAAGAGGCGATAAGAGAACGTGAGAAAGCTTTTTCCGCGATGATCCGAGTGAGTGGGCTATAATTCATTTGCCTTTCCATGGGAGAAACCGATGCATCAGCGAACCCGGCTGTGTGCGTTCACAATGATGACTTGTGTGGCGCTTGCTTTGGCCGCACAGGAAGTCGTCCCTCCCCGCACGGGGGAACCCACCAAGGTTGCTGCCCACTTCTCCAAGTGGGACTACCCCAAGGAAGTGGCGCTGCCGGCGGACGCCCAGCTCCACCTTGTGGAGAAGGGTGACACCTTGTGGGATCTAGGGAACAAATACCTGAGCAACCCTTACGCCTGGCCCAAGATCTGGGAGCAGAACAAGTGGGTCAAGGATCCCCATTGGATCTACCCTGGCGACCCCCTCATCGTTCCATCTGTGAGGGTTGTCGGCGGGCCCGGGGCGCCTCCCCAGGCTTCGGACGACGTCCTGAATCTTCAGCCGGACCGCAGCTTCAGCCGGAAGCCGTCGGTTCCTGAATGGGCCTACTCTTTCCAGGACTTCATTCAGTTGCCATACCTGGTGCCCGAGGGCGCCAAGGCGCACTTGGCCAGCCTCAAGGCCCTCCAGATCGTGGACAGCGACAACCCTGTGCGGAAGAACCTGGCGGATGGCGACCGGCTTTATCTTGATGGTGGTCAGGATCGCGGGATCAAAGAGGGGACTCGTCTTGTCATCCTCAAGGTGGCTGCTACAAAACTTTCACACCCGGACGATCGCCGCGGATGGCATTCCATTGGCGATGTAATCCAGCAGTGCGGTGTCGCCCGGATCATCAAGGTCAATCCCAAGGGATCCATTGCCCTTATTGAGCGGTCCATGGACGGGATCGAAGTGGGTGACCACCTGGCCGAGTATTCAGAGCCTGCCAGTATCCCCTTGAACCTCCGGAAGGACATCTCCGAGCCCATTCCTTTGGGCAAGGCCCTGGCCAAGGTGATCTACTCCAGGGAAAACCACGAGTCCTTCAGTGGTGGTGACATGGTGATCATCGACAAGGGCTCGAAGGATGGGTTGGCGATGGGCAATGTCCTGCTGGCCATCCGGGAAGTGGCCTGGGATGTGAAGGCCGGCGGCAAGGAAAGCACGGAAAAAACCAACCGTTACCTGGGACAGCTGATGGTGGTCCGGGAAGGCGAAGCCTTCTCCACCTGCCGGGTGCTCCGCAGTGTCGAAGAGATGCACGTGGGTGATCTGGTTACCCGCTGATCTCGGGCGAAAGCTCGATCACAACCCTCTCGCCGCGAGTGGGAAGACGATAGGGGTGGGCCGTAATGGTCCACCCCTTCGGTTTTGTCTCGGTGGGCCAATCCGGACCCTTCATGGCGTAGAAGGGGGCGCCCGGGGCTCCGTGGCGTGCCCACCAGCCCATGAGGAGTTCCAGGGTGCCAACGGCCTTGGCGACACCGGCCTGGGCTTGAAGGGGGGGGAGCTGTTCTGACAGCCCGGGGCAGGGGATGAGGTTGTCCAGCCCGAGTTCGAGCTTGGCTTGGCGGACGAAAGCCATCTTCTTCCCGACTTTGTCAATGGCGGCCACCCTCAGGTCGGGTCGGCAAATGGCGATGACAATGGCGGGGATGCCCATCCCTGTCCCGAAATCCGCCACAAGGGCACCTTTCTGGAGATGCTGCAGGTGCGGCAGGAGTGATGAGGCATCGAGCAGTAGCTCCTCGAAGCGGACTTCGGGTGGCAGAGCCGTCAGGGCGTGGGTTCTATTCCATCGGTCAAGAAGCGCCAGGTATTGGGCGAAACGGGGGTCCGATGGGGAGAATGCTGAGAAGGCCATGCCCTAAAAGTATCTGGTATGGGGTATGGCCGCCAGAACCAAGAAAGAGGTGCTTTTGGGGGGGCGAGATGGTCAGCTGGATCTTCTCTAATAGATGGGTGATTTTGTCATATAATTATGTCTAAAACGGCCTTTAGCCATTGACAAATCAGGTGCTTTTGCCAATAATTTCTGTTTATGAGATTGGACTGAATTCACGGAGGCCCCAAATGGATGGAAAAGCTGTCGAATTTAAAGTTGATTGGTCCACTCGAAGCAAGCTGCGGGGGCCCGGTGAACGATCCCTTGGCGCACTCCTGGAGGGCTTGCGTCAACGGCTTGCCCCCCATGCCGAGGGCCTATCTATCTCCTATGTCGACGATCGCATCATGCGTAAGCTGAATCGGGAGCACAGGGGAATCAACCAGACCACCGATGTCCTGAGTTTTCCGGCTGAACCCGAAAAAGGCGCATTTCAGCACTTGGGTGATCTGGTCGTCAGCCTGCCTGTGGCTGAGAAAATGGCCAAGAAGCTGGGTGTGAGCCGTAAAAGAGAAGTTGAGACCCTGGTTATCCATGGATTCCTGCACTTGTGCGGGTACGACCATGAAACTGATGCGGGTGAAATGCTTCAGCTGCAGGCCCAACTGGAACGGGAACTGTTGGAAGAAGAACCTTTGCCTATGTCGCTGAAGCGGGGCCGGAAGCCCGGCAGCAAGATTAAAGTGCTCAAGAGTGGTTCCAGGGTGGTGGTGACCGGGCGGGCTGCCAAGGCCCTGGTGCGGAGCCAGGAGGTGAAGAAGGTCAAGCCCGTCAAGAAGGCTGCCGAGGTGCTCGCACCTAAAGCCAAGAGCACCCGAGGACCCGGGAGGCCCCGAAAAGTGGCTGCCGCTTCCGTTGTGTCTGCGCCTGTCACCCCTGCGAAGCGCCCTGTGAAGCGCAAACGGCCCGCGCTGAGGCGCAGTGGTGTCATTAGCTAAAGCTCCTGTGGTTTGCCTGCTCTGGAAAAGGTAAAATAGGCGTTTGGCCCTATCCGGGCCCTCCTGGGAGAACCTGTGATCCACGTCCTGCTGGGCCTCGGTACGGCCCTTGTTCTTGCACTATTTCTTACATTGCTGAAGATGCATGTTGCGATCGCCATTCCGGTGGGAATCGTTGCAGGCGTTGGTCTCTTCATCTATCTCGGGCGTCGGGTCCAGGGGCAGCTTGAGCAGATCTTCAACCGGGCCGGCGAGCTCCTGAAGAAACAGCAGTTTGACCCTGCCATCGAGATCATGAAGGAGGGCTACCGCTTCTCCCGCTGGCAGTTCATGGTCAAAGGGTCCATTGATGGTCAGATCGGCGTGATCCAGTATCTTCGCAAGAAGAACGAGGAAGCCGAGCCTCTCCTCCGTTCCGCTGCCATGAACCACTACATCGCCAAGTCGATGCTTGCCATCCTTCAGTGGAAGCGTGGCGAGAAGGCAGAGGCCAAGCAGACCTTTGAGTTGGCTCTGAAGTCGGGTAAGAAGGAAAGTCTGATTTATGCGGTCTATGCCTATGTGCTCATGGAAATGCACGAGCGCGACAAGGCCATTGCCGTCCTCAGCAAGGGGCTTGAGTTCTGCAAGGGTGATGACCGCCTGCAGAGCAACCTGACCCTGCTTCAGAATAACAAGGCAATGAAGATGAAGGTCTATGGCGAGCAGTGGTACCAGTTTCTGATCGAGCGTCCCATGCTCCGCCAGGAGCCCCCACCCTACGCGCGGGTTTCCAAGCGGGCCCTTCGCGGGTAGTCTCGGTTTAATAAATAGTTAATTTTTAGTCGGGAGTCTCAGCATGTCCGGCCACAATAAATGGTCAACCATCAAGCACAAGAAGGGCGCTGCTGATGCCAAGCGCGGCAAGCTCTTCACGCGAATCCTCAAGGAAATCACCGTGGCTGCCCGTCTGGGTGGCGGCGACGTGGCTTCCAACCCCCGGCTCCGCCTGGCTGTGGATCAGGCCAAGGCCAGCAACATGCCCAAGGACAACTGGGAGCGGGCCATCAAGAAGGGCACCGGCGATCTGGATGGGGTCAGCTACGAAGAGGTGCAGTACGAGGGCTACGGCCCCGGAGGCGCCGCCATCATCGTGGAAGCGCTGACCGACAACAAGAACCGGACCACCCCTGAGATCCGCAGCTACTTCTCCAAGTTCGGCAGCGATCTGGGCGCCCTCAATTCCGTGTCCTACATGTTTACGAAGCAGGGCCAGATCGTGGTGGAGCCCTCGGTGGACGAGGACAAGATCATGGAAGTGGCCCTGGAAGCCGGCGCCGACGATGTCGAGCAGCAGGAAGAAGCCTGGGTGATCACCACCACCCCCGAGGCATACCAGGCCGTCAAGGATGCCGTGGATGCTGCCAAGCTGCCGGTGCTCGAATCCCAGATCATCCGGGCCGCCTCCACTTCGGCCGCCATCCCCGCCGACAAGCTCAAGAGCTTCCTCAAGCTCATCGATCTGCTTGAAGACAACGACGACGTCCAGAACGTCTGGCACAACGCCGAGTACGACGAACCCGAAGACTGATCGAAGTCACGCGGAGACGCGGAGGGCGCGGAGAAAGGATCTTTCTCTCCGCGCCCTCCGCGTCTTTGCCATGAAAGGGGGGACCGCCTGCTCGCTGCGCTCGCGATGTCCCCCCTTTGACCCCCACGTGATGGCCGGGCAAAGCCCGACCATTACGTCTCCGCGTGACCTCTACTTCCCGCCCGAGTACTCCTTCAGTCCATCAAAGGTGGGCTTGAGGGCCTTCTCACCCTTGTGCCAGTTGGCGGGGCAGACCTCGCCGTGCTCATTGGTGTAGTCAATGGCATCCAGGACTCGCAGGACTTCCTCGACGTTGCGGCCCAGGGGCAGGTCATTGATGGTGATGTGGCGAAGGGTCTGCTTCTCGTCCCAATCGATAATGAAGAGGCCGCGAAGGGCTACCCCGGCGCCCAGGAGCACGCCATAGTCAGCTGCGATGGTCTTGTTGAGATCGGACACCAGAGGGTAGGCAATGCCCTGGATACCGCCGGTCTTGCGATCCGTATTGGCCCAGGCCCAGTGGCTGAACTTGCTGTCCACACTCACACCCACCACCTCGGTGTTCCGTTTCTTGAACTCATCAATGGCATCCGAAAATGCCAGGATCTCTGTGGGGCAGACAAAGGTAAAGTCCAGAGGATAGAAGAAAAGCACCACCTTCTTTCCTTTGAACTGGCTGAGGCTGAAATCCGATACGAACTGCCCTCCCACAAGGGCGTCGGCCTTGAAGTCGGGGGCAGGCTGAGTGACGAAAGCAGTCATGGTTCCTCCCAGGAATCGGTCTCATTTCAGACCGGTGACTGCTACTTAGTCTCAATTCCTTCCGACGTTGTGACAGTTTAGATGGGTTCCCCAGCCCAGGATGTCAGGAAGGCCTCTCGGATGGCTTCAAGGCCCCAGTCCGCACCCAGGGTGAGCCCAAGCTTGGCCAGGGCTGCCCAGCGGGTATGGAGGCCGCCTGAGATGACCCCTTGTTCCGCTGCGAGGCGGCCCAGCTCATAGGCTCCCAGGTCGACCCCTCCAGAGAGGCACTGGCTGGTGAGGACCACGGGGCACTCCCGTTCCCGACAGTGGGCGAAGAGGGTCTGGAGATCCGAACGCATCACCGGAAGATTGCCTGCCCCGTAGGCCTGGATGAGGACGCCCCGGGTGCCATCGGGGGGCAGGGGCCAGGCCATGCCGGGGAAAGGTGTGTGGACCACAATCCGGCTCTCGAAGCGCTGCCCGAGACCCTGGGGCAAGTGGCGGGGAAAAGCGCCAGCATGGGTGTGGATGCGCACATGAAGGCCAAGGTCCGCCAGTGGGGGGATGTTGGGTGAAAGGAAGGCTTCGAACTGGTGGACACTCGCCTTTTCTGCACCGACGCCCCGCAGCCAGTGCTCGCCGAAACAGATGCCGACCTCAGGGACACCGCAGGTGGCCAACTCGACGGCATCCACCAGATTGCCTCGGGCATCGCTGCGCACATAGGCCAGAGGGCGCTGGGCCCCCGTCAGGACCACGGGGATGCCCAGGTCTGAAAGCAGGAAGCCCAGTACCGAGGCGGTGAAGGCCATCGTATCCGTGCCGTGGATGACCACAACCCCCTGGCAGCCCTCCGAATGCTCGCGGATAAGGGAGGCCAGGGTCAGAATATGGTCAGGTTCCAGGGTGGCACTGTCCTGGTTGAAGGGGACTTCCAGGCGAAGATCCGCCAGTTGGGCCAATTCTGGAACCTGGTCGAGGATGCCTTCCAGGGAGGGTCCGGGGGCAAGGGAAGAGGGCTCCCCGGAGGGCCCCATCCCCAGGGTCCCCCCGGTGTGAATCAGCAGGATGCGGGGCGGCATATGGGCCTCCGCCGGGCTACTCGTCCTCGGCCTGGACAGTGCGGGTGCGGCTCATGGCCTCCAGGTTGACCCAGATGCCGCCGAAGCGACCCCAGAGGGAGCTGAAGCCGGGCTTCAGGCGGCCCCGGGTGTCCAGGGCCTGGAGCTCGGCCTGGAGCAGCTTGATGGACTCACGGCCCTGCAGTTCGGTCACAAGCGCGTGGCGTGCTTCAAAGTTCAGAGAGGGGGCAGGGGTGCGGGCCGTGATCCTGGCTGCCCAGAGCTTGCCATCCGGCGTCCAGAGGAGGGACGTGGTCTGGCCGACGGGGGTATCCAGGAGGGCCCGGCGGATCCCGGAGTGCTGGGTCAGCTCTCCCAGGGAGGCCAGGGCGACATTCTCCTGGGCGGCGGTGGTCCCCAGGGCCTTCAGGCCGCCTGACTGGAGCTTGACCTTGGCTGCCTCCAGGGCGACGCGCCGACTCTCTTCGGTGCGGTAGGCCGCGAGGACCCGATCCCGGATCTCCTTGAGGGGGGGGACCGCCACAGGGCGTTCCTCCTGGACCCGGAATAGGATGTAGCGGTTGCCCAGGGACACGACCTTGGAAACCTGTCCCACCTTGAGGCTGAAGACCTCAGAAAGGATCTGGTCGGCTTCACCAACGCCTTCCAGTTTGGTGCCAGGTTCATCGAGCAGGGGGGCGGATACCTGGACCTTGAGGTTCTGGTTGCGGGCAGGAGCGGCGAGGTCGCCCTTGGCGCCGGCGGACTTGCGGATCTGCTCCAAACGGTCCTTGGCTCGGGCGACGAAGCGATCCTGAAGGAGCTGGGCGCTGAGTTCGGCCTTAACTTCATCCAAGCTCTTGGTCTTGCGCCCCTCGAGCTTGATCAGGTGGATGCCGAAGGAGGAACGGACGGGACGGCTGATCTCCCCTACCTTCAGAGCCTTGGCTCCTTCGGAGAAGGCCTTGTCCATGGTGGCGAGCTTGAACCAGCCCAGTTCGCCCTGATTGCTCTTGGCGCTGGGGTCCTGGCTCTGCTCCAGGGCCGCCTTGTTGAAATCCTGGCCCGTGGCCAGCTTCTCCCGCAGAGCCTCGGCCTTCTTGGTGGCCTCCAGGTACTCCGCGTCGCTCTTGGCGAGGAAGAGGATGTGGCTGGCCTTCAATTCAAGGTACTGGGCCTGGCGGGACTCATAGGCCGCCTTGATGGCCGCATCGTCAGGCTGAAGGGAGTTCCCGAAATCACTGGGTGCCACCGTGGTGTACTGGATCACCCGGCGGGGACCCACCTGGAAGCGAGCCCCGGAGGCCGACAGAAGGGCCTGGAGCTTGGCGTCACCTGGGTCGGCGACGGCTGCGGGGTCCGGGCTCAGGGTCACCGATTCAAAGCTGAGCTTCTCGTTGCGGACGCGGTTCTCCTGGGCGATCCAGGCCTCATCCACGGGGATGCTGGCGGCGGCCTGGGCCTTGAGTTTGTTCACGGCCTGCTCCAGGCGGACTTCCTTCTCCCAGATGTTCAGGCTGGTGCCGCTCTCCTTGAGGATGGCGTTGATCTCACTGGTGCCGCGCAGGTTGCCATTCTGAAGAAAGATGGGGTACATCCGCAGACGGGCTTCCAGGGCGTTGGCCACCTCGGCGTCGGTCACCACGATGCCATGACGTTCCGCCAGTTCCTCCGCCAGCTTCTGCCCCACCAGGGACTCAAGGGCCTGGTTCTGGAGGTAGGCCCCCATGGTGTCGAGATTGACCTGCTTGCCCAGGCGGCGGACCGTATCGGCCACCTTCTGTTCCACCTCGCGGCGAAGGACATCACGCCCGTAGACCCGCGCCAGCACGTTGTCCGGAGCCTCCGAGCTGCCATGGCTGGGGGCCAGATAGGCAACCATGCCTAGCAGAACCACACCCATGACCACGGTCATGGGTGTCTGGCTCCCCTTGAACACCTGCCGGAAATTGCGAAGCATGGGAACTCCAAGTCAGAACTTCCTAGATTATCAAAGGTTGTCCCAATGGCCTAAACTGAGTGTTCGAGGATTGCATGACTGTACGACCCGTGATCACCTGGGGAGACCCCCGACTCAAGCAGAACAGCGCCGATATTGGCGAATGGACCCCCGAGCTGCAGCAGCTCGTGGAGGACATGTTCGAGACCACCCTGGCTGAGGAAGGGGTGGGCCTGGCGGCTCCCCAGCTCGGCATCAACATCAATCTGGTGGTCATCGACATCTCCTGCGGCCAGGATCCGGCCCAGAAGATCGTGCTCATCAATCCTGAGATCACCGCCACCGAAGGGGTCCAGAAAGGGGCGGAGGGCTGCCTCTCGGTGCCCGGCATCAGCGAGATCCTGGAGCGCCCTCAGAAGGTGTGGGTGAAGAACCGGCGACCGGATGGGACCTGGGAGGAACTGGTGGGGGAAGATTTTCTGGCCCGGGCCTTCTGCCACGAGATTGACCATCTGCGGGGCAGGCTCTTCGTGGACTACTTCGGTCCGGTGAAGCGGGGCATGGTTCAGCGGAAGTACCAGAAGCTGCACAGGGACTAGGATGGCGCGCATCGCCTTCCTGGGAACCCCCGCCGTGGCGGTGCCGGTGCTGCGTGCCCTTGCGTCCCAGCACCGTGTCGAAGCCGTCTTCGCCAATCCCGACCGCCCCCAGGGCAGGGGACGGAAACTGGAGGCCCCCCCCGTCAAACAGGCGGCCCTGGAGTTGGGGCTGCCCGTTTACCAGCCCGAGAGCTGGAAGCTCCCGGAGACCCGGGCCCTCTGGGAGAGTCTGGATATCGATGTGGCCATTGTGGTGGCCTACGGCCATATCCTGCCCACCTGGATGCTGGACAGCTGCTCGCCCTGGAATCTCCACTTCTCCCTGCTGCCCCGTTGGCGGGGCGCCGCCCCGGTGAACCACGCCATTCTCGGCGGCGACGCCGAAACCGGGGTGAGCCTCATGCGGATCGCCCCGGGACTGGACGCCGGTCCGGTCCTGGCGGTGGCCCGCCGCCCCATCACCCTGGAGGACACCGCGGATGCCCTCCTGGGCGCCCTGGCGGAGGATGCCGCGGCGCTGCTGGTGGCCCACCTCCCCATCCTCCTGGCGGGGCCAGTCGCCCTTGAGCCCCAGGACGAAAGCCTGGTCACGGTGGCCTCCAAGCTGGACCGCTCCATGTCTGTCCTGGATTTCACGCGGAGCGCCCTCGACCTGCATCGGCAGGTGCGGGCCCTTCAGCCCTGGCCCGGGGTCGAATTGGCTCTGGGGGACACCCGCCTCAAGGTCTGCGCGGTCGGGGGCCTCAAGCCCTGCGGCGAGGCCCCGGGCACCCTTCGCTGGGACAAGGGAGGAGCCTGGCTTAGCGCCGGGGATGGCCAGGCCCTTGTACTCACGGCCCTTCAGCGTTCCGGGAAGCCTGTCCAGCCAGCCCTGCAGGCTCTCCAGCCCTGGGGCGCCTCGGGTCGCATGACTGCGGATGGGATCTCCTGATGGTGAGGGACTCCCCTCCCCTTGCCCGTCTGCGCCATACCATGGCTCTGCTGCTCATTGTGGTGCTGGCGGGGGCCTTGGGGTACCACCTCCTGGCGCACCTTGCCACCCTCGACAGCTTCTACATGGCCATCACCACTCTTTTCACGGTGGGATTCCGGGAGATGGGTGACGTCAATTGGGCCACCAAGCTCTTCACCATCTTCTATCTCATCACGGGTCTGGGCACCGCCACCTATGCCCTGTCCAACCTCACGGCCTTGATCGTGGAGGGGGATATCCAAGGCTATTTAAGGGAGCGCCGCATGGAGAAACGCCTTGCAGACCTTCAGGACCACATCATCGTCTGCGGCTTCGGGAAAATGGGCTTCCAGGCCGCCTGGGAGCTGAAGCAGGCGGACATTCCTTTCGTCGTCATCGAGCAGGACGAAACCAAGACCCATAACCCCCGTTTCGAGGGCGAGATCTTCCTGGTGGGCAATGCCATGGACGAACTCATCCTCAGTCGTGCTGGCCTGAAACGGGCCCGGGGCCTCATCAGCTCCCTGGCCTCGGACGCTGACAACGTGCTGGTAACCCTGACGGCCAAGCAGATGGCACCGGATGTCGAGGTGGTGGCCCGGGCGGCCAAGCTGGGCACCGAGAACAAGCTCAAGGCCGCCGGGGCCGACCACATCGTGAGCCCCTACGAGATCGGGGGGCGCCGCATGGCCAACCTCTTCATGTCCCCGGACATGATCAACTTCGTGGATGTGGTGGTCGACAGCAAGGAGCAGCTTGAGCTGGCCCTGGAACACGTGCTCGTCTCGCCCTCTTCGCCCCTGGCGGGCCTGACCCTGCGGGATACGAGGATCCGGGATACCACCGGGGCCCTGGTGGTGGGCATCAACCGGGCCGGGGAGGGGCTGCGCTTCAACCCCAAGGGTAGCGAGACCTTCCAGGTGGGAGACGTCCTGCTGGTGCTCGGACCCCACACGGCCCTGGAGGCCTTCGTGACCCTGGCCCGGGGCGTGACCGTACATCCCAGGCGCCGGGCATGAACTGGGAACAGCCCGCACCGGAGCTCTCCCCCGCGACCCGCCCCAACGCCGCCGGGGCGGGCCGTGAGGCCCTGAAGGCCCTGATCAGTGGACTCGGGGAGAAGGCCTTCCGGGGGGGCCAGCTCTTCGAAGGACTCTACGTTCAGCGTTGGACCTCGTGGGACCAATTCAGCACCTTCTCCAAGGCGCTGAGGGAGCGGCTGGAAGCCGAAGTGGACCTGACCTGGCCCGCCATCCGGGAATCCCGCACGGCGGAGGACGGCGCCACCAAGCATGTCTTCCGCCTGGGGGATGGGATGGAGGTGGAGGGCGTCCACATGCCCTATGCCGATCGCACGACCCTCTGCATCTCCAGTCAGGTCGGCTGCGCCATGGGCTGCACCTTCTGCGCCACGGGGCAGATGGGCATCCGCCGGAACCTCGGTGCCGCCGAGATCGTGGGGCAGGTGGTGACCATGCTGAATCACCACCATCATCCCGCCGGACTGCCGGTGAACCTGGTCTTCATGGGCATGGGGGAACCCCTGCACAACCTGGCCCAGGTGATGGAGGCTTTTGAGATCCTGACGGACCCCAAGGGTCTGGCCATTCCCCCCCGGCGCATTACCCTCAGCACCTCGGGCCTGGTTCCGGGCATCCAGCGTCTCGGCTCCTTCGAGCGCCGTCCCCGGCTGGCGGTATCCCTCAACGCCACCACCGATGCCTACCGGAATCGCATCATGCCCGTGAACCGGGCCTGGAACCTGGAGGCCCTTTCGGCATGCCTTCAGGCCTTTCCCTTGGGCAGGGGCGAGCGCATCACCCTTGAATACGTGCTACTGCACGGTGTGACCGACTCCGCGGAAGATGCCCGGCGGCTTGCCGATTACGCCAAGGGTTTCCCCAGCAAGGTGAACCTCATCCCCTTCAATGAGCATGAAGGGGCGGGATACCAGAGCCCCACGGAGGCGACCCTGGACCTCTTCGGCCGGGTGCTGAGCCAGAACGGGATTCCCGTCATGGTGCGTCGCAGCCGGGGCCAGGAAGTGGGGGGGGCCTGCGGGCAGCTGGTGCGGGGATCAGAAGCGGAGGACCTGGAGGCTGATGCCTCAGCCCAATAGCCACTTCCGGATCTGTTCCGTCCACTTGGCCCGACGATCAACCGGCCCCTCGCCCGGGGCGAGGGCCTTGGCCCTGCTCTCCATGAGGTCCACCAGACGTTCCAGGAGGTGGGGCTCCTCCTTCAGACAGTGCTCGAAAGCGCTCTTGGGGAGTTCCACCAGTTCGCAGGGCGTTTCGGCCACTACGGTGGCGTTGCGGGGGGATCCGGTCAGGAGGCTGGCTTCTCCGAACCAGGTGCCCGGCCCCAGGTCTCCCACGACCTCCCAAAAAAGGCCGGTGAAGGGCTCATGGCGCTCCACGGCCCGGACCACATGAAGCCGCCCGGAGATGACGGCAAAGAGGGACTCCCCGGGGTCACCCTCACGGATCAGTCCCTCCCCGGGGGCCGCGTGCCTTACGAAGATCTGCCCCTTTAGGGACTTGGCCCAGTGGGGGGGGAGGTGGAGCTGTTCCAGGAGTTGCCGGAGGTCTCCTTCGGCAATTTCCCGGGTCCGGTGGTGGGGCGTGGTGGCTCCGTGGGGCCCCAGGAGGGAGAAGCCTTCCCGGGGCAGGATGGTGTTGGCGAGACGCACCGCCTGGAAGTTACCCTGGCGCCCGTGGCGGAAGCCCAGGGCCCACCAGCGCATCTCCAGGACCGCTCCTCCCATGTCAAAGCTGTGGGCCACCACCTCGGGCCGATGATCCGGCAGGTGGGGGATGCCCCCCAGGGCCGCCGTGAGTTTGTCGATGGCCACGTGCAGGTCGGGGTGGGGCTCCACCACCACTCGGGCGGTGCGGCGGTGCAGGCCGGAGGGAATATAGAGATTGGTGACCACGGCCTGGGCCAGGAGGCGGTTGGGGAAGATGTCGGTGTCACCATTTTCGGTGCGGAGCTGGACCGCCCGCCAGGTCATGGCCACCACCTGGCCCACGAGGGTTTCCCGGCCTGGGCCGCCCCGCAGGTTGCCCGTGACTTCCAGCCAGTCGCCCACCTGGAAGGCCGAATCCAGTTGAAGGCTGACCCCCGCGAAGAGGTTGCCCAGGACCTCCTGGAGGGAGAGGCCCACAACCGCCGCTGCGATGGCACCTGTCCCCAGGAGGGCCCCCAGGTTGACTCCCAGGAGGCTGTGTACCAGGAAGGCGCCGCAACCGATGTAGAGGAGCACCATCAGGATGTCCCGGGCGAATCCCGGGCCCGCCGTGCGTCGGTTGCGCAGGAGGGGATCCAGCAGGAAGAAGGAGACGGCCTTGATGGCCAACAGGGAAACACAGGCCCAAAGGATCAGGTCCCCGGCCCGCCGTAAACCCTGGCTGGCTGTGAACCGTGGCAGCACGAAGGCCGACCCGGCCAGAAGCAGCAAGAGGAGAATCCAGGCAAAGAGCCTGCGGCCAGGGGTGATGCGAACATTGAGATCGCGGAACATGCCAAAAGGATAGTCCAGGGTTGGGGGAATGGTGCGAATTTGGTTGGCCGTCCATCCCGGGCCGACCCGTTTGCAGAGGTCTTGACCATTTCTTCGGTTGTGTCCCCTCGCTGGACCCCTGAGACTGGAATCCAGTGCCATGAAGACACCCTGCCTGAAACTCCTTTCCCTGCTGATGCTGGTCCTTTGTCTGGGCGGTATTGGTCGTGGACAGACGCCACTGAAGGCTCGGCACGGGGTGATGGACCTAAGAACCCTGGATCTGGCCAGAGGGGGAGCTGTCCACCTGGACGGCGAGTGGGAGTGCTACTGGGGCAGGCTGGTCGAGCCCGGGGGTCTGCCTGTGGCAGGATCCCCGCCCTATCTGTCCCTGCCGGGGGCATGGAATGGGAAACCGCTGGGGAGCATGCCTATTCCCAGCACAGGCATGGCCACTCTCCGGCTCAAGGTGCTCCTGCCGTCGGGGCCGACCCCCCTGGGTCTCCGACTCTGCAACATCCAATCGGCCTACCGTGTCTGGATCAACGGTGCCCCCTCGGGGGGGAGCGGGGAGCTCGGCGCTTCTCAGGGGGAAGAGACCCCGAACCCCGCCATTCTCATTCACGCTCTGCCGGAAGGCGTGACGGAGGCTGAGATTCTTCTGCAGGTTACCAATCAGCATTTCCATCAGGGGGGCGTTCTGGCTTCCATCGAACTGGGGGAGATCGGGAAGCTGCAGGCGAATCAGGCGCGCAGTTGGGGCAGAGTCCTCTTTTTCGCTGGCAGCCTGCTGATGATGGGTATCTACCACCTGGTCATCTATTGGTTCCGCAAGGACAGCACTGCGACGCTCCTCTTTGGCACTTACTGCATTCTTTGGGCGGGCTTCATGCTGGTGGTGCAGACCCACGGTCTGACCCTCCGCCTCTTTTTCCCGGATCTGGCCTTCGAGGACATGGAGCGGGCCAAGCAGTGCTTTCTCTTTCTGACCGTGCCCGTGGGCTTCGGCTTCTTTCAGGTGCTCTACCCCCAGGAACTCTCCAGGCGGGTACTGCTGGTCTCGGTGGCCATGGCCGCTGCAGCAACTTTGCTGGCGCTGGTTTTGCCCACTCGGGCTCTGTTCTTCCTGCTCACGACCTACTACCTGCCCACCTTCGGCTTCATGTTCTATTGCCTCTTCGGCCTCTATCTGGCCCACAGGAGGCAACGGGAAGGTGCCACATTCATCCTGGCGGGCTTTCTCATCCTTGGCCTCACGGGGCTTCATGACGCCATGGCCGCCCTGGCCTGGCTCCCGCCGGGACCCTGGATTCAGCTGGGCATGATGGTCTTCATCCTCATCCAGGCGCTGACCCTTTCCCTGCGGCTTTCCAAGGCCTTCACAGCCGTGGAGCACCTGTCCTCGGTTCTGGACCACAAGAATCTGGCCCTGGAGGAGGAGATCCAGGAGCGGGGGCGTCTGGAGCGGGACATCGTCAAGGTGAGCGAGGACGAGCGCCGGACCCTCAGCCACGAGCTTCACGACGGGATCTGCCAGCAGATCACCGGGGCGCTTCTGCGGTGTCGGGTCGTGGCCAGGAACCTCAAATCCGAGGGACAGGACGACTCAGGCATCCAGGCCATCTCGGAACTGCTGGATGAGTCCCTCAGTCAGGCCCATGAGATCGCCAAGGGGTTGAGCCCTGGGCTCCTGCATACCGGCGGTCTGGGGAACGCTTTGGCTGAAGTGGTGCGCCGGACCCGGGAGACCCATGAATTGAGCTGTGAGCTGGAGGACGATGAGAGCTGTGCCCTCCTGGATGAGGTCGCCACCAACCAGCTTTTCTGGATCGCCCGGGAGTCCATCCTGAACGCGGTCAAGCACAGCTCCCCCACCCAGGTATGGGTGCGGTTGCGAAAATCCGAGGGGGCGCTTCGGCTCGAAGTCGAGAACGATGGTACTTCCAGCGAGCTCTCCAGGGGTGCAGGCATGGGCCTGCGAATTATGGAATACCGCGCCAGTCTGGCGGGGGGCAGCATCGATTTCAATATTCGGAGGGGGGGCGGATGGCTTGTAACCTGCCTCGTCCCTTTCCCCGCGACCTCCCCTGAGCTGGAGATGCCATGAACGCAGGGATTCGCATCTTCATGGTGGAAGACCACCCGGCTGTTAGGCAGGGCTTGCGTCTCCTGCTCGAACAGGAGGGCATCCAGGTCTGCGGCGAGGGGGAGTGCATAGATGAGGCTTTGAAGGCGATTCCCAGCTGTGATCCAGACCTGGTGCTGGTGGACCTGTGCCTGGGAGAGGATGACGGGCTGGAGCTCCTAGGCCAACTCCTGCTCCTGGCGCCGGACCGTCCCCTGCTGGTCTATTCCATGTTTGAGGATGCCGCCCACGTCCGGCGGGCCCTCCGGGCCGGGGCTATGGGCTATGTCACCAAGCGGGAGGCGGCGGAGGTCCTTGCCCTCGCCATCCGCGAGTGCATGGCGGGTCGCGGTTACCTCAGCAGCCGTGCCCAGCGAAGCCTTGACGAGGCGCCCACCCAGGCGAGCGGGCAGGAGGTCCTGAGCGCCCAGGAACTGCAGGTCTATGAGCTTCTGGGGCAGGGTTTCAGCACCTCGGACATTGCCAGGGAGATGGACCTCAGCCCGAGGACCATTGAAAGTTACTGTGGCCGCATCCTGGTGAAGCTTGGCTTGCGGGGCATGAAGGAGTTGAGGCGTCGAGCGGTATCTGCCCGGGGGTGAACCCTCAGGCGAGCTGGATTGCTCTCGAGACAGGGCAGAGTGTGAAGGCTGGAGGGCGAATGCGGGGGTTTTCCCCTACAGACAGGAATATGTAATGTCGCTAGGCTTCCGTTATGCTTCCATTCTCTGGCGGGGGCCTTCTCTCATAGCAGATCGCTCTGTTGCCAGGACACTTCTTGTTTACTGACTCATTGAGCGAGGCCTACTGATGTTCTCCCTGTGTCTGCGGAAACGGTTTGCCCTTGCTGTCCTGGCCTGCGTTTCTCAGGTGGGTTGGGCCCAAATGCCCTCCCCCTGGGAGTGTGCTGCAGGCTATTCGGCCTTCCGACTGTCCTCCTCCGGGGCCACCCAGACCCTCGATGGGATTACCGTCGGTGGAGCCCTGCGGGTCCAAGGCCCATGGTCCTTGGAGGCCTCCTTCAGTAAGCACGCTGGGCGAGAGGCCGATTACGTCGATCTGGATCAGTGGATGGTCCTGGCGGGCGCCCGTTATAACCTTCCCGCCTTCGGGCGGTGGCGGGCTTTTGCCCATGTGATGGTCGGCAGGGCCCAGTTGAATGGCCACACAGAATTCGACACCGCGCAGAGTACCTGCCTGGCTTTCGGTCCGGGCTTCGGCTTGGATTTCGTGATCAACCCGGGTCTGGCCCTGCGCTGCCAGGGGGATTTCCTGACGACCCGCTATGCCGACAAGACCCAGCAGAATCAAAGCCTTTCTCTGGGCATTGTCCTCCGGAAATGATTCCCCTGCCAACCAATGCCAACAATGAGGTGGACCCCATGGGACACGTCGCAGATTCTCCCACGCAGGGCTTCGGCCTCCGGCGCTGGGCACCTATCGTCCTCTGCCTGGGGCTCTCCCTCAGCATTGGATGTTCTGGACATGGGGGGGGAGGCGGGGTCTTCAGTAACCTTGAGCAGCGCTTCTCCCTCAGCGCCAGTCCCGCCAGCCTGGAGATTCCCTCCGGAGGCAGCGGCTACCTGACGGTCACGGCCACCCGCTCCGGGGGCTTCACCGGGGCCATTACCCTGGCGGTGGAGAACCTGCCCACGGGTGTCGTGGCCAGCGGCAGCATCCCGGCCGATGCCTCCACGGGGCGTCTGACCATTGCTGTGGCGGAGGGCGTCGCGGCCCAGAACCTGGGGAGCCTGAGTCTCCAGGGGAGCTCCGGCACCAAGAAGCAGACCACGAGCCTGGCGCTGAGCATCCTGGCGCCGCTGCCTGCTTCCAGCCTGCCCACCGGCAGCACGGTGGCCTCCGGCAGCGACCAGACCGGGGGGAGCCTCCAGAACCATGCCGTCGCCCTGGAGCACGTGAGCATCACCACCGCCAAGAATCCCCAGGAGACCGTGGAGCTTCGCCACGGCTTCCTGCCGACCCCCCAGCCCAGCCTTCCCTGAACGTCACCCACCCAGAGGACTCCCCATGCGCCGATCCCTTCTTCCCTCCCTGGCGGCTCTCCTGGTCAGCCAGGTGCCCTTCGTGGCCATGGCTACGGAGGCCTTGCCGAATCCCCAGATCGCCTACCAGGGACGCCTGCTTGAGGGCACGCTGCCGGTGACCGGCAGCCGGACCTTTGCCTTTGCGATCTTGGATAGCGGCGGGGCCGAACTCTGGACTTCGGGGGAACAGACCCTTTCGGTGACCAACGGGCTTTACGCCGTGGTCCTGGGGGGCACGGGCATGACCGCCATCCCGACCGAGGTACTGGCCAAGCCCAACCTAAAGCTGAGGGTGGCCATCGGGGGCATGACCCTGACGCCGGACACGGACCTGGTGCCCGCACTCCAGGCGCGGTCGGCCTTCGAGCTGACGGGGAGCTTTGCCGGGGATCTGGGGGGGACCCAGTACAAGACGACCCTGCAGAGCCTGCAGGGCTTCCCCCTGGACCTGACCACGGCAAATCCCACCAGCGGGCAGTCCCTGGTGTTCAACGGGACGAGCTGGGTGCCTCGGGAGGTGATCGGAGCGCAGGGTGTCCCCGGCCCTCAGGGACCCGTCGGGCCTGCGGGGCCCACCGGCGCTCAAGGGGCTCAGGGCATCCAGGGGGTTCAGGGGGCGACTGGCCCCGTTGGTGCAACCGGCAGTACCGGGGCTGCTGGGAGGTCTGTCCTTAATGGAAACGGTACTCCTAACGCGGGCCTTGGGGTTGATGGCGATTTCTACCTCGATACTGCGGCGAGCACGATCTATGGCCCCAAGGGCTCAGTCACGACCGGGCAGTGGCCCGCCGTCGGTGTATCCCTGATGGGGCCACAGGGGGCAACCGGTGCGACGGGTGCCACGGGTAGCACCGGTGCGACAGGTGCTACGGGGGCTCAGGGCATCCAGGGCATTACGGGGTCGACTGGTTCGCAGGGGCCCACCGGGGCCCAGGGGGTCACCGGGCCGACGGGAGCCCAAGGGCCTACGGGAGCCACTGGAGCACCTGTCGCCTTTCAGGGGGCCTGGAGTGCTGCGACCACCTATGCCGCCGGGGATGCCATCTCACTGAACGGGAACAGCTACATCTCCTTGCAGAACACCAATCTTAATCAGAATCCGGCAACCGCGCCCGCCTATTGGGCCCTCCTCGCTCAAAAGGGTACCGATGGAGCGGCTGGGCCGACGGGTGCCACGGGGTCGACGGGTGCTACCGGAGCGACGGGGGCCACTGGGCCAGCGGGCCCCACGGGGCCCACGGGTTCAACCGGGGCGACGGGTGCAGCCGGTGCCGGTTCGCTGACCAGCATTACAGCAGGGACTGGGCTCACAACGGGAGGCGCCGGTACAACCGGCGGTTCCATCACTACTTTAGGCACCTTGGCTCTTTCGGACAGCGGTGTGACCGCGGACGGCTACAGAAGCCCGAACATTACAGTGGACCGGTATGGCCGCGTAACTGCAGCCGCGAACGGGGGGCCTTCAAGTAATTACCTTTGTCTGTCAAATCCTAGCGTTCAGTCTGGTGGCTCAACGGTGACGGTCACCCTCGCATCCACAAGTGGGTCTTCCTCGAGTGGGACTTGGTCCGGGCAAGCATACACGGTTTCGAAGGCCGGCCTATTCTCCATCAGCTTCTCGGCATACGCCACGACTGGCGGAAGTACAGGTACCTATGCCCGAATACGCAAAAACGCTAGTCCGGTTGCTGTCGGGTACATGTGCCCGCGGGACACTAGCTGGACGCAGCTAGATATGAGTGCGGCCTATAACGGATTTTTATATGTGGGTGATGTCATAGACTTTGTTGTGGATACCGGGGGAGATGCCGTTAACGGTTTCAACCTTGATATCGGTTCTGTTAACGCTGCGATCCTCGGGTACTAGCCCTGCCACGAGTCTGGCGTTGGGCATCCTGGCGCCGCTGCCCGCGTCCAGCCTGCCCACCGGAAGCACGGTGGCCTCGGGTACCGACCAGAGCGGGGGAAGTCTCCAGAACCATGCCGTTGCCCTGGAGCACGTGAGCATCACCACCGCGAAGAACCCCCAGGAGACCGAGGAACTTCGCCACGGCTTCCTGCCGACCCCCCAGCCCAGCCTTCCCTGAACGCCATCCACCCAGAGGACTACCCATGCGCCGATCCCTTCTTCCTTCCCTGGCGGCTGTACTGGTCAGCCAGATACCCTTCGTGGCCATGGCCACAGAGGCCCTGCCGAACCCCCAGATCGCCTACCAGGGACGCCTGCTTGAGGGCACGCTGCCGGTGACCGGCAGCCGGACCTTTGTCTTTGCGATCCTGGATAGCGGCGGGGCCGAACTCTGGAACTCAGGAGATCAGGTTCTTTCGGTGACCAACGGGCTTTACGCCGTGGTCCTGGGGGGCACGGGCATGACCGCCATCCCGACCGAGGTGCTGGCCAAGCCCAACCTAAAGCTGAGGGTGGCCATCGGGGGTACGACCCTGACGCCGGACACGGATCTGGTGCCCGCCCTCCAGGCGCGGTCGGCCTTCGAGCTGACGGGGAGCTTTGCCGGGGATCTGGGCGGAACCCAGTACAAGACAACTTTGCAGAGCCTGCAGGGCTTCCCCCTGGACCTGACGACGGCAAATCCCACCAGCGGGCAGTCCCTGGTCTTCGATGGGACGAGCTGGGTGCCTTCCACGGTGACCGGGGTCCAGGGTGCCACTGGGCCACAGGGGCCCGCAGGGCCCACGGGACCGACGGGTGCGCAGGGGATCCAGGGGATTCAGGGCATCCAGGGGGCGACCGGTCCCCTAGGCGCCACAGGGAGCACCGGCGCCGCCGGGAGGTCCGTCCTGAATGGGAGCGGTGCCCCCAACGCGGGCCTTGGGGTTGATGGCGATTTCTACCTCGATACTGCGGCGAGCACGATCTATGGCCCCAAGGGCTCCGTCATGGCCGGGCAGTGGCCGGCTGTAGGCGTCTCACTGATCGGGCTGCAAGGAGCCACCGGGGCTACGGGTGCCGCGGGTGCCACCGGTGCGGTTGGTCCGCTAGGGCCTCAGGGCATACAGGGTGTGACCGGGGCAACCGGTTCACAGGGGCCTACCGGGCCCCAGGGGGCTACGGGAGCCCAAGGTCCCCAGGGCGACATCGGCCTGCCCGGCCCCGTCGGGCCCCAGGGGGCCCAGGGGGTGACCGGGCCAACGGGAGCCCAAGGGGCTACGGGAGCCACGGGGGCACCTGTTTCATTCAAGGGAACATGGAGTAGCTCAACGGACTACGTGATCGGTGATACGGTCTACGAGAACGGAACAAGCTACATTGCCCTGGTCGGCAATCAGAACGTGGATCCAGCCACGGATGTGGCTGGAGGCGCGACATCCTGGGCTGTACTCGCCCTCCAGGGCGCTACGGGCCCGAGCGGAGGGGTATCGGTCGTGACTGCGGACGCTCCCCTGAGTGTCACGAACGGGAGCACGTCCCCTAAGATCGCCCTGACAGGCACGCTGCCGGATGCAGTCTTCCCCGCTACGCTGCCAGCCCTTTCGGGCGTCAACGTGACCGGCCTCAATGCCAGCAATCTCAGCAGGGGCACGCTGCCGGATGCTGTCTTCCCCGCTACACTGCCAGCCCTTTCGGGCGTCAACGTGACCAGCCTCAATGCCAGCAACCTCCACAGCGGCACCTTGCCGACCGCCCGCATGCCTGCCCTTACGGGAGATATCAGCAGCAGTTCCGGCAGCACGAGTGCTACGGTGACGAAGCTGCAGGGGGTGGCGGTTGCAGCCACCGCCCCCACCAGTGGACAGGTGCTGGCTTATAACGGTGCGGCATGGACTCCGACTGCGACCCCCGGAGGCACGGTGACGTCCATTACGGCCGGGGCAGGTCTGTCCGGGGGGACCATCACCAATAGCGGTACCATCTCCATCCCTGCAGGGGGGGTTACGAACGCCCTGATCCAGGCCCCCTACATCAACGTAACTGCAACGGCCAACAGTGGCCTCAGTTTCAGCGGCGGGTCGCCGGCCTACCTAGGGGGAACCGTAACCCTATCGGATAGCCGCTTCGGAACGAATACCTCCTGGGCGGCTTCTGGACGTTCCGGGGCTGAGCGAACTATAGGCGAAGTATGGCTGGTGGCGGGGACGGTGGCGGGCGGATTGCCGTGCCAAGGCCAGACGCTACAGATCTCTCAGCACTCAGCTCTTTATTCCCTGCTGGGGACCTATTACGGTGGTGATGGTATGACGACCTTCAATCTGCCCGATCTGCGCAAGGCGGCTCCCAGTGGTCTGACCTATGTGATTTGTATTGAGGGCATTTTTCCCACACGGGACTGACCGACCTTGCCAACAATCTGTCTCAACATGATCGTCAAGAACGAGGCGCCGGTGATCCGGCGCTGCTTGGCCTCCGTGCGACCCTGGATCGACGCCTGGGTAATCGTGGACACGGGGTCCATGGACGGCACCCAGGCCTTGATCCGGGAGGCCTTGGCTGGAATTCCCGGGGAGCTCCACGAGCGGCCCTGGGTGGACTTCGGGAGCAACCGGAGTGAGGCCATCGCCCTGGCGGGCCAACGCTCGGACTACCTGCTCTTCCTGGACGCCGATGAGGAACTGGTGGTGCCGGAGGGCTTCGCCTGGCCAGCCCTGGAGGCCGAAGCCTACAGTCTGCTGCACCGTTTCGGGAACATGGACTACCATCGGGCCTCCCTGGCCGCCACCCGGCTACCCTGGCGCTTCGAGGGGGTGCTCCACGAATACCTGGACTGTCCGGTGCCGCACCGCATCGAAGCCCTGGAAGGACCCTTCATCCTGGTTCGTCCCGAGGGCGCCCGAAGTGCCGATCCGCGCAAGTACGAGAAGGATGCGGCGGTGCTGGAGGAGGCCCTTCGGAAAGAGCCGGGGCACACCCGCTACACCTTCTATCTGGCCCAGAGCTACCGGGATGCCGGCCAGGCGGAGCGCAGCCTGGAGATGTACGAGCGTCGGGCAGCCCAAGGCGGCTGGGAGGAAGAGGTCTGGTACGCCCTCTACCAGATCGCCCTCCTCAAGGAGTCCCTGGGACACACCAGGAGCGAGGTCCTGGGCGCCTACCTCAAGGCCTACCAGTTGCGTCCCGGGCGCCCTGAGACCCTGGGACAGTTGGCTCGTTACTGTCGACAGGCCTCCGAGTATCATCTGGCTTATCTCTTTGCCCGGCAGGCCATGGAGATTCCGCCCTGCACGGACATCCTCTTCGTGGACCCCTCCTTCGCCCAGTGGCGGAACCGGGACGAGTACGCCGTGGCCTGCTACTGGACGGGGCGCTTCGGAGAATCCCTGAAGGTCTGTCGGGAACTGTTGGGGGGCACGGAGCTCCCGGTGGCGGAACATCCCCGCGTCACGGCGAACCTGGATTTCGCCCAGAAGGCTCTGGCCCGCTGAGTCCCAAGGGGAACGGCCCATTTCCGACCCCCTTGGGAACTTGGTCGCCTCAGCTCTTGGCCTTGAGGGTTCCGCCACTGCTCAGGGTGTAGGTCCCTGTCAGGGCGCCCCCGCTGCCATTGGTCATGCTTGTGTAGGTGATGGTGACGCCGGAAGAGGCATCCACATTGGTCGGAACGCCCGCGCTCAGGACCACGCCGGACAGGGTGGTGATGTGGGAATCGGCGGTGGCGGTCCACTTGCTGCTCGCATCCAGGGCGAGTGTCTTCGTCCCGCCGACGTTGTCCGTGTCGATGGGACCGGTGAGGGTGGAAGCGGTCAGGGTCATGGCAAGGGTGCTGGAGGAATCACACAGGATGACCTTCCCGACAAGGGTCTGGTTGTTGGCGACGAAGGTGACCACGCCGCCATCGCTTCCCCAGCTGCTGTTGACGTTGTCGATATAACTGCTCGCGGCTGAGGCCGTGCCAGCCACCAGGAGCGTATCGGACGCATTGACGATGGTGGCGCCATTCAGGGTGATGACCGCATCCGTGTCGCAGACGAAGAAGGCCGGGCCTTTGGCAAAGCCATTGGTCAGGGTCCCACCGGTCATGGTGAACCTCCCGGTGCCCACCGTGGAGTCCCCCGACATGCTCTGGTAGACAATGACCCCCCACTTGGCGACTCCAGACAGGCTGGTGTTGTTCAGCGTGATGGAGTTCAGGCCCTCGATGCAGGCGGCTTCGGAACCGGTGGCGCTCAGGGTGCAGTCGGTGACCGTGAAGGTTCCGGTGCAGTAGATGCCGGGCGACCCGCTCCCAGCCGTCGTGCCGGTGCAGTTCGTGGCGTTGATCGTGGGTGCGGTGGCGCCGGTGTAGCGGTCCGAGGCCAGGGCGGCGCAGGAGCCTCCCTGGGTGGACAAGGTCGAGTTGGTGATATTGACGGTGCCGCCATAGGTGGCATCCACGCCCCGGGAGTTGCTGTCGCCGGTGGTGACGATGGTGACGTGGTCAAGGTTGACCGTCGCGCCCTCGCCAAAGGCAAAGGCTCCGTTGGCCCCCGAGGGCGGAGCTCGAAGCCGAGCTGGTGAAATCGGTGCCGGTCACGTCCGCGGTGGAAAGGGTGATCGACGAGCTCGTGGGGCTGAAGGTGTAACCGGTGAGTGAAGGGGTGACGATGTAGGAGCCTGCGCTGAGGCCGGAGAAGGTGAAGGTTCCGGAGCTTCCCGTTGTCTTCGTAGCACTGCTGGCACCTGACAGGGTCAGGGTCACGCCGCTGGCGACACCCCCGCTTACCGTGCCCGAAATTGCGTAGGTGCTCGCGCTGGCAGTGGAGCTTGCGCCGCTGCTGGCACCTCCTCCACAGGCGGTGGCCAGGGCGGTCACACCTGCCGCCAGCAGACCCGCCCTCCAGGAGAGGCCCTGGTCCTTCCCTGGTCGCATTGGAGGGACCCTGAGTGGATCCGATTTGTGTGCTGTTCTTCCCATGGTGGATGCTCCTCTCTTGGGATCAGGACCTTCTGCACAGCGATGGGCAATAAACCGGTTTTCGGATGTTGGGGTGATCCATGCTGGGTGACAGCCGGGGGGAGGAGGTGACACCCCAGGCTGAGTGGCCATCCTTGTCCGATGAGGTGTCAAGGGCCTCGGCTCAAGGGGGAAGGGGGGTGAACGCATAGCAAAAGGGCCAGGCGCGGTGGCCTGGCCCTTTGCTTGCTGAATCGTGGAGGCTCAGTACTCTGCGGGTAGCCCGTTGAGCTGGGCCAGGGTGTAGACCGGGCCGTCCTTGCAGACGTAGCTGGAGCCAGTGTTGCAGCGCCCGCACTTGCCAAGGCCGCACTTCATGCGGTTCTCCAGGGTGGTGTAGGTGTTCTCGGGGGGGAAGCCCAGCTTCTGGAGGACGGGCAGGGTCAGCTTGATCATGATGGGGGGGCCGCAGACGATGGCCACGGTGTTCTCGGCGCTGAGGCCCAGTCCCTCGACCACCATGGGGATGAAGCCCACCTTGCCGGTCCAGTCCGGGGTCTCGCCGCCGGGGTCCACGGTGCAGACCAGGTTGATGTCGCTGCGCCCTTCCCACTCCTTCAGCTCATGCTTGTAGACCAGGTCGTTGACGGAGCGGGCGCCGTAGACCACGGTGATGTCCTTGAAGTTCTCCCGGAGGTCCAGGCAGTTCCAGATGACGCTGCGCAGGGGGGGCAGGGCGATGCCGCCCGCGATGAAGACCAGGTTCTTGCCCTTCCAGGCATCCAGGGGGAACACATTGCCGTAGGGGCCGCGGAAGCCGATGGTATCGCCGACCTCCTTGTCCGCCAGGGCGCTGGTGACCCGGCCGCTTTCCCGGAAGGTGCACTCAATGTAGCCCTTGCGGGTGGGGCTGGAGGCGATGCAGAAGGTGCTCTCGCCCTCACCGAAGACGGAGTAGAGCCCGAATTGTCCGGTCTTGAATTCGAATTTCTGGCCCTCTTCCTCGTTCTGGAACTCCAGGCGGAAGGTCTTCACGCCCGGGGCCTCCTGGGTCACCTGGGCGATCCGCATGAGATAGGGGAGGTAGATGTTCTTGTCTTCACAGTGGCACATGCTAGAGCTCCGCGGCTTCGACGAGGTGTTCCTTGAGGTTCATGTCCGCGGGACAGGCGCGGGTGCACTTGCCGCAGCCCACACAGCCGTACTGCTGGTAGCGCTCCGGGTAGTAGGCGAACTTGTGGTAGACCCGCTGGCGCCAGCGGGCGCTCTGGACCTCCCGGGGGTTGTGGCCCGAGGCGTGGAGGGTGAAGAGGCTGAAGCCGCAGGAATCCCAGAGGCGCAGGCGCTCGCCCTTCTTGGGGTCGGCCTCCTCCTGGATGTCGAAACAGACGCAGGTGGGGCAGACAAAGGCGCAGGCACCGCAGCCGATGCAGCGCAGGGACTGCTGCTTCCAGACAGGGTTCTCGAACATCCCCGGCAGCTTCGCGGTGAGGGCCTCGCGGTCGAAAGCCTTCTCGACCTTGGCGAGGACGGCATCCTTGTCCTCGGTGGCGCCGGCCTGGAAGAGCTGGGGAGCCAGGGCCTGGATGGCCTCGCCCTTGGGGGTCAGGACCTCCGCCAGGTAGCCGCCCTGGATGGGGGTCAGAAGGATGTCGGAGCCCTGGGTGTCCCCGGGACCGCCGCCGGCGGAGGTGCAGAAGCAGGCCTCATCGGCGCTGGTGCAGCTGACACCGATGACGGCGAGCTGCTCCAGGCGGGCGTTGAAGAACTTGTCCCGGCTGTCCCAGTTGAAAACGGCGTCCAGGGCCTTGAAGGCCCCAGCCTCGCAGGGGCGGATGCCGAAGAGGACCGTGGGGAGGGCTTGGGGCTGGGCGTCCTTCAAATCAACCTTGCCACCCTCCGTGGTGTAGGAGAGAAGCCGCTCCACCTTGGGGAAGACCGTCTCCTTGGCGGAGAGGATGGTCTGGAGGTACTGCTTGGAGACTTGGTCGGGGCTCGTGACGGCGTTCAACTCCGTGCGGCCGTCGGCGTCGGTGGGGGCCAGAATCCGGCGACCATCCTTGGCCAGGGCCTCGAAGAGGGCCGAAAGGGCGTCCTGGGTGAGTTTGTATCGTTCAGCCATGGGGACCTACCGGATGAAGGTTTCTTTGTCGTCGGGACGGAAGGTGGACAGGGCGTTGTCGATGGTGGCGCTGGCGCCGCCTCCCTGGCCGAACTGGGCGCGCACACTGTCTTCCGCGAAGAAGGTCAGCAGGTGCACCGGGATGCCCACGGGGCAGGCCCGGCCGCACTCGCCGCACTCCACGCAGCGGCCCGCAAGGTGCATGGCGCGGACCAGGTGGTATTCCTGGTTGCCGACCGCATGGCTGGGCACGGGCACCCATTGGGGCCGGTTGCAGTCCATGGTGCAGCGCTCGCAGTAGCACATGGGGCAGGAGTTCCGACAGGCGTAGCACTTCATGCAGCGGGAGAACTCCTTCTGCCAGAAGGCGAAGCGCTCGGCGCGGGGCATGGCCTTGAGCCGGTCCAGGAGCGCCTGGTCCTTCTCGGTCTTCTTCTGGGGCACCAGGGCGAGGTGCTCCTCGAAGGCCTGGGCGGTTCCCAGCTGCTTCACGCCGCCCTCGGCGGGCACCAGGGCCAGGATGGCTCCGTCGGCAACCTGGTGTTCGGCGGTGAGCTGCAGAAGGCTGCGCAGGGTGCTGGGCCGGGAGGCGACCACCGCCAGCTTGCCGAGGTGCTTGATCTCGTGCTTCATCAGCAGGTTGGCGAGGTTTGTGGTGCAGGCCTCATCGGCCACCAGCTTGTCGACCTGGGCCGCCGTCGTGGCGACGTGGGGGCGGCGGGTGTCGGAGGTGCCCCGGGCGTAGCCCAGGACTGCCTTGATCTCACCGGCTTCCAGGAGTTCTTTGGCTTTCTGTTTCAGGGATTCCACCATGCCCTCCTATTCCACGCCGAGGCCGACGAGCTGCTTCTGCTCGGCGTAGGGCCCGAGGGCCCGGATCTTGTCGGTCACTTCATTCACCAGGGCGCCCCACTTGGCGCCTTCCGCGGCGGAGACCCAGGAGAAGGTGACCCGCTCGGTATCGATGCCCATGAAGTCCATGAGGTCCCGGAAGACCATCCAGCGCCGCCGGGCGTGGTAGTTGCCGGAAGTATAGTGGCAGTCGTTGGGGTGGCAGCCGCTGATCATGACGCCGTCGGCACCGCGCTCGAAGGCCTTCATGATCAGCATGAAGTCGATGCGGCCGGTGCAGGGGACCCGGAGGACCCGCACGTTGGGCTGGTACTTGATGCGGCTGGTGCCCGTGAGGTCAGCTCCGGCGTAAGTGCACCAGTTGCAGACGAAGGCTGTGATCTTGGGTTCGAATTGTTCAGACATGTCTCACTCCGCCTAGAGGGTCATGAGTTCAGCGAAGAGCTGCTCGTTGCTGAATCCGGCCAGATCGATGGCCTTGGTGCGGCAGAAGGCCACGCAGGTGCCGCAGCCCTGGCAGAGCCCGGGGTTGACCTTGGCCACCGTCTTGATGACCCGGCCGGAGCGGTCCTTGATCTCCTCCTGCTCGATGGCCTGGTAGGGGCAGGCGGTCTGGCAGAGGAAGCAGCCGGTGCAGGTGCTGAAGAGGGGCGGAGCCTGGCGGTTCACCACGGCCACGATGGGCTCCCGGGTCAGCTCGTCCTGACTGAAGAGGGCGGCCACCTTGGCACCGGCGGCGCTGCCCTGGGCCACGGTCTCGGGGATGTCCCGGGGGGCCTGGCAGGCGCCCGCCAGGAAGATGCCGGCGGTGTTGGTTTCGACGGGGCGCAGCTTGGGGTGGGCCTCGGCGAAGAATCCGTACTTGTCGTAGCTGATGTGGAGGGTCTGGGCCAGGTCCTCGGAGCAGTCCTGGGACTGGACGGCGGTGGCGAGCACCACCATGTCGGCCTTGATCTCCACGGGCTCGCCGTTCATGAGGGTGTCGGCCCCCTTCACGATGAGCTTGCCGTCCTCCTCGTAGATGCGGGAGACGCGGCCCCGGATGTACTTGGCCTCATCCTCTTCGATGGCCCGGCGCACGAACTCGTCGTAGTCCTTGCCCGCGGAACGGATGTCCATGTAGAAGACGTAGGCCTGGCCGTGGTGCACCTTGTGCTTGTAGAGCATGGTGTGCTTGGCCGTATACATGCAGCAGATCTTGGAGCAGTAGGGGACGCCCTTGGCCCGGTCCCGGGAGCCGGAGCAGGCGATGAAGACTACGGTTTCGGGCTCCTTGCCGTCGCTGGGCCGCTTGATGACGCCCGCCGTGGGGCCGGAGGCCGAGGCCAGGCGCTCGAACTGCATGCCGTCGATGACGTCCTTGTACTTGCCGTAGCCGTACTCGGGGAACTTGTCCGTCTTCATGAGCTTGAAGCCCGTGGCCATGACGATGGCGCCGATGTCCATCGTGATGAGCTCATCCTCCTGCTCGTAGCGGATGGCGCCGGTGGGGCAGACCTTGGAGCAGACGCCGCACTTCCCGTTCTTGAAGTAGGTACAGTTGGCGGTGTCGATGGTGGGCTTGTTGGGCACCGCCTGGGGGAAGGGCACGTAGATCGCGGGCCGGAAGGCCAGGCCCTCGTTGAACTCGTCGGGAATCTTCTTGTTAGGGCACTTGGTGACGCAGAGTCCACAGCCCGTGCAGGCCTTCTCATCGACCTTCTTGGCCTTCTTGCGCACCGTGACCTTGAAGTTGCCGATGAAGCCGTCGACCTTCTCCACCTCGCTGTAGGTCATCAGCTTGATGTTGGGGTGCTGGGCGGCCTCCACCATGCGGGGGGTCAGGATGCACTGGGAACAGTCCAGGGTGGGGAAGGTCTCCGAAAGCTGGCTCATGTGGCCGCCGATGGAGGGGGACTTCTCCACCAGGACGACCTGGTGTCCGGCGTTGGCGATATCCAGGGCGGTCTGGATGCCCGCGATGCCGCCACCCACCACCAGGGCCGTCTTGGTCACCGGGACCTTGATGGGCGTCAGGGGGGTGTCGTGCTTGACCTTCTCCACCATGACCCGGACCAGGTCCGCGGCCTTCTGGGTGGTGGCCTCATTCTTTTCGTGGACCCAGCTGCAGTGCTCCCGGAGGTTGGCCATTTCGCAGAGGTAGGGGTTCACCCCAGCCTCGGCGGCGGCCTTCCGGAAGGTGGGCTCGTGCATGCGGGGGGAACAGGCCGCCACCACGACGCCATCGAGCTTGTGCTCCTTGATGGCCTCCTTGATGAGGGTCTGGCCCGGATCCGAGCACATGTATTTGTAGTCCACGCTGTGGACCACGCCGGGGATCTGCCGGGAGAGCTCCGCCACCTTGGGACAGTCCACGGTGCCCGCGATGTTCTCGCCGCAGTGACAGGTAAATACGCCGATACGTGACATGTGCTACTCCCTACGCTTGGGCGCCGGTGGGGGCGTTGAAGGCCACGGGCACCATGTGCCGCTGGATCCCGAGCTTCTTGGGCTCGATCCCCATGGCCAGGCCGATCACCTGGGTCAGGAACAGCACCGGGATCTGGAGATCCTTACCCAGGGCTGCATTGGTTTCGGGACGCCGCATGTCCAGGTTGCTGTGGCACATGGGGCAGGCCACCACCAGGGCTTCGGCCTGGAGCTTGACGGCGCTGTCCACGATCTTGCCGCAGAGCTTGGCCACCAGGTCCGTGCGGGTCACGGAGAAGGCCGCACCGCAGCATTCGGTCTTGAAGGGCCAGTCGATGGGGGTGGCCCCGACCTTGGCGGCCAGCTGGTCCATAACCTGAGGATCCTCGGGACGGTCGAAGTTGACCACCTTGGGGGGACGGACCAGGAGGCAGCCGTAGTAGCAGGCGACCTTCCGGGCGAAGGGCTGGACGGCCTTGGCCTGGATGACATCCGCGAAACGCTCCAGGACCTCCAGGACGTTCACGACCTTCACGGCGCCCGTGTACGGCATTTCGATGATTTCCGAGACCTTGGCCCTGTGGTCGGGGTTCTTCTCCAGCTCGCTGTAGGCCCCGATGAGGCGGCTGTAACAGGCGGCGCAGGGGGCCAGGACCTCGGTGAGGCCAGCGGCCTCGGCCTGGGCCAGGATCTTGGCGGGCAGGGCCACGCTGAGTTCGTGATCCAGCACGTGGGCGCTGCTGGCGCCGCAACAGTTCCAGTCCGGCACTTCCACCAGCTCCAGGCCGATGGTTTCGCAGACCGCCCTGACGGATTCGTCGAATTCCCTGGAGGAGCCCAGGAGGGAACACCCGGGATAGTAGCCGATTCGCATAATCACCCCTTGCTGCCCAGCGTGCGCTTGAAGATCCGCTTAACCGCGGCGGTGCCCTTGATCATGTGGGGCAGGAGCCCCAGCTTGCCCCGGACGTACATCTTGGGGGCCAGCATCACGTCCTTCATGAAATGCCCTGACCGGAGCTTGTAGTTGGCCACCAGGCCAATCTCGTACAGGCGTCCGGTCTGCTCGACCGAGTCCAGGAAGGCCCGGTGGAAGGCCAGGATGTCCTTGCTCTTGGGGTGGGCGATGCCGCGCTTCAGGGCTTCGGCCCGCACCACATCCATGATCTTGGGAATCTCGACTTCCTGGGGACAGCGGGTGGAACAGGTCTCACAGGAGAGGCAGAGCCAGATGCCGGCGCTGCGCATGGCCTTCTCGTCGTACTTGTCCTGGCCGTACTGCAGAAGACGAAGGACCTGACAGGGCGTCAGGTCCATCTCTTCGGATACGGGACAGCCTGCGGCACACTTGCCGCACTGATAGCACTGGGCCAGGGAGATCCCCGTGGCCGCCTTGACGCGCGCTGCCAGGGTGTCCGGTCGGGATTCGTGGTGATTCGCGCTGCTCATGGTTCTTCTCCGGGCGGAATCTGTAGCTGGGCCGCTCCCAAGGGCTGAAATTTTGCCGCCCCGAGGATCGTAGAAACCTTGATTTCAAGAAGGGCACCCTGCCGGATGGAAAACCCGATCGATAGGCAGGGTGCGTAGGCTTAATTGTTATATTCTTCCCAAATTAATTCAAGATCAAAATGGTGACTATCGGCAATCATTTATGCTGATAAATGCGGCTTAATCTGATCATTTGAGAAAAGATATCGATAAAAAAAGATCAAAAACTTGTCCACTCTGTGCCCCCCGCAAGGAGTTCGATGGGACCCCCAAGCATTGTGATTCTGGTCATACCAATTTCAAGCTTAATTTTTAAGTGATAGTGAAGCGGATTCTTATGGGGATGGCTTCCAGGACTTTAGGCCTAATCCTATGATCAGAGGCCCCTGGTGAGCGGGGGCTGGCCGGATAGAGAAGGGTGGCTTATCGCCCTCCCGGGGGCTCGGAACGGGTCAAGGTGCGATACCTTGGAAGTATGTTTTCCTGGCTCACCTGCAACCGTTTCCTGCTCCTGGTGCTCATCCTCGTGGCAGCTCTGGTCGTCTATCCGAGGGGGTGGCCCTTCTCGCTCCACCTCCTGCGCTTCTACCCCAAGCGCCTGGGGAGTGTCATTGCAGGCTGGGCCGCCAGCCGGGAGCTGCCCCGGGCTCTGCGGCCCACCGTGCTCGGGGGCTTCGCCCGGGCCTATGCCATAGACCTCGGCGAGGCAGAGCATCCCCTTGAGGATTACCCGAGCCTCCAGGCCTTCTTTACCCGGCGTCTCAAGCCGGGACTGCGCCCCCAGGCCGAGGCTGTCCCAGGGGGGATCAACAGCCCCGTGGACGCCCGGGTCTTCAGCGAGGGGCGTATCACCAGCAACACCATGATCCAGGCCAAGGGGCTTCCCTATCGCGCCTCCGAGCTCCTGAAACACATTCCCGATCCGGAGCGTTTCGAGGGGGGCCACTACCTGACGCTCTACCTTTCGCCCCAGGACTACCACCGCATCCATGTCCCGGTGGAAGGTGCGGTCAGCGCCGTGGCCCGGGTGGAAGGGGAACTCTGGCCCGTCAATGACGCCAGCACCACCCATGTGACCCGCCTCTATGAACGCAATCGCCGGGCGGTCTGGGTGGCCAAGGGGGTGGGCGCCGACGAAGGCCTGGAGGTCGCCGCGGTGCTGGTGGGGGCCACCCATGTGGGGGGCGTCCTCATCGAGGAGCGCTGGCTGGAAGGGAAGCCCCTGCCCAGGGATGGTGGCTTTGGTGTATCCGGCCTGCCTTGCCGTCCCGGCGATGATCTGGGCACCTTTCAGTTCGGCAGCACCGTGGTGCTCCTCATCGGCGGACCCAAGGCCCAGGCCTGGGAGCCCCAGGTCCGGGAGGGCAAGGTCCGGGTAGGTCAGCGCCTGGGGGCCTTCCGGTGACGGACGAGATCTTTGCCCACCAGCCCCTCTGGGAGGAGGGCGGGGATCTGCCGGGGGCCTTGGAAGCTCTTTTTGTGGCAACCGGGGAGGTCCTGGAGCTGGGCCGCCTTCGGGAGCTGACGGGCCTGGGCGAGGGCCCCATCCTCCAGGCCATCGAGAAGCTCCAGGAGCGCCTCAGACCTCCCCGGGGCATCCGGCTGATCGAGGTGGGTGGAGGCTGGCGCATGGCTACGGCTCCGGAATACGTGGAGCTCGTCTCCAAACTGGTGACCACCCTGCGGAGTGGCCGTCTGACGCCTGCCCAGATCGAGACCCTGGCCATCATCGCCTATCGCCAGCCCGTCACCATCCCCGAGATCAATGAGTTGCGTGGCGTCACCTCCGGCGCCAACCAGGTCAAGACTCTGCTGGAGCGTGATCTGATCGTACCGGCTGGACGGAAGGGGGTGGTGGGACGTCCCATGATGTATGCCACCACTCAGAAGTTCCTCCTGCACTTTGGCCTCAAGAGTATGGAGGACTTGCCCAGGTTGGCGGACTTCGGCGAAGGAAACCTGGAAGCCCAGGCTTTGGCCCAGCTTGAGCCACCCCTGCCGGAGGGCGGTCTCTTCGATGGGGTGGAAGAGGACTGAGTCCTCAGGCGTCGCCCCCTTGATTCCACCGGCGGGCGAGAACCTGGGCCGGGCCGTGGCCCGCCGCTACGGCCAATTCAAGCCAGGCCTGCGCCGCCGTGCGGTTTCGGGGCTGGCCCAGCCCCTGGTCCGCCCACCGGGCCATCAGGTAGGCCGCCTCGGCATCTCCCTGACTGGCGGCCCTGCCCATCCACCAGGCAGCCTGTGAGCCGTCACGATGGAGGCCGGGGGCTCCGTTCTGGTAGGCCTGGGCCAGGCGGCGCTGGGCTTCCGTACGGCCAGCCTGGGCCTCTTTGAACAGGGTCCGGATCGAAGGCCGGTATTTCATACCGCGGCTTCTGACGGCCCAAAGCAGAACTGAGGCGATAAGGGCGAGGACGAGGAGCCAGGCCAGGAAGACCATGGCCCCCAGGGCCGTGGCCGTCCAGGCAAAGAGGAAAAGGGCGAGGGCAGTCCCCAGCAGGAACAGCAGGGTGCCCAGGAGGCTCACCAGGATCACGAAGGGAAGGGAGCGGCGCCAAAGGGTCAGGACGGAGGACTCCGGTCCTTCTTGCTCTCCCGGGGCGACGGGAATGGGCGGGGGTGCCGAGGCGGGCGCATACCCCTCCGCTTGCACCTGAAGGGCTCCAGGGTGCCGCTGGGCTGCGGCCCGATCGAGCCAGTGGCGGGCGCCTGCCGGGTCCCGGGGGAAGCCTTCCCGGCCATCCCGATAGATGAGGCCCAGTCGGAACTGGGCTTCGCTGTCGCCCCGCTCCGCGCGATCCAGAAGATTGTAAAAGGTCGGACTGTAGCGGGCCTTCGGTGTCCAATGCAGCCAGAAGGCCACTGCAAAGGCGGTCAACACGGCAACGATGACCAGGAGGGGAAGGGCCCGCTGAACACTGCAGAGGCCCTGGCGATGGGCCCAGGTGAGGCCAACCATGATCAGGGCAAGGGGGGTTCCGATCAGGCCAAGGCCCCAGGGGCTCTGGGTCAGATCCTGAACCTTCTCCTCGAAGGGGAGCTTGAGGGAGCGTTGCAGACTGGGGGGCCACTTGGGCATGGGGCTCATCTTGGTTCTTCCAGATGCCTATCTTCTATCATCTTCGGCACAAGAATTTCATTTGCCACCCTTCCGGGTCGATAATGCCCAGTAAGGGATGTGCTCATGGATCGAGGAACGCTCATCGGATTGCTTCTGGGGCTCGCCCTGCTGGGCACGGCCATTGGCCTCGGTCCCAGCCCCCGGGTCTTCTTCCACCTCCCCAGCCTGATTGTGGTCTTCGGCGGCGTGATCGCCTCCACCCTCATCCGCTTCCCCTGGTCCAACGTGCGCTCCGCCTTTGCGGTGGCCTCCCGGGCTTTCTTTACCCATCCCGCCACCTCACAGGCTGTCGTGCTCCAGCTGGTGGGCCTCAGTCAGCGGGCCCGCCGGGAAGGTATCAAGAGTCTCGAAAAACACCTGCCTGCGGATTCCTTCCTGGCCTCCGGCATCCAGATGGTGGTGGACCGCGTGGACAAGGAACACATCCGGGAGGTCCTTTCCGCCGAGATCCAATCCACCATGGACCGTCACGCCCTTGGTCAGGACACCTTCCGCTTCATCGGCACCGCCGCCCCCTCCTTCGGGATGGTCGGCACCCTCATCGGCATGGTGCAGCTCTTCACCTCTATGACCAATCCCAGTGAGCTGGGGAAGGCCATGTCCCTGAGCCTCCTCTCAACCCTGTGGGGAGCTGTCATCGCCTATCTCTTTGCCATTCCCATCTCCGGCAAGCTGGAACAGCGCTCCCGGGAGGAGGGCCAGATCCGGAACCTGATGATGGAAGGCATCATGGGCATCGCGAGCGAGATGAACCCCGGGCAGCTGGAGGAGCAGCTCAATGCCTTCCTGGCCCCGCGTCTCAAGGTTAAGCGAAGCGGAGGCGGTCGTTGACACGGGTCCGGGGTTTCAACCGCAAGCAGGATCTGGAGAGCCTTTGGCTCATCACCTTTGCGGACCTCATGGTCCAGCTCATGGCCTTCTTTGCGGTGATCTACTCCTTCTCGGCCCAGGACAAGAGCAAGCTTGACCAGATGCTCCGTTCCATCCGGAAGGAACTGGGGGTGGAGAAGGCTGCACTCCCGGGCACCGATGGCAAGGGGAGCGAGGGAGGCATCCTGCCGGGCGGACAGGGGCTGGATCCCAACAAGGCCGCGGATGTGGAAAAGCTGCTCTCGGACCTCAAGGCCACGGATGGGCTGGACGTGGGCACCCGCATGAGGATCGTCAGCTTCCGGGGGGCTGTCCTCTTTTCCGAGGGGAGCACGGTGGTGGATCCCACCTTCATGCCCATGGTGCAGCGTCTGTCCGAACTGGTTTCGGAGTACCCGGGCTTCACCCTGATCTGCGAGGGGCATGCCGCACCCGGCGAGAAGGGCCGCAACGGGGCGGATGCCCTGGAACTCAGTGGCATCCGAGCCCAGGCCGTGACCCGCTACCTGGTGCAGCGGGGAGTGGCCGGGAAGGTGATCGCCGCCGAGGCCCATGGGGATTCGCAGATCGAGGGTGATCCCGAGAGCCCGGAAGGCAGGGCGCTTCAGCGGAGGGTGCGGTTCCGCTTCCAGCGGGTGGCGGAACGTTGAGCCCGAGGCTGGAAGATCAAAAGAGTCAACACAGAGGGCACAGAGGTTCAAAGGAGAGGGCACAGAGAAAAGCAGAAGATGGGCTGAGCTGGGCCTGATTGATGGATTCAGTACCCTTTCCATCCACTTCATCCTGGCTAAATTCTTTTTGTGCTGCTTTTGAGTCTTGGTTAGGGCCCTTCGCGTGCTTCGTGGTTCCTTCAGCCCCTCGAACCGCTATCCTGGTTCAGAGGGATCATCCATGTTTGAACGCGGCTACTACCCCCCCATCGTCATCGAGGAAACCCCCCGGGGCGAGCGAAGCTATGACATCTACTCGCGCCTGCTCAAGGACAACATCATCTTCCTGGGCACCGCCATCGACGACAATGTGGCCAACGCCATCGTGGCCCAGATGCTCTTCCTGGAATCCGAAGACCCTGACAAGGACATCCAGATCTACATCAACAGCCCCGGCGGGAGCGTCACGGCGGGCCTGGCCATCTACGACACCATGCAGTTCGTGAAGAACGACATCGTGACCTATTGCATCGGCCAGTGCGCCTCCATGGGGGCCCACCTCCTGGCGGCCGGCACCAAGGGCAAGCGCTTTGCCCTGCCCAATGCCCGCATCATGATCCACCAGCCCTCCGGCGGCGCCCAGGGCCAGGCCACGGAGATCGAGATCACCTTCAAGGAAATCCAGCGCCTGAAGGAAAACCTGGCCAGCACCTTTGCCAAGCACACGGGCCAGCCCCTCAAGAAGGTCATGAAGGACATGGACCGCGACTACTTCATGAGCGCCGAGGAGGCCATGGCCTACGGCATCGTGGACAAGGTCCTGACGGAGCGCACGCTCTAGTCGATGACATCGGACGCGATGTCTTCATCCTGCCCATTCTGTCCATCCTGTTGAAAATGCACGAACAGGATAGGCGGGATGGGCAGGATTCCACGTTGCTCGCAGCAAGCTGAAAGGCATCCGGGAACCTCCTTTGATCCAGTCTCTTCTTGAACGGCTCCGGGCCCTTGCGCCCTTCTCCACGCCCGAGGCGCAGGGGGAGGGGCAGGGGCTCCTGGAGCGGCTGCGGAGTGCCTACCGCCAGGATCGCCATGCCTTCAACCCGGTCATGCTGGCGGAACTGAAGCAGGCCTCTGAGGCCTTGAACCGGGCGACCCTGGAACATGGAATGCGTCCCCGGACACCCCGGCCGGACCCGGCGGCACTGGGCGATCCCCTGGCCCTGCTGAAGTCCATCTTCGGCTATGACCAGTTCCGTCCGGGCCAGCGGGAGATCATTGATGCGGTTCTGGCGGGGCGCGACGCCATCGCGGTGCTGCCAACGGGAGCCGGAAAGAGCCTGACCTACCAGCTGCCAGCCCGGATGCTGGGGGGGGTGACCCTGGTGGTCTCCCCCCTCATCGCCCTCATGAAGGATCAGGTGGATGCCCTGGGGGAAGCCGGACTCCGGGCCACCTTCCTCAATTCCAGTCTGGACCCCGAGGAACGGCGGCGCCGGGTCATGGGCCTGCGCCGGGGGGAGTACGAGCTGGTCTATGCCGCCCCTGAAGGGCTGGAACTGGGGGTGGGTTCCCTCATGGAGGATCTGGATCTGCGTCTCATCGCCGTGGACGAGGCCCATTGCATCAGCCACTGGGGCCACGACTTCCGTCCGGCCTACCGCAACCTCCAGAATCTCAAGGCCCGCCTCCGGGCCCCGGTGCTGGCCCTCACGGCCACCGCCACCCCTGAGGTCCGGGAGGACATCGTTCAGCAGTTGGGCATGGAGAACCCGGTCCGTTTCCAGGGTTCCTTCTTCCGCGCCAACCTCCAGCTTCACGCCATCAAGAAGGGCGGGGACGTGAAGGTGAAGGAGGCCATGCTCCGGCTGATCCAGGCCCGGCGGGGACAGTCCGGCATCATCTACTGCCTGGCCCGCAAGAGTGCGGAATCCACGGCCGAGTACCTCCAGAGTCAGGGGATCCGGGCCAAGGCCTACCATGCCGGGTTGCCCCCCGAGGAGCGGGAGGCCGTGCAGGAGGCCTTCCGGCGGGACGATCTGGACGTGGTGACAGCCACCATCGCCTTCGGCATGGGCATCGACAAGTCCAACATCCGCTATGTCATCCACCGGGATATGCCCAAGTCCATCGAAGGCTACTACCAGGAAATCGGTCGGGCGGGCCGGGATGGCGCCGATGCCGATTGCATCCTCTTCTACTCCTGGGCCGACGTGCTGAGCCTGGAGCGCATGCTGGACGGTCAGGAGCAGACCGACACACAGCGCGCCCAGGTGCGGGCCATGTTCAACTTCGCCGAGGACAAGAGTTGCCGTCATCGGGGGCTGGCTCGGTACCTGGGGGAGCAGATCCCCGCCTGTGGCACGTCCTGCGATGTCTGTGGCGACTGGGACATCCTGGCGGCGGCCCGGCGGATCGGCAGGGAGCCGTCCCGAGTGAAGGTCGGCGCGGCGGCCCGGATGGCGGAGAACCTCGACGAGGCCCTCTACCTGAAGCTCAAGGAGCTTCGGAAGACCATGGCCGATCAACGCAGTGTCCCGGCCTATGTGGTGTTCACGGACGCCACCCTCCAGCACATGGCCCGGGTCCGGCCCCGCACAACGGAAGAATTCCTGGCCATCAGCGGCGTGGGGCTCCGGAAGCTGGATCTTTATGGAGCGCCCTTTCTTGAATTGCTCCAAGGATTTGATCCTGGGCTATCCTGAACCCAGCTCTCGGTGATTCATGGACTCCTGCATCCTTCAGAACCTGCATCTGCGCCTGGCCCTCAAGGCGCAGGGGGCCGAGATGGTGAGGCTTCAGACCCTAAGCGGTCTGGATCTTCTGTGGGATGGGGATCCTGCGGTCTGGCCCCGGCAGGCTCCCACCCTTTTTCCCATCGTGGGACGGCTCAAGGATGACACCCATACCCTGAACGGTCGACGGTACCACCTTCCCCAGCACGGCTTCGCCCGGGATCTGCCCTGGCAGCTGGCCAAGCTTTCCCGGGAGCGGGCTACCTTCGTTCTCCGGGATACGCCGGGAACCCAGGCCATGTATCCCTATCCCTTCGAGCTCAGGGTGACCTATCGCCTGCTGGATCAGGCGGTGCGGGTGATCTACGAACTCATCAACCCTGGGAGCACCCCCTTGCCCGCCAGCCTGGGAGCCCACCCAGCCCTGCGGTGGCCCCTGGTGCCCGAGGGCCGTCGGGAGGACTACCGCATCCGCTTCGAGTTGCCCGAGGCCGAGCCCATCCTGAGGCTCACCGGGGGCCTTCTGGATCCCACACCCAGGCCCACCCCGGTCCAGGAGCGGACCCTGCCGCTGCGGGATGAGCTCTTCGAGGAGGACGTCCTCATCTTCACCCGGCTGCGGAGCCGCAAGCTGCGCTACGACGCGCCGGGTTCCCCGGTGGTGGAGGTGGCCTGGGACGGCTTTCCCCAGCTCGGGCTGTGGACCAAGCCCGGCGCCGGATTCCTCTGCATTGAGCCCTGGCAGGGCGTGGCGAGCCCCGTAGGCTTCCTGGGCGAGCTGTCCCAGAAACCCGGCTCCATCCTGGTGGCCCCGGGCGAGAGTCGGCGCATGGCCTACCAGATCGCCGTCTGGACAGATGTCTAGGCTCCTTCCGGGGCTGGATCCGCGGGCCCTTCTCTACCTTGGCGCCTTTGCGGTGGTTCTCTGGCTGTTCAACCAGGCCCGCCGATGGCTCTGGCTCTTTTCGCTTCTGGCCCTGCCTGGCACCTTCTGTCATGAACTCTGCCATTGGATCCTGGGGAAGCTGCTGAACGGCCAACCCCGGAGCTTCTCCGTGCTACCCCGCCGCGAAGGAAAGGGCATGGTGCTGGGTTCGGTCCAGTGCGCCCACCTGCGCTGGTACAACGCCTTCTTCATCGGCGTTGCGCCCCTGCTCCTGTTGCCCCTGGCCTTCCTTTTGCTCCGCTGGCGCCTGGGGCTCCAGGCTGTCCTGGACTGGCGTGAAGCGCTGGTGCTCTACCTTCTGGCGAATCTGGTCTTTGGCTCCGTGCCCTCCTGGCAGGATCTCCGGCTCGCAGCCCGCTCACCCATCGGGTGGCTTTTGCTGGGGGGCGGCGCCGCCTGGTGCTGGTTCCGGTGGAGGGGACACTTCTGATGGCCCCATGATGGGGGTGGAGGTTCTCCATGCACGTCATCGCCGGCTTCACCGTCATTGCCCTGGGGGTGGGCCTCTCGGCCTCCCCCTACGTTGCCGAGATCGAGCGCTACCTGGCCACCACGGGCCTGAACTTCGAGCTTCACGCCAACGGCACCAACATTGAGGGGGAGTGGGAAGCCGTCATGGCGGCCATCAAGGGCTGCCACGAGCGGCTTCATGCCATGGGTGTGCCCCGCATCCAGACCAGCATCCAGCTCGGCACCCGCACGGACAAGAACCAACGCATGGCCGACAAGGTGGCCAGCGTCCAGGAGAAGCTGAAGGGCTGAACCTAGTGCGACATCCCCGAAATCTCTTAAATAATTCTGGTGCTGGGGATGTCGCACTTCCATGGGGGCAAGCCCCCTATGGCGCCCGAAAAGCGGTGCTTTTCGGGCTGTCACCCCTTGGGGGCGCCATGCCGCGCCCCCAAACCCCCGGCATGTGGCGCGTCAGGATGTGCGACTTTATTCAAGAGACTTCCAGGACGCGCCACTAGAGTCCCTTGAGGAGCTCCAGGACCTGCTGGTCGTGGCGCTTGGTCTCCACGTTGGTGACGATGTGCCGGATTATGCCCTGACGGTCGATGATGAAGGTCCACCGCTTGGCGAGGCCGATAACCGGCATCCGGACGCCATAGGCCTCGATGATCTTCCTGTCGGGATCGGCCAGGATGCTGAAGGGTAGGTGGTACTTGGCGGCGAAGGCCTGATGGTTCTTCACATCGTCGGCGCTCACCCCCAGCACCACGGCCCCCGTGGCCTGGATCGCACTGTAACCATCCCGGAGGGAGCAGGCCTGGGCTGTGCAGCCCGGCGTGTCGTCCTTGGGATAGAAGTAGAGCACCACGACTTGCTTTCCCTTGAAATCAGCCAGCCGGATGACCTGGCCTGACTGATCCTTCGCCTCGAAGGCTGGCGCGGGCATACCCGTACCCAATTCCGCCCCGAGGAGCGAAAGGCTGACTGCGAGTGGAAACAGCATCCTGCGGAACATGTTCCCTCCTGGGGCTTTCCCATATCCCTCATTCGATGCCTACGGGAGAAGTTACGCTCATCCCGCCCAGCAAATCCGGTTCAGCGTCGTGCTTTCCCCTTCAGTGCGGTCCAGATGAAACCTTGGCCGGCTTTTTTAATCTGTCCCAGTCCCGGGAAGGCCAGGTGGCTGCCTCCGATCAGGACCTTCTCCCGAGCTGCCCGCTCCCAGAGAGCCTGACGGGTGGCGGCGGCCTTGGGGCTGTCCGTATCGAAACTGACGGTGACCTCAGGTTTCGCGAACTGGATCCTGCCGAAGTGGACCAGGTCGCCGATGGCCCAGAAGGCATGCTTCCCCTGGCCAAAGGCGTAGGAGGTGTGCCCCGGAGTATGTCCCGGGGTCGGGATGGCCTGGACGCCGGGGCAGGGGGCTTCGCCGGGGGCGAAGGGATGGTAGGCGCCCTCGCTTTGGTAGACTGCGATCATGGCCTTGAGGGCCTTGATAATGGGTCTCCGGGCCTCCGGCAGTGAGGCCTCGGTGGCGGGAGCTGTCCAGTAGTCGTGTTCGATCTGGGAGAGCCGGAGCTGGGCCCTGGGGAAGGCCCGTTTCCCCTCTGGGGTAAGCAGGCCGCCGAAGTGGTCTCCGTGGAGGTGGGTGATCAGCACGGTCTCGATGGATTCGGGCTTGATGCCAGCCTTCTGGAGGCGCTCAGCCAGATGCCCGAGGCCCCAGGAGGAGGTTCCCCCGGCATCCACCAGGATGCGGTGCTTCCCCGTGTCCACCAGGAAAGCGTTTACCGAGGTTGCCGTGGGCTCCGGGCCGCCGAGCATGGCTTCGGCCTCCTCCGGTTCCAGGCCCTTGAGCAGTTCCTTGCCCAGGGGCACCTGGCCATCCAGCAGGGCGGTCACCTTCAGGTTGCCCACCCTGATCTGGCGGATGCCCGGTTCCTGGGCCGAGAGCACCAAGGGCAGGATGGTTGCGAGAAGGGCAGTCAGGTACCGGCCGGGGCTGGGCATAGGGAACTCTCTTGGGGCAGGCAATCAGGGCCGGAGCACCTGATGGAGGGTTTTCAACAGGGTGTTCGCGGTGAAGGGCTTGGCAAGGAATGCATTGGGTTCAAAGGCCGGGTTGCCTTCGGGATTGGGTGCACGATGGATGCCGCTTGCGGCGATGATCCGGAGGGTCGGATTCAAGCGACGCAGGCCCTGGATGGTCAGGGTGCCGTCCAGGTTCGGCATCATCATATCCGTCAGGACGACGGCGACTTCCTCACCGAGACTGGCGTAGAGCTCCAGGGCCTCCTGGCCATCCGCAGCGGTTTGGACACGGTAGCCGAAGGACTCCAGGGTCTGGCAGGTGGCCTCCCGGATGAAGTTCTCGTCATCCACCACAAGCACCAGCTGGCCCTGGCCCTGGGGCAAGGGATCGTCGATGGATGCAAGGACCCGGGAATCCAGGTGTTCGGCGGCGGGCAGGAAGATGTTGAAGGTGGTGCCTCGGCCCACTTCGCTGTAGCAGGTGACGAAGCCACCGTGTCCCCGGATGATGGCGTGGACCGTCGAGAGGCCCAAGCCTGTGCCCTTGCCCACCTCCTTGGTGGTGAAGAAGGGCTCGAAGATCCGTTCGAGGGTTTCCGTAGTCATTCCGTGGCCGCTGTCCTCCACGGAGATGAGCACGTAGTGGCCCACCTTGGCGTCGAGATGGAGTCGGACGTAGTTCTCGTCCAGGGTCTGCCCCTGGACGCGCAGGGTAAGGGTACCGCCCCCGGACATGGCATCCCGGGCGTTCAGGCAGAGGTTGAGGATCAACTGATGGATCTGGGTGCTGTCCCCCAGGATCGGCCACACCTCCTGGGCCATTTCGCAATTGACCGCCACGGACTTGGGGAAGGTCTGCTGGATGATGGAAAGGGTCTCCCTTACGGTATGGCGGATGTCGATCAGGGTGCGTTCCCCGTCGGACCCCCTGGCGAAGGTCAGGATTTGCTTCACGATGTCCCTGCCCCGCTGGGCCGCACCCTCCAGGATGCTCAGCATCCTCTGGCCCTTGGGGTCAGGGCAAAGCTTGCGGAGGGTCTCCACCGAAAGCAGGATGGGGCTGAGCACGTTATTGAGGTCATGGGCCACGCCCCCGGCCAGGGTCCCGAGACTGTCCAGCCGTTGGGCTCTGAACAACTGCTTTTCGAGCTGTTTGCGTTCCGTCATATCCCGTTCGAGCTGTTCGGTCCGGGCCTGGACCATGGCCTCCAGGTGCTCCCGGTAGTGGTTGAGCTCTTCGTCCCGGTGCTCGATTTCAGCCAGCATCTCGTTGAAGTCCGCCATGAGCAGCCCCAATTCGTCGATGCCCTCCGGGCGGACCCGGAGTCCGTAGTTGTGGTTCCGGGAAACGGCTCTGGCCGTCTCGGCCAATTGCTCCATGGGACGCTCGATGACCTTCTGGAGCCGCTTGAAGACCGCGATCGCCAAGGCGAAGGACACACAGGCGATGGCCAGGACAACGGCGGCGGTCCACGCGAACTGACGCAGCAGTCCGCTCATCTGGGCGGTCAGATATAGGGTTCCTATCCTCCGGTCCTTGAGGTGGAGGGTGCGAACCATCAGGAAGTTGCCGCCCTTCAGGCTCATACGGTCCCTGCCGGGGTCGCTTGGGATGGGGACCGGCGGTGTGTCGTTGCGCTGGTAGCCCGCCAGCAGATGGCCTTTTTCGGTGAATAGAAAGGCTGAAACGATATCCGGATTGCTCTGCACTGTCTTGAGGGCGGCTTCGGCCTGCTGGGCGTCTTCGAACGCGAGGGCGGCCAGGCTGCTGGTCTCCACCATGTCTGCGATCAGCTGGATCTCCCGCAGCATCGTCCGGCGATAGGCGAAGACCTCGTAGCTCACGAAGGCGATGGAGGCGAACAGGAGGGCAATTCCTGCTGATACGACGGTCAGCCGCATCAGTTTCTGGCGTATCGAGGTTTGAGCGGAGAAGAGCAAGAGGTATTCCTGGGCCTAATTGTGGCCAATGATCCGGGCGAGCTGGAGGAAGCCCGGGTGCATCCTGAGATTGGACTCCCGGACCGGGTCGAGGTTCACCTCGAAGGTCATGCGTGCTCCCTCCCGGATGATGTTGACCATCACCCCACGCCGGGTGAAGCCCGGGGTGTCGGCGATGGTCAGGATCGGCCGCGCTTTGACCCTGGAGAGGATTGCATCCAGGGTTCCGGTCTCGGAATGGGCCACGAAGAGGAGATCGCAGGAACGGATGTCGCCGGGATCCGTGTAGTACTCGACTGACACAGGCAGGTTCTTGATGGGATGGGAGGCAAAGTAGTCCTCCAGGGCGTCACCGAAGGGGGTGCGGCCGATGACGGCCAGCCGGAAGGCTTTGCCGGGGAGGCCCCCATTGGGCCACTCGACGAAGCGGGTCAACTTCTCGATCAGGACGATCTTGGCCTGGTACTCGGACACCTGGGATTGGGCAGGACAGAACGATGTGACCATGAGAGGGGGGAAGAGGGCTGCCCAGTGCATCTTTGACGCCATGGCCGCCTCAGAATCGCAGGCCAGCGGACAGCCGGAAGGTCCTGCCATCCGAAGCCATATGGGTGATGGGGGCGTAATCGGAGGCGACCAGATCCTGGCGTTGGGCGTTGCCGATGTCCTCTAGGGTGGCCCGGACCCACCAGTGGTCCTGCTCCCAGCCGAGGCTCGCCCGGCAGACGGCGCTGCCCGGGACCCTGGTGGCGAGTTCCGGGTTCTCCCTGGGTCCCACGTAGCGGATTTCCCCGCTGGCGTTCCAGTGCTTCCAGTGGCGGGTGAGGCGGAAACCCGCCTGGATGCGGGCGGTATTGGGGAAGGTCTGATGCTCCTGCTCCCACCGATAGAGCCCCAGGCTGCTGTAGAAACTCCAGCCGGGCCAGCGGCCCTGGAGTTCCGCTTCCAGGGAGGACCCATGGAGAGTCCGCGGGCTGTTCTGGGACTGCTGGACGCCTTCTTCCAGGACAACGGGCTGGATGAGACGCCGCCATTGAGAATCGTTGAGTGAGACCTGGCTCTGGATTCCTCCTCCCCAAAGGTGCACCCAGACGCCGGAAAGGGTCCGGATCCGTTCGGGCTCGAGGGATGGGTTGGCCAGGATGCTGCCATCGTCCGAGTAGTAGCGTTCGAAGATCGTGGGGTTCCGGTATCCCCCGCCATAGAGCAGCTTGAAGATGTCCAGGGAGCTTGGCTGCCATACGGCGGCGAAGCGAGGTGTGATGCCTCGGAGTGTGGGGGTGGGATAGGGCGTGGAGACGCCATCGATGAGCGTCTGGGCCCGGGTGACGATCCAGGATGCCTGCTGAAGACCGAGGGTGAAGCCCAGGCTGTCGGTCGGCCTCCATTCGCCCTGGATGTAGGTGTTCTGCACCCGATGGCGGACCTTCGTTTCGATGATGGTTCCGCTGGAGTCGGCGACGCCATGGTAGTGCTGCTGGCTCTCCTCCCAGCCTAGTGTGAACAGAAGGCTGTCGCCGGCTTTGACCCGGGCCTGGCCTTCTCCGCCGAGGCTCCAGTTGGGGTCCGATTCGGTGTAGGGGCCTGAGCCAGCTCCTCGGGTGCCATCGTAATCGAGGTCGCATCCATATTCGCTGCGGTCGCCGAAGACCCGGAACAGGGTCTCGATGGCGCCGAAGCTGGGGGTGTAGCGCCCATCGAAATAGGCTTGGCGGTTCCTGTCCCGGTTGACAGGCGAGCCGATGGTGGACTGGAAGGGGGCGCTGGAGGCCCTCTGGGTGCGCTCCATGACGTATCCCGCCAGGTTCCATTGGCCACCCGTGAGATTCAGGTAGGCGCTCTGGCGCTCTTCCTGATCCAGTTCCGCTGGCAAGGTCTGGGAACTCAGCTCCGGAAAGCGGACCCGGGACCCGCCCCGGCCCAGGCTGCTGAAAAGGAACCGCCAGCCCACCGAGCCTTGGCGGCCGCTGATCATGGCATCTCCCTGGGCCAGGGAACGTGTGTCTCCTGTAACCGCGGCCTCCCCCGAGAATCGCTCCTGGGCTGGCCCCTTGGTCACCACGTTCACCATGCCCAGGAATGCACTGTTCCCATAGAGACTGGAGGCGGGTCCGCGCACGATTTCGACCCGGTCCACTTGGGTCAGGGGGATGCCGAAATCCGCTCCCACCTTGCTGCTGCCCACCTCGGCGGCGCTGTTCAGGGCGTGTCCATCCAGCAAGATGAGCACCCGGGTGTTCTGGTCCCCCAGGACATAGAGCCCCCGGGCACCCAGGCCCTGGTAGGTCCGATCTTCGTTGGTCCTGAAGCCCAGGACCCCTCCCAGGGCATCTCCCAGGGTCTGGTAGCCCAGGTCCATCAGGTCATGGCCCTTGAGCACCGTCATATCCGCTGCCGCTTCCTTGAGGCGCTGAACCCGCTTGCTGGCGGTCTGGACGGGCTGGTCCAGGAAAGCCTGCAGGTCCTTCAGATCCTCGGTGGAAGGTTCCTGGGCGGACAGCGGAATCGCCACTGCGGCCGAGAGGATGGTCTTCCATATGTGCATTTGGCTTCCTGGGGTGATGGATACTGTCTTGCGTTTTACTCAATTATCTCCGGCTAAGGCTCTCCGCGGAACGCATATGATGATGCTTCATTGTATGAACTATAAATAGTGCTGGCAGCAGCCGAGGGACCTATGAAAGCACGTAGGATCTGTCATAGCTGTTACTTATCAATTGGTGATTCCCCTTTTGGTGACTTCCTGGGGAGGGAGCCACTTCTCGATCACTGCGGGCAGCACTTTGAAGTCAATGGGCTTGGTCACGAAATCATCCATGCCCGCCGCCAGGCAGCGGTCCCGGTCCTCCTGGAAGGCGCTGGCTGTCAGGGCCACGATGGGCAGACGGCTCCGCCCCCCCTCCTGCTCCCACTGACGGATGTGCTGTGTGGCATCAAAGCCCCCCATGATCGGCATGTGGCAATCCATCAGCACCAGATCCGGAGGGCTTCCCTTGGTGATGGCTTCCAGGGCCAACTGGCCGTTTTCGACACTGGAGGTCTGGTAACCCCGTTTGGTCAGCAGGACCTCGATGACCTTCCGGTTGGTGGGATTGTCCTCCACGATCAAGACCCGGTGGCCATGGGAGGGGGTCTGGCGGGCTGGTGAGGAGGAAGGGCGACGTGTTTCGCGGCGTTCTTCCTCTTCCCGCACAGGATGGCAGCGGATGTGGAACCAGAAGCGGGAACCGCACTTCTCTCCCCTCTCAACTCCGACTTCTCCACCCATCAGTTGGGCGAGACTCCGGACGATGGAAAGCCCGAGTCCCGTCCCCGCATAAGGGCGCGTAACTGTGCTGTCGAGCTGGGAAAAGGGCTGGAAGAGCTGGTCAAGCTTGTCTTCGGGGACACCGATTCCGGTGTCGGTGACGGAAAAGGCCAGCAGGGCCCCCTGGCTGCCAAGCTCCAGCTCCCTGGCTTCGATCCGGACCGACCCGGTATCCGTGAACTTGATGGCATTGTTGGTCAGGTTTGACAGCATCTGCCTTATCCGCATGGGATCGCCACGATAGCAGCGGCTCTGGGGACCCTCCCAGACCGCTTCCAGGGAAAGGGCCTTTCTTGTGGCCATTTCAGAGAAAAGTGCCACCGTTTCATGGAGTACCAAAGCCGGAGAGAACACGGACAGGGCGAGTTCCACCTTTCCCGCCTCGACTTTGGACAGGTCGAGAATGTCGTTGATCAGGGTGAGGAGGGTATTGCCGGAGTTGAAAATGGTTCGCGCAAAGTCCTGGCGCTCGGCCTGGGCCAGGTCTGGCAAGAGCAGGAGTTCGGCCATGCCCAGCACGCCGTTCAGGGGCGTGCGGATCTCGTGGCTCATGGTGGCAAGGAACTGGCTTTTGGCGATGTTGGCGGCCTCGGCGGAGGCCTTTGCCTTCTCCAATTCCAACAAGTGGGAGTCCAGGAGGCGCCGGGCGCTGGAAATCTGGCGGATGTAGGTTGCGATGGCCGCCACGGAAACCACCAAGGTGGTTCCCAGGAGGGCCAGGAGAAGGAAAAGCAAGCGGCTGTCGGTATCCAGGGCAAGGACGGCGGGCACGGGTTCCACAATGCCCAAGGTGACAGCATCCGCGACCGCAGTTCTCGAGCTCATCAGCACAGGGATACCCCGGTCGTTGAAGCGCTTCAGCTGTGGATAGCTGGGATTACCCCAATCGCCGATGGGGAGGGGCTCGAAGGTCTCCCTCCGATACCGGGCCATTCGCTCCTGTGGGCTCAGCGCATACACCGTCGTATTGGCCATGGCCCGGAATTCCAGGGCCTTGGTTCTGGCCAGGATCACGATCCCGTAGCGATCCACCAGGAAGGCTTCGCCCTGGTTGATCCAGGTGGCAAGGGTGGGCAGATCGACCTTTCCGGCGATGACCCCGAGAATGCGACCGTTTTCCTCGATGGGGGCGGAGAAGAAAAGGCCGGGGATACCGGTCTTCCTTCCGACGGCGAACTGCTGACCGCTTCGACCCTCGCTTGCCTCACGGAAATAGTGCCGATCCTTGTAGTTGGTGCCTACGAAGCTGTCGATGTCCCGGGAGTTGCTGGCCGCAAGGCAGTCTCCATCAAGGTTCATCACCCAGAGGACGCTCAGGGATCGGATGTCGGCTGCCGCGCGTTCCAGGAACCGGTTGACCCGGCGGAGCCCTGGATCAGAGGTCAGGGCCAGGCTCCGCGCCGCCGCAGACTGCTGCATCTCAGGCCGGGTGCGCGGAAGGCGCTTTACCGCCTGATGGATCTCCTCGCTGCGGCCCAGGGCGGCTGGGATGCCATTCAGGGATTTCAGGTTGTTCCCGATGCCTATGGAGATGGCTGAAATCTGTTGCTCCAGGCGGTTCTGGCCCTCGTTCAGGGCAGCCGAGGCCCGCTGTTTCGCCAAGTGACGGGCGATACCCCAGGACACACCACCCCAGGCGATGATGACGCCGAGGGCCAGCAGTGCCGCCTGCCTGCCAAATCGTCCATGATTGTGCTCAATGGTGCTGATTTCCATGTTTTCACCCAGCACCCAGGCCGGAGTTGGTAGGTTGTGGCTGATCCTACGCCATGTCCGAACTGGAAGGCAAACCTCAATGGCGGGCTTCGATTCTTTGAACTCCGGACTGGTTCGGTGTTTTACCCTCTTGAAGAGCATTTCCCGAAAGGTCGGGCTGCATCGACCCTGGAGGGATCTGCTCCAAAGGAGTGGCCCTGATCTTGAGTAATTCCATACGTTGCCCCCATGTGCTCGGTCTGTTCCTGGTTTCCGCCCTGGCTGCCTCGGCATCGACCCAGGAGCCCTTTGCCACCTATCCAACCCTGCCGCCCGGCACGAGTTCCATCACGGTGCTGGACAGCAAGGGCTGCTATGTCGGCAGGATCCCTCCCCAGAAGCGGTACTGGGTTTCCATCGACCGGATCCCGGCCTTTCTCCAGCAGTCGCTGCTGGCCGTGGAGGATGCCCGCTTCTATGAACACAGCGGCATCGACTACCGAAGCCTCGCCCGTGCGGTGCTGACCGATGTGATGAAGGGAAAGCTGGTGCAGGGTGGATCCACCATCACCCAGCAGCTCATCAAGAACAAGTTCCTGAGCTCCGCCCGTACCCTCGATCGGAAGCTCAAGGAAGCCGACATGGCCCTGGACTTTGAGAAGAAGTACACCAAGCGGCAGATCCTGGAGATGTACTTCAACGAGATCTATTTCGGGAACGGGGCCTACGGGATTGTCCAGGCGGCCAGACTCTACTTTGACAAGAGTCCCGAGGAGTTGAATGAGGGTGAGTGCATCCTGTTGGCGGGAGTGCCCAAGAACCCCAGCCGGTACAACCCTTTCGGGAAACCTATGGATGTGGTGCAGCGGCGTGAGGTGGTGCTCAAGCGCCTGAGGGATCTCCGCCTCATCACGCCCCAGCATCGGCTGGCCCTCCAGGCCCACGGTGCGGGCACGCGCCCCCTTGGCCAGGCCCCGCAGTATCTGGCCCAGATCCGGGGTCAGCTGCTCAGTCGCTTTGGCCCGGATGTCATCGAACAGGGTGGCCTGGAGGTCATCGCGGCTCTGGACCTGGACCTCCAGAAGAAGGCTGAGCTGGCCCTCCGGGAAGGGGTCCGTCGCCTCTCGCCCAAGCTGCAGGGCGCCCTGGTCTGCCTGGACCCCGCCAATGGGGATGTGCTCGCGGCCGTCGGGGATGCCGATGGCGTCCAAAGCTCCCTCAACCGAGCCTTCGTGTCGAGGCGGCAGCCCGGTTCGGCCATAAAGCCCATGATCTACGCGGCTGCCCTCGAAAAGGGGATCACCGCAGGCAGCGTCTGGAGCGACGAAGCCGTCGCCTATGACCGGGGGGATGGCAAGGTATGGAAGCCCAAGAACTACGGCAATGAGCACTTCGGGGAGCTCTCCCTCCACCAGGCCCTGGTCCACTCCGACAACATCATCTCGGTGAAAGTGCTGGATTCGGTGGGAGTGCCGGCTTTTGTGGACTTCGCGGGCCGGATGGGGCTCAGCCTCCATGCCCAGAATGGCCTGTCGCTGGCCCTGGGCACGGATGAGGTCACCCTGAAGGATCTGGCTCAGGCCTATACCCCCCTGGCCAACGGGGGCACCCGGGCCGAGGCTCGGACCATCCTGCGGATCTATGACCGCAGGCGCCAGACCTGGGTTGAAAACCCGCCCCTCACGACGCCCGTGCTCAGTCCGGCGGCCGCCTTCATCACGACCCAGATGCTCAAGGATGTCCTGAGGACCGGCACGGCCAAGGGGCTCAATCGATTCAGCCAGGCCCACGCCTGTGCCGGGAAGACCGGCACCACGGACAACTACATGGACGCTTGGTTCGTGGGTTACACCCCCAACCTGGTGACCGGCGTGTGGGTCGGGTACGATCAGCCCACTTCGGGGGGGAGAGGCTTCACGGGGGGGGCGATCGCCGCCCCCATCTGGGAGAAGTTCATGGAGAGGGCCCTGGCTTCCCGCCCCTCGGGGGACTTTGCCAAACCTGATACGGTCCTGACCCTGAGCATCGATCCCGCCACGGGATTACCTGCCCGGGAGGGCTGCCCGGAAAAGCAGGACGAGTTCTACATCCAGGGGGCCGAGCCCAAGGATCCCTGTGCCCTGCATGAAGGCGAACCCGTGCCCCAGGCGACTTCTGCTCCGGAGGCTCCGGTCATTGCGGCGGATCCGCTTTCCTGAGGCCTCGGAACTCCCGACCAAGGGCCACCGCCCATTCGGGCCCCATGAAGATGAGGGTCATCAAGCAGAGAACGAGCACTACTCCCGTGACAGGTCCCATGGGGACACCTCCCTGATCTGGCCGAGTTGAAAGTTGATGTGGAGGTACAGTGCGGGGCGGTGGCAAAAGGTTCAATGTTGAATTTTCCGACCCAGGCGCCCGAATCTGCTCCCCGGCCATTGCTCAAGACAGGTCTGTCCCTGGCCGTTAAAACCTGGGGGTGATGGGATCGTGGATGAGGGCAGGGATCGGAGAAGGGCAGCGCGCCTGAGCACGTCCGGCGGTCCCTACGGGGTCTCCTTCCGGCAGGAGGGCCGCGACAGCAGGCAGGTCCGGCTTGCCAACATCAGCAGCACCGGCTGTGCGCTGGAGATCCCCATGGAGGAGGCCTGGGACATGGAGATGGGGTCGGTGTTCAGGGACTTCTATCTGAATCACCCGGAACTGCCCTTCGTGCCCTTGCATGCTACCGTTGTGCGCCTCCTGGGGAAGGTGCCGGGCAAGACCAGCGGCTACATCCTGGCGGGGGTGGATTTCACCCTCATCACGCCCCTGGTGCAGGGCCTGATCCAGGCCCATGTGGAAGCGCATCTGCTCGCCGAGGAAGGCTGATCGGATGGCCCACTCCCACTTTGAATCCTTTCGTCACGTGCTGGATCATCTGGATGAATCGGACGCCAGCCACCAGCTGCTCTACTTCCGGGTCCTCCATGCGGCCGGAGTGGAGGCTGTTCCGGAGCTTGCCGAACGGGTGAGGCGGGCCTCGGCCAGTCGGGGCCTCTGTCAGCTCGTCTACGAGTCCGCCTTCTACTACCCTTGGGCCGATTGGGAACCTGTGCTGTCCCGTCTGCTGCGCCATGAGCCGGATCCGCTCCTTTTTGATATCGGCTCCCAGGCTTTGGGGCGCATCGGCGACGCCAATGCTGTGGCATCGCTCATGGAGCTTGCGCGCATCCGCCCCGTTCCGGAGTTCCAGCAGATGATCTCGGGGGTGCTGGCCAAGGCTGACCCGGAACAGGCCTTCCTGCATCATCTGACCGGTCTCATGGAGGGGAGTGCCAACCCGCGGGTCGCCAACGAGGCCGCCAGCCTGATGGAGGATCTCGTGAACGAGACCCACCTGGAAGCCCTTCAGGCCACGGTGCAGCACGCAGACCTCCTGGTCTTCCGCCATGCCATCCGTCTGATCGCCCAGATACCCTCCCGGGCCGCGGCGGACTGCCTGGCGGGACTCTTGGCGGACTACCACCAGGGGGTGCTGGAGGATCGTGAGCTCAAGGAACTCCTCTCCGGCTTCAAGGGCCTGCCTCGAGTCGAGGCGGGTCAGGCTGCGCTCGGCCAGCTGGCCGCCCGGCTTGAGAAACGGGATCCTGGGGGCCCGAAGCTTCTACCTGAGTCCCCCGGGGCTGCGGAGATGGCGACCCTGAAGGAACGGGTGGCAGGTGCCCTTGAGACCTTTCTCTTCCGGGTTCTGGCCGCCGCCCAGGAGAGCAGCCCCACTGCGCTCGGCAAGGTCCTGGGCGAAGTGGCCGAGGAGATCCATCTTCGGGCCAGACGTCTCTCCTTCGCCATGGATCACGGTGCCGAAGGCCTGGCCCAGATGGTCAAGAAGGGCATCTACCCTGTGGAGGAAGCGATCCCGCTCCTGGAGAGGGCCATCCGGGAGAACACCGGCCGGGAAGGGCTGATTCGTGCCTTCGCCCTGATCGTGCCTGCGGAGGCTACGGAGCTCCTGGATCTGGTGATCCAGCACCCCGACGGGGCCATGCGGGCCGTGGCGGTGGAGGCCCTGGGGTTCCGGAAGGAGGAGGCGCTGCGATCCACCTTCCTCAAGGCCTGCCGCGATGCCATCACCGATACGGCACACCAGGCCTTGGTCCACCTGGGACAGCTTTCGGAACCGGAGGTGCAAGGCCGACAGCTCCTCCAGGCTGACAACCTGGTGGAGATCCAGTTAGGCATCACCTTCATCGGCATGCATGGCCTCAGGGGCCTGGGGCCCGAGTTGCTTGATCTGGTGCGGGGCAAGCGGGAGGAAATCGCAATCAAGGCCTTGGGGGCGCTGGCGAGGATCGGGTCCTTGGAGCTATCGCAGGTTCTCCTGGAGTTGCTGCACTCCGGCCAGAGTCCCCAGCTTCAGGTGGCCATGGCCGAGGCGCTTCGAGACATGAAGATCCCCGAGGCCGCTCTGGCGCTGTGCGAGAAGGCCCGGGAACTGAAAAACGCCGAAATCCATGTCATCGCAGCCGAGGCCCTCTGCGGATGTCCCCAGCCCCTGGAGGAAGATGTCGCCGATCAGCTGTTGGCCGAGGTCCAGGCCGCCTGGAATGAAAAGAATCCCTGGCCTCTGCGCCTGCGTCTGGCTCTGGGCTTCAAGGACCTGGTACTCCCCGGGAAGGAGCAGCGGCAGACCCTCACCACCCTAGTCCAGCAGGCCCTCGCCGAGAAACGCCCTCCCAACGTCTGGAGTGCGGAGGAGCAGGCGAAGGTGCAGCAGATCGCCAAGGAATTAGCCAAGCACTAAGCCTCTCCTGAGGCCTTGCGGGCAGCCGATTCGCCAGCCAGCCAGCCGGTTGAAAAGGCGATCTGGAGGTTGAAGCCCCCCGTGTTGGCGTCCAGATCCAGGACTTCTCCAGCGAAGTAGAGGCCCCGCACCCTTCGCGAGGCCATGGTCTTGGGATCGATGTCCTTGAGGGAAACCCCGCCCGCGGTGACGATGGCCCGCTCCCAGCTCCCATGGCCGACCACCTCGAAGCGCCAGTCCTTGAGCAGGTGCAGAAGCTTCTTCCGGAGTGGTGCCGTGATCTGGGACAAGGGCCCGGTGGGCTTCACATGCAGCGCGAGCGTGAAGACCTCGACGAGCTGGGGCGGAAGGAGGGAGCGCAGCAGATCCTGACAGCTTCCACCCTTGCGCGCCTCCATCTCCCGGAGCAGCCTGGCCTCCAGCTTCTGGGGATCCAGGGCCGGTTTCAGGTCGAGGCTCACGGTGACCCGCTGGCCAGCGGCCACGGCATCCACGATCCTTCGGCTCAGCCGCAGGACAATAGGACCATCCAGGCCCTTTTCCGTGAATTCCGCCTCTCCGAATTCGCTGCCCTGCTTCTTTTCCGCGATCCAGAGGCTCAGCTGCACATTCTTGAGACTCAAGCCCTTGGCCCTGGGGAAGCTCGGATTCGTTTCGATGGCCACAAGGGACGGTCTCAGGGGGTCGACCCGGTGACCCGTCTGCTCGGCGAAGAGGAAACCATCCCCCGAGGAGCCGGTGCCGGGGTAGGACCGGCCGCCGGTGGCCACAATGCCGCACTTGGCTTCGATGCGCCGGGGGCCTGCGGTGGAAGCGACCATGAGACCGGCGAAGCCGTTCTCGTCGAGGATCAGCTTCTCCACCCGCGACTGGTGGACGATCTCCACTCCCTGCCGCTTGGCCCAGGCCACCAGGGCTTCGGCCACATCCCAGGCCTTGTCGCTGACCGGGAAGACCCGCTCGCCCCGCTCGGTCTTGGTCTCAACCCCCATCTCCTCCAGCAGGGCGATGAGATCCCGGTTGAAGAAGGCGCCAAAGGCCTGGCGCAGGAATCTCGGTTCGGGGTGGATCTCCTTGAGGTGGTCCTCCAGGGCCTTCATGTTGGTGATGTTGGCCCGGCCCTTGCCGCTGATCCGCAGCTTGCGGGCGGGCTTCTCCATCTTCTCCAGGAGCAGCACGCTCGCCCCCAGCATCGCCGCCCGCCCAGCCGCCAGGAGGCCCGCGGCCCCCGCGCCGATCACCACCAGATCGTAGCTGCTTCGCTTCACGGTTTCGCCGCCCGGAGCACCAACTCCATCCGGCAGCGGGAGCAATCAAAGCGGCACTCCAGCCGGGTGGCGCCGTTCTCCAGGAAAAGGGGGCCCTTGGGTTCCGGCAGACGTTTCCAGGGCTCGGGATTGGCATGCACCGCGCACCAGCCCATCTCGAAACGGAGGCAATGGCGGGTGTTCATCACCACGCGATTGGCGAGGCTGGTCTGGAGCTCCGCCGCAGGTTCCAGGACCCTGGCGCCCATCCGCTCATAAAACGACTTGGCGGCGCGGTTGGAGATGTTCCAGTTGAAGTCGAGTTCCGAGGCCGGCAGGCCCGGTCCGGAGGAGGCGGGACGGCGCCCCTCCCTGGGCCGGGGCGCACTGCGGAGGACCTCCAGGGCCGCTGCAGCATCCCGGCGGAGGGCGTTGAGGCGGGCGACGGGCACGAAAAGGGCCTCGGTCACCTCCAGGTCCGCCAGCTCGAAGGGGGTGCCCCCCAGGCGGCCCAGGGCTTCGCGGATGGCGCGGCCATTGGCCTCGGGATCCCGGGGGGCTTCAAAGCTTCCGGCCAGGGTCGCCTCGGCGCTCAGGCCGGTCTCGTCTTCGAGGCGGAGGCGCACCGCCCCTTCCGGGAAATCCAGCAGCCCCTTCACCGGGAGACGGCGCTCGACCTTGGCGCTCCGCAGGGCCTTGAGCCAGTGGAGGTCCATGTTCCGATGCAGGCGGGTGCCGCGCCGCATCCGGGAGGGGTCCTGCACGAAGATCTGGCGGCCCTCCACCGCATTCACCACGGTGCCCGTCACCTGATCGCCGTCCAGGAAGGCGAGCCCGTCTCCTGGGTGGAGATCCGGTGCCTGATCCAGCACCACCCGATCCCCCTGGATCGAGGCCACGGTGCCGATGGGTTCCCCGAGATGCCCCGCCGAGCTGAAGGTGCCCATGGGCCGGCGTTCCCCCTGGATGCGGTAGGTGGAGAGTCCCCGCTGAAAGGTCTTGGAGGGATCGGGGGTGAAGGCGGGCTTCACGCGGCCCAGGGAAGCCCTGCCCAGGTCCGGTCGCCGGTCCAGGAGGGCATCCAGCCGGAGGCGCAAATGGCTGACCACGTTCTTCACATAGTCCGCATCCTTGAGCCGTCCCTCGATCTTGAAGCTCGTGATGCCGGCGTCCGCCAACCCTTCGAGGTGGCCCGAGAGGTCCAGGTCCTGGATGCTGAGGAGGGGTTTGTTGCGAAGGATCACGGTACCGGAGGCGTCCACCAGGGTCCAGGGGGCCCGGCAGGGCTGGGCGCACTCGCCCCGGTTGCCGCTGCGGCCGCAGACGGCTCCGCTGAGGTAGCAGTGGCCGCTTTCACCCACGCAGAGGGCCCCGTAGACAAAGGCCTCCAGTTCGATATCGGCGGCCTCGCGGATGGCCCGGATCTCGGGGAGACTCAACTCCCGGGGGAGGATGGCCCGGGTGAGCCCGGCGCTGGCCAGGAAGGCGACCTTCTCGGGGCTGTCACAGACCGCCTGAGTGCTCGCATGCAGGGGCAGGGGCGGCAGATCGAGCTCCAGCCACGCCATATCCTGGATGATGAGGGCGTCGACCCCGGACTCGTACAGCTCCCAGGCGAGGCGGCGGGCCTCCTCCAGTTCCGCGTCGAAAAGCAGGGTGTTGAGGGTGGCGTAGACCTTGGCTCCCCAGAGGCGGGCCTCCCGGGTCAGCTGGGCGAAGGCTGCGGCGTCGCAGCCCGCCGCCTGCCGGGCCCCGAAGCGTGATCCGCCCATGTAGACGGCATCTGCCCCGCAGCGAAGTGCGAGTATTCCCTGTTCCGCGTTGCGAGCGGGAGCGAGCAGTTCCAGACCCATCCCATTCAGGTTAGCAGTGAGCTCAATGGGACAGCTCGGCGGGGGGATGAATCACAGGATTGTTGCGTGAGTAGGCGGCGCGGTTCCCACCTCGACCCATACTGGACCTATGCGGAGGAACGTCATGACATCGGATCCGAAGCGAACCCAGGAGCAGGCGGAAGCAGGGGCAGAGGCCCCGGCTGGCTTTGAAACCCCAGAGTTGCCACTTTTCCAGCAGGATACCTATCGCAAGGTCCTGTTCGGGCAGGCCGCAGACCCCCTTTTTCCCCCCCATCCGGAAGCCCCGGAGTTTTCGGATGCGGAACTCCAACAACAGGCTCTTGCGGATGTCCCCCAACCCGAACCGGATGCAGACCGGGCCGGAACCCCCATGCTCCACTGGCTGCTCCTGGCGGTGATCGCTCTGATTGCGCTGGGATTCCTGTTCTATTGCCGGGGGCGGTAGCGGTTACCCCAAGTCACTCCTGTTTCCGGGCCATCAGTGACGGAAGTAGCTCTTGTCCTCCCAGGCTTCCCTCACGTACGCCAGGATGGCCTGCGCGATGGCTTCCACGCTGTGGCGCTCATTGTTGAACACCGCATCGTAGTGCTGGAGATCTCCGACGTTGGCGTTCAGGCATTGGCTGATGAACTTGTCCCGGAGCTTGGACCTAGTCTTCACGGTCTTTTCTACCTCGTCCTGGGGGAGGTCCAGGCGTTCCATCAGGGACTGCACCCGCCATTCGAAACTGGCCTCCATCCGGAAGTGGAAGCTGTTCGTCAGCTCGTGGCAAAGGATGGCTCCGCCTCGGCCCACAATGAGGGCGTTGCCAACCTTGGCGATCTGGAGGATGTGTTTGGCCACCTTCTCAAAGGCAGCATCCTGGGTCACATAATTGCCGGAATTGAGGCCCAGGAGCTCGAGGCGTCGCACGATGTCGCCCATTTTCCTCAGAAGGTTCATGGATATGCCCTCATCCTCGGCGACTTTCTCAAGGAGGGTCTTGTCGTAGATGTTCCAGGACTCCCCTGAGACCTCCTCCATGAGGACTTTCAGACGCTCGGCGAGGGGGAAGCCTTCGCACCCGAACTGGCGGGAGATGGTGATGGTCGGCCGGAGCTTGGGCTCGACATGGTGGGCGAGGCGTTCCTGGATCATGACCCAGCCGGAAAGCCTCTGCTCGACACTGGGGGGGAGTGAGGAGAATGTCCTGGACACGTGTCACCTCGGATCTGGAGGTATCACCCGATGGGGGTTCTCAATCCGTAATGTACGGGCTATGGCAGGCCTAGCAAGCCCCAATTCCGGCCGCCTCAGCCCGGGAAGGCCTGAGCTGTTCAGCTTGCAGGGGAGTCCCTGGCGTATAGACTGGTGGTCCCAATGTCTGGAGTGGCCCAATGGTTGACTGCGGATTTGATTCGGCCCTGTTCGGGTTCCTGGCAGACCTGGCGGCCAACAACAGCACCCCCTGGTTCCAGGCCCATAGGCAACGCTTCGAGGACGAGGTGAGAACCCCGATGCTGGGCTTCATCCTGGCCGTTTCCGAGCCGCTGGCTGCCATCAGTCCCTATTTCGAGGCAAATCCAGCGCGCTCGGGCGGAAGCATGTTCAGGATCAACCGGGATATCCGCTTCACGCCGGACAAGCGGCCCTACAAGACCCATGTGGGCGCACAATTCCGCCATCGGGAGTGTCCCAGGGATGTCCATTCGCCAGGCTTCTATCTGCATCTGGAGCCGGGCGGCTGCTTCGTCGGCGCAGGGCTCTGGAGGCCGGATCCCAAGACCCTGCAGCGGGTGCGGGAGCAAATCGTGGCCCATCCGCAGACATGGACGGCCCTGACGGCCGAGGGGCTGACGGTCCAGGGGGAGAGCGCCACCAGGGTGCCGCGGGGCTTCGATCCCACCCACCCCCTGGCGGGGGCCCTCAAACTCAAGGACTACTACACCGCCATCAGCCTGAGCGAAGCCCAGGTCTGCCACCCGGATTTCCTCGGGATTTTCAGTTCCCTCTGTCGCCAGCAGGCTCCCCTGGTGCACTTCCTGGCAGAAGCCCTGGACCTGGCCTGGTAAGGGTGGCCGGACTGCCCGTACTTGCGGTGCAGATATCCTCCAGATGTGATCAAATCAAGACAGTCTCAATTGCATGTCGCGGCATCTAGTCGGCGATTCTCCCCATCCCTCGAAAGGCGGAGTCATGAACTTTTCCACCCTGGCCATCCTCTCCTGCGTCGGCCTCTGCTGCCTGGCTTTCGGCAATCAGGTGATTCTGAACATTGCCGGAAAGGACCGTGGCTTCAATGGGACCCAAGCGGGTCCCTGGGCCTCCTTCAGCTACGCCAGCCGTAACCCGCGCCGCTGCGGTCTGGGAATCGCCCTCATGGTGCTGGGGCTGCTGATGCTGATCGCCTCCACCGTAGGTCCCTTTTTCTCTTACCGGGCAGTCTGATCCCGGGGTGTCCGCCTGGTTCGCCAAACGGCAATGTGACCGTTTGGGCAGTTTGTTCTTGTTAAGCTGCCATTAAAATCGAGGAATATATGCCGAAATGGTTTATTAATTTAAAGCTTAGGCAAAAGATACTGTTTGCGCTGCTTAGTCAGACCCTTGGCACGCTGGGCCTGATCGCGGTGCTCCTCGTGACCTCCCGGTCGGCTTCCCAGCCGGGCATCAGCCTGGGTCTGCTGATCGCTGTCCTGGGCCTCGCCCTGAGCTGGTGGGCGGGGTGGTATCTCATCAATAACTCCAGCCGGGCCCTCGGCTTCTTCATTCAGCACATGGACCGCATCGCGTCGGGGAACCTGACCGTGATCCCCAAGGAGAATCCGGCCATGGACGAGTTCGGCCAGCTCTCGCGTTCCATCCATAAGGTGGTCGTGAACCAGCGGGCCCTGCTCCAGGAGATCCACGATGGCGTCTCCCGCCTCGCCAGCGGCTCGGTGCAGCTGTCGGCATCGGCGGAGGAGATGGCCGTCACGACGGCGGAGATCGCGCAGAACACCGAATCCCAGCATGAAACCTCGGGACGGATGAGCGCTTCGGTGCTGGAGCTCAGCACGTCCATCGAATCCAATAACCAGGCCGCGAAGGACAACATCCTGAGGCTGGAAAGCACCCTGGAGGCCACCCGCAGGGGAGATCTGGCCGGGGAGGAAGCCCAGAAGGCCATGCAGCACATCACGGAAACCGCTTCCGCCATCAACAAGGCCATCTCGGTCATCCAGGAGATCGCCCACCAGACCAATCTGCTGAGCCTCAACGCCGCCATTGAAGCCGCCAAGGCGGGCCAGCAGGGGAAGGGCTTCGCGGTTGTCGCCGAGGAGGTCCGCAAGCTGGCGGAGCGAAGTTCCACCTCCGCCAAGGAAATCGCCGGCTACATCGAGGAGGCCCAGTCCGCCGTTTCCGTGGGCGGGACCAAGGTCCTGGACACCGTGAAGGCGCTGCACCGGATCCGGGAGGACCTGGACGTCTTTGCCCAGAGCGTGCGAACCACCGCCTCCTCCACCGCCGAGCAGGCGGCGGCGGGTACCCAGGTGGCCAGGCAGGTGGAGCAGTCGGTTCAGGAAAGCAGCTCCATAGCCAGCGCCTCCACCCAAATGTCCTCCACCACCCATGAGATCGCCAGGACCGCGTCGGATCTCGCGCGCTTGGCGGACCAGCTGAAGGGTCACACCAGCAGCTTCCAGATCTGACAAACGCGCCAGCTTGGCGCAGGGCTGAAAATTTCAAAGAGTTACCTACTGGGGACGGATTCATCATGAAGAGAGTGCTATCAGCGAGTTTCCTGGCCGTCACTTGCCTCCTGGCCAAGACACCGGCTAGGAGTCCCATCAAGGCCCGGATCGCCTGGGCGGAAGAAGCCACCAAGGGGAACCAGGCCGCCCGGGATCTTGCCCATATGCATCACCAGGCCAATGCCGAGGATTTCAACGTCAACTGCAAGGCTACGGACAAGGACTCCGACACCCTTTTGCTGTTCCGTCCCACGACCAATTGGACCAAAGCGTCAGCAGCCCAGTGCCTGAATAACAACGGTCCTGTCTGGCGCCAGCTCGGCTTCCAGAAAATCATCTTTATCCATACCAATCTCAAGACCTTCAAGCCCGAGGTTTCCGGATCCTTCAAAATCGAGGACCCCAAGCCTCTCCCCAAGCCGTAGATGACCCGGGAACTGGGCCATCACAGGTTCAAATTCGCCGGTTCTCGTCCAACAGAAAAGGGCCCGACTGGTGTCGGACCCTTTTTCTGTTTGGTAGCGGGGACAGGATTTGAACCTGTGACCTTTGGGTTATGAGCCCAACGAGCTACCGGACTGCTCCACCCCGCGGTAGAATCTAAGTATACATCTTTCTTGGGTTAGGATCCGAGTAAATCGGGACAAAATTTGCCTTCGGGTCTGAGGGGTGTCCATGTCCTGCCCCTGGTCAGCTTGCGGCTTCATGTAGCGGTCGGCGCCTCTGGGAGCATCTCCAGGAGTGCCGGGAGCATGGGCTTGGCCCCTTCTTTCGGCCAGGCGAAGGCGCAGGTGAAGACCAGTTCCGGTTCGTCCAGCGGCACGAAGCAGAGCTTGCTGCCGCCGTGGCGCTCCACGGCCTCCCGGTTCATGATCGCCACCCCGCGGCCCATTTCCAGCGACATGATGTAAGACTGAAAATCGGGGAAGAACTCTGCTTGGTTGAAGTCGATACCGTGACGGGCGCAGACCTTGGTGTGCCATTCCACCCCGGGGCCTCCCAAGGCTGAGGCCAGGCTGATAAGGGGCTGGCCCCGGAGCTCGTGCAGCTTCAGGTAGGGGCGTCGGGCCCAGGGGTGCTCCGGGGCCATCACCACCGTCATCCGGTCGCGTTTGAGGACTCTCACCTGTAGGCAGGGCGGGCACTCCTGATCGAAGATGATCGTGAAACCGGCATCCACCTCTCCTTTCATGATGGCGTCGAACATGGCAGAGGGGGGGAGGTAGCGGGTCCTGATCTCCAGGCCGGGGTGGGTCCGGGCGAAGGTGCGGATGATGCCTGGCAGGAGGTCCACTTCTTTCCCCCCCAGGAAGCCCAGGGTGATCAGGCCCTGTTCTTGACCTTCCAGGGAGCGGGCCCGCTGCAGGAGTTCCTCGTAATCCCGGTAAATGGGTTCGGCGAGTTTGCGGAAATGTTCGCCGAAGTCGCTCAGCTCCACCTGCCGAGAGGAGCGCCGGAAGAGGGGGAAGGGGAGGGCCTGTTCCAGCTCGCTCAGCTGATAACTCAGTGCCGAGGCCGTAAGGCAGAGTTCCTGAGCGGCCTTGGTGAAGTGGCACCACTTGGCAGCGACGAGAAAGCTGCGGAGCCTCCGGAAATCCGGCAGGGCGGTATCGGCGGGCGGCTCCAGGGGCTCCCGATGTTCGGCAAGGATGGCGTCATAGGTCAGGCAGAGATTGCGCAGCTCGCGGTTCAGCAAGATGCCTGCAGGTGTGAGGTGCATGCGCTTGCCGACCCGTACCAGCAAGCGAATGCCCAGCTGGGCTTCGATGGAGGCCAGCTGGTAGCTAATCCCCGGTTGCGTAAGGCCGACGGCCTGTGCCGCCTTCGTCAATTGAAGGTGTTTCCCGACGGCGAGAAAACAGCGGAGCTGCCTCCGGTCCACCTGAACACCTCCCACCCTGATTCTCCCCATCTTAGGATGGAGTCGTCTGTCTATCCAGAGAAAGGCCCCATCCAGGGCAGGGCCTTATACCTTGTGCATCCATACAGATGGGGAGAGATCCTTCGCGCTGCATCTAGGAGCTGGGAGGAAGACTCTCGTCTCACCCGACTCGATCACGATCAACGCCCTGGCGTATGGCATAAAGAACGCCAAGGGGCGCCCAGAGTTTCAGATAATCCAATACGCTCTTATCCCCGGAGCGATGGGGAGCGCTTCTGCTGTGATTGCCGATGGCCGGATGGAATGGGATAGCACAGGCTTCGCGTACCGATCAGCTCCCCAATCCTCTGCTCCACGGCGTAGGTGATCTCTCGGCGCTGGAGGATGGCAGCCACAGCACCGGCATCATGCTGCCAGCGCATCAGAGGCTGTGCATATCGATCCTCAATGGTGACCTGGGTTGTGCCCAGGGTGATTTTGTCCGCATAGTAGACCACTGTCCGCTCATCGATGGCCCTTTGTGAAGCTGCAGGTAGATCGGTGTGGGCGGACACAATGCTTGCTACCCGCTCAAAGCCCATGTCACACAGGAGCGCGGCACCAGCCTCTTCATGGTGTTTCATTCCCTTGGCGATGTCATGCAACAGGGCCCCGGCCTGGACCAGCCCAGGGTTCAGGGAGAGCCCAGCCCTAACCAGGGCATGGGTCAGAGCCATTGCCGTGTCCGCGACCGCCTTGCAATGGTCTACGGTTTTTTTGGGCGTGTCGACCCAGTCCAGCATGGCCAGGCACTGCTGTCGGGAGGGGATTTCCCGTTCGGTGTCGTATTTCAACAAAGCCAGGTAGTCGGCCTCGGTGTCCGCGTCCAGCAGCAGCCCGGGATCGGGCAACCCCAGATTCTTTACGCTGGCACCCTGGGCGAAATCAGCCAGAGCCTCCCGAAGCCCGCATTCCCAGGTATGGGCAAGCACATGGTGCAGGCAGGCTGGTCCCAGCCAGACCGGGTGGCCCTGCTTACCACCCCAGGTCGGCAGGACCAGATCGGCACTCCTGCCTTCCGCCAAAATCTGGCGAACGGAGAATTCGGAGAACAGGGCCACATCCCCCGGCAGAAACAAAAGCCCGTGGCCGGGGGTGAGCGCCGCTCGAAATCCCATGCAGACGGAGTGCAGCATGTCTTTATCGCGGTAATGGGGATTGTAAACCTCGGTAACCCCATGCCGCTGCAGGAGCGGCCGAAGTTCATCCGCACGGTGGCCGGTTACAGCATAGATGGCCGCCACCCCCGCCTTGCGCAGGGTCGAGATACCGCGTTCCAGCAGTGGCATATCCCCCACCCTCAATAACGGCTTGAAGTTCCCCATGCGGGAAGAGAGACCAGCTACTGCTACAACCGCAGTAATTCTAGAATTATGCACTTTACTTCGACCTCACTTATGTCGGTGATACTGCCATGCCGATCGGCATTTCATGCTGGTGTCTGGTCGGGCATCGAGTGTCGCGTGTTGCCAGTGAGGCGTGGCAGGCCGCGTAAATTTTGGATGATTTCTCCGACAATGCTCACGGCAATTTCGGCGGGCGTCTCGGCGTGGATGGGCAACCCGATGGGCGTTCTGACTGAGGCCAGTTTCGATGGTGAATAACCGGCTTCTGTCAAGGATGAGAAAATGGCATTGATTTTGGTTTTGCTTCCAATCATGCCAATGTAGCTGGCCGGGGTCCTCAGGCTCTGCTCCAGTACGAGTTTGTCATTGCCGGCGCTTTGCGTTGTGATGATGATGCAGCTGTTTTTGTGGATATGGATCTTGTCGAAGATGTCCTTGTAGCCTGGGATGGTGTGGAGGTGGATGGCGTGTGGGTACCGCTCTGGCGTGGCAAAGCCTTCCCGGTCATCGGCAATCGTGGTGTTCAGGCCCACAAAATTGAACAACTCTCCTAGTTTCAATCCGATGTGGCCAGCGCCGAAAATGTGGACATGGGTTGGCGGTACGATGGGGTCGATGATGATCCTCCGGTCAGGATCCTCATCCATAAACCGGAATCCTTGAGATTCAGAGCCGCCATCCAGGGCCTTGAGCACCCAGGGAGGGAGGGTCTCGTCAGGGGTTCCATCGTGCCGAAAAATGGAACGCCTGACATTCGACCCGTCTCCCCCGTTCTCCAGGGCCGTGATGAGGGATACCGGGATATGGGTGCTGGTGCAATCTCGCAATTCTTCAAAAAAATGACGATTATTCGGACTTGCATCCACGAAATCAATGAGGACTTCCATGGAACCCCCACAGATCATTCCGATGGAGTGGTCCTTCCCTAGGGAGAGGTCGAAACGCGAAACGTTGGATCTTCCTTCAGATATGGCTTTTTTCGCGGCCTTGATCGTCAGGAACTCAACCATTCCACCTCCAACGGTGCCGGTGATATTTCCCGTGGCATCGATGGTCATCTTTGCGCCTGGGCCTCTCGGGGCTGAGCCCTCGACCTTCAAGACGGTTGCAAGGGCGAGTTTTTCGCCGCGAACCAACATATCCAGGCATTTTTCGATATCAATTTCCATGGACCTCTCCCTTCGGGGCCTGCGATCAGCTTTCCAATTTCTTCGCCTTGATGGCGGCGAGCACCCTTTCGGGGGTGTAGGGCATTTCTTCCAGCCAGATCCCGGTCGCATCGTAAAGCGCGTTTGCGATGGCGCTGGGGACGCCCAGCACGCCCGACATGCCCACACCCTTGCCGCCGAAGGGGCCTGAGGGGGCCGGGTCCTCGAAGAGCACCACTTCCATGTCCGGCAAATCCAGGGTGGAGGACATCTTGTAGCGGTTGACGTTGTTGGCCCGGACAAGGCCCTTCTCGTCAATGGCCAGGTCCTCGAACAGTGCATAGCCGTAGCCCAGGAGCATGGCGCCCTCGAGCTGGCCCTCGACTCCCATCGGGTTGATGGCGCGCCCGATGTCATGCACATTCAGCAGCTTCTCGACCTTGATCTCACCCGTTTCCATGTCCACGGTGATGTCCGCCATGGCTGTCCCCACCGCAGCGGGATTCAATTTGGGGTTGAATCCTGTCGTGACGGAGATCTGGTGGCTGGCGCCGCCGCTGTGGTTGTAGATGCTCCGGTCCCCGACCTCCCGAAGCGTCATCTTCTTCTCAGGATCCTGCGAGGAAAAAACGACGCCGTCCTTGATGTCCAGGTTCTCTTTGGCTTCCTCAAGGAACCTGGCAGCGACCTTCAGGATCTCCTCCTTCAGGGCTGCTGCGGCTTTGGCATACAGGTTCCCCATGCCATAGAGACCTGAGTTGGCCGCGAGTCCCATGTCGTTGAGGGCTCCCTTGGTGCATCCGTGGACATGGTGAAAATGCTCAAAGGGGATACTCAGCACCTCGGCAGCGATCTGGGTGCAGGAGCCCAAGAGGTTCATGCCGCCATCGGGGTGGCTCTGGGTCACCGTCACCGTTCCATCTTCCTCGAGGGACATCACGCAATGGCGATCATTGAGCTCATGAGGTTGACCGCCGCTGACATCCATGTAGTTCGCGACGCCTATTCCCCGCCGGGTGTTGCCCTCGCTCTTCGGCCGGGCCTCCTTCTCCTTCCAGCCGAACTTCTCGGCGGCCAAGCGGAGTACCCGCTCTTGGGTCTCGGTCTCCATGGGGAGTTGGATCGCGTATTCACCCATCTTTTTGAAGTTCTGATACCGAAGCTCCAGACGGTCCTTGCCCAGTTTGGCGGCGGCCAGGTCGAAGAGGTGCTCCATCAGAAGAACACCCTGGGGTTCGCCATAGCCACGGGCCCCGCCTGTGGTCGGTGTATTGGTGTAGACGGCCTGCATCAAGCCCCGGTAGACCGGCAGGCGGTACAGGGCTTGGAAGGCGCCCATTGCCGGCTGGGTGGTAGCGCTGCTGCGATTGAAATAGCCACCGCTTTCGACGAGCAGGTCCAGGGCTCCACACATGAGCCGACCTTCCTTGCTGAACCCGACCTTCCCGCTCAACTCGTAAACTTCGCGGGAGGGTGTTGCCAGGACATAGAGTTCGGGTGGGTACTGCAGGCGGACCGGCTTGGCGGCCTTCTTGGCCAGAGCGATGCAGACCGGGACAATGGACCAGTTGGCTTCGCCGAAGAAGCCACCGGCGTGTTCGCAGATGACGTTCACACTGGCTTCGCCGAGCTCGAATAGCTCCGCGATCTGCTTGCGGGAGGTCATGGGGCGCTGAGCGGGCGTCCAGACATTGAGCTCGCCGCTGTAAGTGAACTCGGCGGTGCAGGTCAGCGGCTCTAAAGGCCAAACATGCTGGCGGGAAGTCTTGACGTGGGCTTCGACCAGGACATCCGCGTTAAGGAATGCGGAGTCTGCGTCCCCTCGATTGCCTGGGAACCCGGCCTTCAGGGAAATATTGCTACCGTATTCTTCATGCACCAGGGGAGCTCCGGGCGCCATAGCCTCATCGGTTGTCAGGGCCGCTGGGAGCACCTCGTATTCCACCTTGATCAGCCCCAGGGCCCTGTCAGCGGTCTCCTCGTCGATGGCGGCCACGGCACCAATGATGTCTCCGATGAAGCGTGCCTTTTCGCTGACGACATACATGTCTTCCAGATCATGTTCGGGATGGTGGTGCATCCATTTCACGATGGCGGGGTTGATCTTCTTCTGGGGAATGTCTTTGAACGTGATGATCGCTACAACCCCAGGCACCTTCTCGGCTTCTGAAACGTCAATGCTCTTGATCAGCGCGTGGGCATGTGGGCTGGTCAGCAGTTTTCCGAAGTGCGCTCCAGGGACCTGGATATCACTGGGATATTTCACCGAGCCTGTGACCTTTTCGCGGTTCTTGAGGAAGGGAAGGCGCTTCCCAACGTAAGTTAACGTTTCACCCATGGTTATGCTCCCACCGATTTCATGGTCTTGGCCGCAAGCTGGACTGCCTCGATGATCTTTACGTAGCCCGTGCACCTGCAGAGGTTCCCCCCCAGATGCTCCTTGATCTGATCTTCAGTCGGCTCTGGATTCTCATCCAAAAGCACCTTGGCCATCAGAATCATCCCCGGTGTGCAGAAGCCGCATTGCGAAGCCCCGGAATCAATGAAAGCCTGCTGGATGGGGTGCAGTACGCCACCCTCCGCAAGGCCCTCGATGGTCGTAATCCGCTTCCCGCGGACCGCGATGGCTAGCGTTGAGCACGAGAGTACGGGTTCGCCCTCCACCAGGACGGTGCATGCGCCGCACTCGCCGCATTGGCAGGATTCCTTCGTCCCGGTCATGTCCAGCTTGATGCGCAGCACTTCCGCCAGGGTCTGATTGGGACCCTTGAGGATCACCTCTTTCAACTGTCCATTCACAATGAAAGAAACGACTTCGCTTTTCTTGGGTTCAATCCTAAACATGCTGCACCCCCTTTGCCTGGTTGACGGCCTTGTTGAGCGCTCGGCCAACCAGGACCCTGATCATGTCGAGCCGGTATTCTTTGTTCGAGCGGAAGTCTGAGATGGGGGAGCCATCGTTCATGGCCACTTCGGCCGCCTTCTGGATGAGTTCTTCGCTGATCGGCTGACCTTGAAGCACTGCCTCTGCGCTCCTCGCCCGCAGGGCAACGGGAGCCACCGCCCCAAGGGCGATCTTGGCGTCCTGGAATACGCCATCCTGAACATTCACCACTGCAGCAACGGTGATTTTCGCAATATCGGCGTGAGTCCGGACCTTGTTGTAGAAAGCCGCTCCGGTGCCCTCGGCCACCTTCGGGATGGAAACCCCCGTCACGAACTCGCCCTGCTGGAGGGTGGTCTTGTAGTAAGCCGTGTAGAAATCGGCCACCTTTTCGGTCCGGACGCCCTGGGTGCCCTCAATGATGAGTTCGGCGTCATGCACCATCAGCACCGGGGAGACATCGGAGGCTGGGGTGGCCAGGCAGACATTTCCGACGGCGGTGCCCATGTACTTCGATTGAACGGAAGTTATTTGGTTGATCGCCTTTTGGATGATGGGGAAGTGCTTCTTGAGCTCCTGGCAGGTATCCAGGGTGTGCAGGCTTACCATTGCGCCAAAACGGAATCCTTTGGCAGGGTCGTATTCAAAGAGGCTCAGCTCTGGGATCTTTTGGATATTGATGACCACTTCGGCCTTGATCGAACCTGCCCGCATGCGGGGGATGAGATCGATGCCACCAGCCATGATCCGGGCCTTCGCCCCGTGTTCGGCCAGCAGGCTCGTCACCTCGGCGGTTGTGGTGGGTTCGAAATATACGAAGTCTTTTAAATGGAGTGAACTCATTGCCAATCCTTTACTGGGGTCGAGCGAACCGCTCATGGTCTTTCAGGTGGCCGTTGGTGGTTCAGGACGCCGCCGACCGGGAGGGAGTGCGGTCTGGGGTGGTCTTCATGCCCTTCGGATTCATACTCTTGTCGAGCGTGCCGGCGGTGTCCGTAACCGTTAGGCCCCACGGCCGAGGGGCCTAACGGTTACAATGAATCAGGCGTTTACCCTGGCTTCCTGGGCTGCAACCTGCTTTTCCTTTGGAATGTTTAAATACAGTCCGATAATTGCACCGATGGCGGAAATGGCAGCTACCACATAGATGGGTCCGTGATAGCTGCCCGTTGCATGCAGGATATAGGCACCAACCGTTATGCCCACTGAGCCAAAGACGCCGATACCCATTGCGGTTCCGTATACTTTACCCACCACAGAGTGCGGGAACGCCTGAGCGACATACATCGCCGTTTGGGGAATAACCAGAGAAACAGAGAATCCCTGGAAAAAGAGGCATGTGTAAAGGACCGCAGAGTTATTGTAGATAAATGGGAACCGAACAGACAGTGTAAAGATGGCACACCCGATAAAACCCAGGACAATGCAAGGCTTGACCCTTCCGTTAAATGCTTTCAAGACAATGAAGCCACTCAGAAGGGCGCCAATGATTGATCCAATGGAGACGAACATCATGCTCATCCCAGCCACGGCTCCACCAAAACCCAATCCCATGGGCGCGGGAATGGCCATATAGCCCGGGGTCAGGTCATTGAACGCATCCATGATCCAGATACCGATGAAGATGACCAGGATGGTGAAATAGAACTCTGGGCGCCTGACGGCTTTGGCAAAATCGTGCGAATTATCCGGCCGAACGGGCTTCGGAGGCTCTTTGGCGAAGATGGTGATAATGCAGCTAACCAGTGCAATGAAAGGTGCAATCCCAAGCCAAACAAACACAGCCTTCCAGTTGCCGCCCGTCACATTCATCAACTGCGGCACGGCGAATAGTCCTATCATGACGCCTAATGAGATGCCGGTGCCCTGAAAGCCGGAATAGATCGGTCGCTCGTTGGGGGGGAACCATTTTAAGGCCACAATGGATACACATGCGACCACCGGTCCGGTCCCAAGTCCCATGATAATCCGAAGTGCCATTACCCCTGTAATCGTTCCTCCAAAAACAGGAAACAATAGCGTCGGTAAGAATGTCAAAATGGCTCCGACGGTAATAACCTTTGGCACACCAAATTTGTCAAGGATCGGGCCACTCGCGATACATCCGATAGCACTTACAAAGCTAAAGGTTCCCATTGAAGCCGCTGAGATTGCAGCCACAGATACCCCTAGTTGTTGTGCCATTTCTCCGACGATCGTCGATGGTGCAATAATGAATATGCCGACCACCGTAAAGGAAAACGTTACTGTCCACAACCAAAACCATCTAAACTTTGAATAAGTAAGATTAGTATCCATATTTGATTTCCTCAATAAACATTCATTTGCATGCATTGGGGTTGGGTACTATCAACACCAGGAAACTCTCCGGCTATTCCGGGGGGCGGGGCTCATAGGCGAGATGCAGCAAAATCATGTGGCGGTGTGGATTTGGTGGTTTCGGGTGCACCATGGTCTCCTCCTGTGGGAATTGGGTGTATTAGGCGGGGGGGGCGTCGATTTAATCTATTTATGTAAATTCATAGACGACCACTTGGACTTCTTTCGAAGCCTCCGCAATCTCTTGACGAGGACCGAGACCATGAAGAGATGGTCATGTGGTGTGCAGCTTACCTGTCCTCGATTTGTCTTATTCAGTCTCTATCTGGGCAATGGAGCTGTCCAACTCAAATTCCTGACTATCCATGGCGCAGATTTTCATGGTTTGGACCCTGTCCTGGACCGGGATCTGCGGCGGAAGCCTCTGGTGGCTGGATGTGGGCCGGGCGTTCAGGTAAAAACATATCAAAAAAAACTGATACTTCCCGAAGGCTTGCGTGCTGAGGCAGGGCCGGGAGTGTCTGATTCCTCAGGGTTTTCCAGTGCTTTCATGGGAGATGGCTGGCAGCCCTCCGGCCTTGGGAAGCGATACAGCAGCCTCGACTCCCGTACCCTGGTAAGCAGCGACTTGGTCGCCGCTGAACGTGTGAAGCCTAGATGGGAATTAGATAATAAAAAATTAGTTTAATATTGCTCAAAGGCGCGTAGCGGACGTCTGACGAATTCAGGTGGGCAAGGGCCTCTGGGATGGTTCTGATGCCGTGGGTGGTAGCGACCAGGCTGACGCTTGGGCCCAGGCGGATGATGGAATCGGCCAGAACTTGAGGGAGCTGAAGGCTCTTTGGTTGAATCGGAAAAGGCTGAAGTCTTTTGGACTCAGGGCTGTGTTCGCTTCAACCGCTTGGTGGCGGGAATAGGCCTTGGACCTCGGTTGTCGGCTTCCACTCGCAGGTTTAAAGCTGTCAGTTCTCGACTGACAGAAAGGGCCCGACTGATGTCGGGCCCTTTCTGTTTGGTAGCGGGGGCAGGATTTGAACCTGCGACCTTTGGGTTATGAGCCCAACGAGCTACCGGACTGCTCCACCCCGCGGCAGGAAAGTTAGTCTACCGCACTGGGGGGGGAATGCAAGCTGGAAATGCGCTACTCTTCTGGGTCTGGAGTCGTTCATGCTTCGTTCCCTGGTGCTGGCCTGTCTCTTCCTCCTGGGGGGGGTATCCGGGTTTGCATCGCCGGAGCGGTGGTTCGAGGTGCCCAAGTCTCCCCGGCTGGCCAACTACCGGATCAAGGCTGCCCTGGACTGGCCTGGCCGGCGGGTAGAGGGGCGGGAGACTATCGTCTGGCGCAATGCGGGGACGGCTCCGACCTCGGAATTTCCGCTCCATCTCTACCTGAATGCCTTCAAGGGGCCTAAGTCTCTCTTTTACAAGGAGTCATGGGGGCAGGTGGCTCAGCCCGCGCTTCCCTCCTCCTGGGGGTACTGCCGCCTGAAGTCGGTCCGCCTGGATGGGCAGGATCTGAGCGGCCACTTCGGGGAAGACGAGAGCGTCTACTGGGTCAGCCTTGGGCGACGGGTGAGCCCCGGGGACACCATCGAGGTGGACATCGAGTGGGAGAGCCGTTTCCCCCAGATCCGCTCCCGGAGCGGCTGGTCTGCCTCCGGGGACTTCCTCATGGTGGCCCAGTGGTTCCCCAAGGTCGGAGTCTACCAGGGCGATCGCTGGGCCTGTGCGGCCTACCATGCCTTCACGGAGTTCTTCTCGGACTTCGGGGTCTACGATGTGGAACTCTCGGTGCCCAACGGCCTGCTCATCGCCCATTGCGGGAGTTCCGTTCCTCAGGGGAACCTGGATGCCAAGGTCGACCCCGAACGCAAGGGGCAGGTGATCTACACCATCCATGCCGAGGATATCCATGACTTCGCCTGGGCGGCCATGCCCCGGGGGGCCTGGGGCTACAAGAAATACGTCTGGTGGCGGGACCACCGGGAGACCCAGCTCTTCATCTACTACCGTGCGGCCAATATCCACAATGTCGATCGCCAGTTCCGCGCCTTGAAGGCAGCCCTCAAACAATCCAACGAGGGGCTCTTCCCCTATCCTTACCCGGTCTTCAGTGTCGTGGATGTCCCGCCGGATGTGGACGAGATGGAATACCCCACCCTGGTGACCTCAGCTTCCAAGGCCTTTGAGCCCACAGGGCAGCGTTCCGGGCTGGAAGACACAGTGATCCATGAGTTCGCGCACCAGTATTTCCAGGGGATCCTGGCCTCCAATGAAGTGGAGGAACCCTGGCTGGACGAAGGCTTTGCCACCTGGTTCACCGCCAAGGTGCTGGATCAGGACTTCCAGGGGTATTTCAACAGCCGCCGCCTTCATGTGGGTGGACTGGCCCCCGAGTGGTGGGACTACTGGAGGGATCCCAGCGGGGATTCGATCCTCCAGCCTGGCTATCGCATGCGGGATGGCTGGTCTTATGGGCGTTTTACCTACGCCAAGCCTTCCCTGGTGTTGAACCAGATGGAAGCCTTCCTGGGGCGGCCCGTGATGGATCAGGTGATGGCAGCCTACGCTCGGGAAATGGCCTTCAAGCACCCGACAGGCAAGGACTTCCGACGCATCGCCGAGCGGGTTTCCGGAAGGGATCTGGGTGGCTTCTGGAGGGACTTTGTGGAAGGTACGGAGACCCTGGACATCGTGATCGAGCGGGTAAACACCCGGGAGTCCCGGGACGGGGGGTGGCAGGAGACACCCAAGGGGATGATCTTCGCGCCTCCGATTCCCGTGGCCCCCGGCCCCCAGGGTTCCGTGACTCTCCAGCGCCGAGGGGGGATCCAGATGCCCATCACCCTCTGGGTGCGCCTGGAGAACCGCCTGGAACAGCGGATCACCTGGGACGGCCAGGACCGCTGGGCCACCTTCGAGTTCGATAGTCCGGTGGTGGCGGCCATCCTGGACCCGGATGGGAACTATCCCATGCTGAAGGACCGACTCCACGCTTCCTACACCCAGAAACCGGTTCGCCGTGGCCTTCACTATTGGTCCCAGATGGTGTGGGGGGTCCTGATCGGCATCCTCCAGGCTGTGGGCCTGGGCTAGGGGGACCGGTGATCCGCTTCGAGGCCCTCGAGGTCCGCTACGGTGCCCGGGTGGCCCTGCACGGTCTGGACCTGGAAGTGGGCGCCGGGATCACCGGGATCCTGGGACCCAACGGAGCCGGAAAGTCCACCCTGCTCAAGACCCTCCTGGGGCTTCTGAGTCCCAGTGGCGGGCAGGGCTGGGTGCTGGGGATCCCCCTGGGCAGTCCCGAGGCGGTGCGGCTCCGGGAACGGGTGGGATACATGCCGGAGTACGACGCCCTCATCGAGGACGTTTCGGCCTTTGAACAGGTGGCCTTCTGGGGTGAACTTTCGGGCTTGTCGGCCACCCAGGCCCGGGACCGGTCCCATGAAGTGCTGCACTTCGTTGGCCTGGACGAATCCCGCTACCGACCGGTTTCGGGCTACTCCACCGGCATGCGCCAGCGGGTGAAACTGGCCCAGGCTCTGGTCCATAGCCCTGGATTGCTCTTCCTGGACGAGCCCACCAACGGCCTGGACCCTGATGGGCGCACCCGGATGCTGAACCTGGTCCTCAAGGTGCGGGACCAGCTCGGGGCCAGTGTGCTCCTCTCCAGCCACCTCCTGGAGGATGTGGAGCAATGCGCAGACCAACTGGTGATCCTGGACCAGGGGCGCCTCAAGGCCAGCGGCAGCATGAACGCCCTTCGCTCCCAGCTCGCGAAGCGCATGGAGCTCCGCTTCCTGGACCCCCTGACGCCTGCGCAGGAGGCTGAACTCGGGCAGCTGGGAAACCTGCTGGCCTCCCGTCAGGGGGTCTACGATCTGGAACTCCACGAGGCGGACCCCGTGGCGCCTTTCCGCTGGGCCCAGGCCCAGGGGGCTGTGCTGGTGCAGCTCACCCCACGTCACGACCGCCTGGACGAAGTCCTGCTCCGCGCCCTCCACGGTTGATCCCCATGCCCATCCACGCTCCCAGCCTCCCGCCCCACCCTATCCAGGGCCAAGGCCTGCCCGCAGCCCTGGTACTGGGGCGTTTCGAGGTACGCCGCATCCTGAGACAGCGCCTGGGTCGATTTTTCGGCTTCGCCTTTGCCCTGGTGCTTCTGGTGGAGCTGGCCCTGGTCTACTTCAAGCCCATGGCGGGCGCGGGCGGGCAACTCCTTCCCCAGGGCGCTGACTTCCAGGCGGGACTCCTGGGGAAGGCGCTGCTCTTCCTGCTCTGGCTCCAGGTGGCTCAGGTGGGAGGAGGGCTGGTGGCCCGGGACACCCTCTACCGTATCCGCCCACTCCTCTATGCCCATCCGGTGCGGCCCCTGGACTACCTCCTGGGCAAGGGGATGGTGGCGGTGGGCATTCCCCTCCTGATCCAGCTTCCCTTCATCCTGCTGCCCTGGGGTCTGTCGCTCCTGAGTGCCGGTGCCCAGGGGCCGGTCTGGCCCACGGCGCCCCTGCGCCTGATTCCGGCGGCCCTGGTGGTGGCGCTGCTGATGGGCCTGATCACCCTGGGGGCCTCCTCCCTGGCCTCCACCCCCCGGGGGGGCTTTGCCTGGGCGCTGGGGCTGGTGCTGGGCTTCGGGGCCCTGGGCACCCTGCTTTCGGGACTCCTGAGCGACCCGCGCTGGGGCGCCCTGAGCCCCATGGCCCTGGCCCAGGCCTGGCCAAGGCTCTGCTGCGGCGCACCCGGGGATCTGGGCTGGTTCCCCACGGGGCTCGGGACCCTGGTCCACCTGGGTTTCTGGCTCGGTGTTGTGGTCCTGCGCACCCGGCCTGCGGAGGCGCTGGCATGAGTCTCCTCAGCCTGGACCGGGCCTCCCTGCGCTATGGCGACATCCTGGGACTCTCCCCCACCAGCTTCAGCCTGCCCCTTGGGGGCGGCATCACGGGGCTCCTGGGGCCCAACGGGGCGGGGAAGTCCTCGCTGATCCAGCTGCTCTGCGGCTTGCTGCCCCCATCCGGGGGAGAGGTGCGGGTCTTCGGGGAGGCGCCCTACCGCAATCCTGCCATCCTGGGCCGCATCGGCCTAGTGCCCGAGGGGGACCGGTTTCCGACGGGGCTTCGCGGAGATCGATGGCTGAGGATGATGGGCAGGCTCTCGGGCCTGGAGGGCCAGGCGCTGGAGACGGCCCTGGGCGCGACGCTCGATCTAGTGGGGATGACGGATCGGGCCCACCTGCCCTTCTCCGCCATGTCCAAGGGGATGCGGCAGCGGATCCGACTGGCCCAGGGTCTCCTGCACGGATCGGATCTCCTGGTGCTGGACGAGCCCTTCAACGGCCTGGACCCCGAAGGGCGCCTGGAGCTCATGGAAACCCTGCGGGGGCTGGCGGGTCAGGGCCGCCACATCCTGGTGTCCAGTCACATTCTGGGGGAGGTGGCCCAGCTCACGGACCGGATCCTGCTCCTGCTCCGGGGGCGGCTGCTGGCGGAGGGCAGTGTGACGGAAATCCGGGCCCTGCTGGACCGCCATCCCGTGGAGTTGCGGGTCCACTCGGAAGATCCTCGGGCCGTGGCCCGATGGGCCGTCGAGGAAGCCGGGCTGGCGGGCTTGCGCATGGAGGCGGGGGCCGTGGTCCTGTCCGTGGGCTCTCCCCGGGCCTTCCTGCCGCGTTTCCAGGACGCCGTGGCCCGGGGGGCCTTCCCCTTCACGGCCCTGAGTCCCCTGGATCTGGATCTCGACGCTGTCTTCCACTATCTCGTCCAGGATCACGCCTGATGAAGCGACCCTCTCCCCTTGCGACCTTCGTGGCAGTGTTCCAGGGCAACCTGCCCCGCCTGCTGCAGCTCCGGGGTTGGGTGCTGGCGGCCCTGCCCCTGGTGATCGTGGTAGGGGGGCTGCTGGTGTCGATCCTTTTGCGGCTGAACGGCACACCCATGGGGGCCGAGGCTCCCTGGGCCCTCTTCCGGCTGGGTCTGGCCCCGGTCATGGTGCCCATCATGGCCCTGGTGGCGGCTCCGGCGGGGATCAGGGAGGATCTGGAGCAGCGGGTCCTGCCCTTCCTGCTGGTGCGGCCCATTCCTGTCTGGGTACTGCCCCTGGCCCGGGGGGCGGGCTGGTTCCTCTGGGGTGGGGTCTGGCTGGGGCTGGCTGCCCTGGGCCTGGGCGGGCTCGGCCTGCCTGTTCTCATGCCCTTCCTGGCGCTCCTGCTGGCCTACTGGGCCGAGCTGGCCTTCCTGAGCCTCCTGGGTCTGGTCTTCCGTCGGGGGACCCTCTGGGGGGTGCTGGCGCTCTTCCTCTGGGACCCCCTGGTGCGCTTCCTGCCGGGACGACTCCAGTGGTTCACCTTCATCCATCACTTGGAGGCGCTGGCGGGTCCTCCTTCATCGGGGCAGGTACGGGGGCTCCTGGAACAGGCCCCCATGACGACCTCAATCCTGGCAAGTGCCCTGGTGCTGCTGGTCTTCGGCGGAATCTGCTGGGCGCTGGCGGGGTGGAAGCTTCAAGTCACATCCATCGGACTCTCGGGCGGGGAAGGGGAAGGGTAGACTGTTGGGATGGCTGAACCGCTCTTTCGCACCACCACCCCCCAGGGCACCGAGATCCTGATCGAATCCCTCCCCCACGTCAGGAGCTGCTCACTGGGCTTCTGGGTGAAGCGGGGGAGCTGCCATGAGGGGCCCGGGGAGGAGGGGCTGGCGCATTTCATCGAGCACACGGTCTTCAAGGGGACCGAGCGCTACCCCGATCCCGAGATCCTGGCGGAGGCCACGGATCGGCTCGGGGGCAACGTGGATGCCTTCACGGGCAAGGAGACCGCCTGCTTCTACGGGAAGGTCCTGCGGGAGCAGCTGCCGGACATGGTGAACATGCTGGGGGACCTGGTGAGCACCCCCCGTTTTGACGAAGACGAGCTGGTGCGGGAGCGGGGGGTCATCCTGGAGGAGATCGCCCAGAGCGAGGATCAGCCCGACGACTGGGTGAGCGAGCTCTTCTACATGAACTTCTGGAAGGGCGGGGCCCTGGCCCACCCCATCCTGGGCACCCGGGAGACCGTGGGGACCTTCGATGCCGAGCGCGCCCGCGCCTTTTTCCGGGAGACCTACCGGGCTCCCAATCTCCTTATCGCCGCCGCCGGGGACATCGAGCCCCAGGCCTTGATGGAACTCCTGGACCCCGTGTTGTCCCGCCTCCCCGGCGGAGCCCCTTCACCTGCGGCGGTGCCCTGCGCCCCCACGCCCTTCCTGTTGAACGTGCCCCGCAAGGAACTCCAGCAGGCGAGCCTGGTGCTGGCCTTGCCGGTGGGCGGCCATCAGGGGGCTGATCGCATGGCCGTGACCCTCCTCAGCCATGTCCTGGGGGGGGGCATGTCTAGTCGCCTCTTCCTGGAACTGCGGGAGAAGAACGCCCTCTGCTACCAGATCGGCAGCTACCTCAGTCACTACCGGGATTCCGGCGCCCTTCAGGTCATGGCCAGCTGCGCCCCCGGCAAGGCCCGGGAGCTGGTGCAGCGCAGCGGGGCCGAGTGCGCCAAGCTGGCGGAGAAGGGGGCCACGGCGGACGAGTTGGAGCGCGCCAAGCTCCAGGCCCGCACCAGTCTGGTCTTCAGTCAGGAATCCACCAGCGCCCGGATGTTCTCCATGGCCCACCAGACCATCCACATGGACCGGCTGCGGAGCCTGGACGAGCAGATCGCCGAGATCAATGCGGTGACCCTCGAGGAGCTCAATGAGGCTGCCGCAAGGCTTCTGCGGCCTGCTTCCCTTTCGGTTGCGGCCCTGGGAACCCGCAAGGGTGCGGAGATCCGGAAGGCGGATCTGGGCTGATCAGGTTCCATCCGACAGGAGCGCTTGGCTGACCCTGGGGAGATGGAGGGTGAAAACGGACCCCTCCTTGGGTTGGCTGGTGACCTGGATGCTGCCCCCCAGGATTTCTGCGAATTTCCTGGAGAGGGTCAAGCCGAGTCCCGTGCCGCCGTATTTGCTGGTTGTGGAGGCGTCGGCCTGGCTGAACTCCTGGAAGATCCGGGCCACCTGGGATTTGCTCATCCCGATTCCAGTGTCGGAAACCGCGATGTCCACAAAATCCTGGTCTACCGGCGAGGGGTGGACGGTCAGCTTGATCCGGCCGTTCTCGGTGAACTTGGATGCGTTGCTGAGGAGGTTGTAAATGGACTGGCGCACCTTCTTGAGATCCGAGTGGATCACCAGAATGCTGGGATCCATTTCGATCTGAAGCTGGTTCCGGTTTCTGTCAATGAGGGGGGCGATGGTCACTGCGACCTCTTCGATGAGGTCCGGCACATAGATCTCCTCAAGGAACAGCGTCATCCGGCCGGCTTCGATCTTGGAGAGATCCAGGATGTCATCGATGAGGCCTATCAAGTGTTTCCCGGCTCGCTGGATCTTGGTCAAGTCGTCCAGCATATGGGCGGAACCGAGTTCCCGGATCTCCTCCATCAGCAGTTCCGTGTAAAGAAGGACCGCGTTCAGGGGGGTTCTCAGCTCGTGGCTCATGTTTGCCAGGAAGATGCTCTTCGAGCGGTTGGCCTCTTCGGCGCCATCTTTGGCCTGCAGGAGCTCGGCGTTCAGCTCCGATAGCTGGGCGGTCCGGATCTGCACCATATGCTCCAGTTCGTCATGGGCTTTTCGGAGCATGGCCTCGGCCTGCTTTCGTTGGGTGATCTCCTGCAGACTGGCCTCAAAGCCCTCCCGGTCAGGAGTGAAGCTTCCGCTGATCTGAGCCCAGATCTGCTGACCATCCATGCGATGCAGGGTGATCTCCCGGTCCTTCAGGTCCAGGTCCCTGGTGATCGGAGCGTCCTGCCTGAAGAGTTCCCTCAGGCAGTTGTGGACATTCTGGTTCAGAAGTGTCTCCCGGTCGGGATAGCCCAGGATCTCCACCATGGCAGGGTTCACATCCGTGAATGCTCCGGAGAGGCTGAAGCGGAAAAGCCCGATGGGCATGCGATCGAAGAGCCCTCGGTAGCGGCTCTCGCTCTCCAGTAGTGCTTTTTCCCGGGCCTGGAGGCGCGAAGCCATACCCTTGAAATCCATGGATAGTTGGCTCAGTTCCAGGAAGGTGTCCGCGGTGCTGGTAAGTTCGTCGACCCGGTGGAACTCGCCTTCGGTGACGGCAGCCGTTTGCATGCTGAGGCTCTTGAGGGGTCGCGTGATCCGTTTCGTGAGCTGCTTTCGCATCCGCCACCAAAGCAGGCCCCAGATGGCCAGCGAAGCCAAGAGAATCTCTCCTATGGTCAACAGGTAGGCTCGACTGAATCGGGCAATGGAAACCTGGTCGACCACTACCCATCCTGTCCTTTCAATCCGGGTTCCGGTGCCCAGAACCATACTTCCATCAAGGTCGTAGATGAAGGTTCCGCCCTGTGCACTGACCACGGGCAGGTGCTGGAGGTTGCCCCGCTCCTTGACTCGGTCCGCCTGGGGGTGGGCCAGCAGGGTTCCGTGCTGGTCTGCGATGAAAAGGAAGTCCATATCGGACTTGCCCTTCAATTGGAGGATCTCGCGCTGAAGCATGCCCAGCTTCAATTCGCCGACGACCTTGCCGACACCCGGAACGGTTCGGATGAGCAGAACCACTGGTTCGCCGGTCCGGACGGAGATGTAGGGGGGGGAGACGGTGAAGGGATGGGATTCACGGGTTTCCAGGACGCCGGGCATGTTGGAGAGGTCAAGCCCCTGGAATCGACCATCCTCGGGCATCAGGACGCTCACCCGGTCCTGTCGGTCGAGCAGATAGAGGGTTTCGAAGTAACCGTAGGACTCCCAGGTGCTTCGAAGGAATAGAGTGCGATCCGTGTGGGAAGCACCTGCCATGGCCTTGGAGAGGGTCGCCAGGAGGCGCTCACCCTGGGCCAGGTGGTAGTCCACAAGTTGCGACACGGAATGGGTGACTTGGGATTGGTGGTTCACCTGGTTTTTCGCACTGTAGTAGCCCAGGCCAAGGATGGTCAGGATCTCCAGGCCCAGCAGCGGCAGATAGAGGTGGCAGAAGACCAGCCTCGAAAGAAGCCGGTCGACGGGGCGAGGAGGAGGGGGGGTGTGCATGGTCTGTGGCGGGCTGTGCTATCGGGACTCGAGATGGGGGGAAGTCAGTTTCTTCAGGACGATGAAGTGTCCCCCTCGAACCTCGCTCAGGTAGAAGGGGCGGTCTACATCCCCGAAGCGGTCCAGCGAAAAAGGGTCCATCAGCCCTTGGAAGTGCTGTGTCTCCAGCAGGGCCTCCTTCAGGCCATCCGACCTTCCTCGGCAACGCTTCAGGGCTTCTATCAGCACTTGTGCGGCTTCGTAGCTGAACACCGCTCCAAAGGAAGGGGGGTGGCCGAAGCGGCTTTCAAAGAGCGTCTTGAACTCCCGGAAGCGGGGGGATGCATGGTCGGGGGCAAAGGACTGCTCAATCTTCAACCCTTCGACCGCTCGGCCACCGCTTTGGATCAGGGTCGTGGTCTGGGCCCATGCGGAGGTGTAGAGGGGCACAGGCCATTTCATGACCCTTGTGCGCTGGGCAATCAGGGCCGTGTCGGTGTCGGAGGCGATGATCAGAAGCCCGTCCACTCCGCTTGACCGCAATCGCGCGAGCATGGGATCGAATGCGGGTTGGGCCCCGGCGGAGAATGCAGCCAGCTCCGCCTCTCTTCCGCCCTCGGCCAGGAAGGAGCGCCGGAATGCCTCCAGGTATGCCCGGGAATACCCGGCATTGTCCTCGTCGAAAAGAATTCCGAACCGTGTTATCCCACCCTCCTTCCTCGCATAGCGGGCGAAGATCGTGGCGCTCTCCTGGAAGGAAGGGTAGACCCGGAAGAAGAAGTCATCCCTGCCGCTCAGCAGCGGGCTGGAGACGGTCGGAGCGATCATGACCCTCCGGGCTGGGTTGGTGACCTCCAGGCCCGCGATTGATTGGGCCGAGGTGCTATGGCCGATAATGGCCACCACGCCCTGCTGGATCAGATCCCGGTCCGCCCCCCTGGCCCGCTCGGGGATGCCGGCGTCATCCCGGATGAGCAATTTGAGCATCCGTCCATGGATGCCCCCCTGTTGATTGCACTGATCGATGGCGAGTTGGGCGCCATTCCGTTCCTGGACCCCCAGTTCGGCCTGTTTCCCTGTCAACTGGGCTGAGAATCCCACCGGTATGGGCTTCTGGGAGCGGCAGTTCCATGCGAGGGCGCAGGTCAGCAAGGTGATTGCGAAGACCCCTGCCGAGGCCCATTGCCCCCTTTGCCCCATCACCCTCTCCTCGCTGATTTGCAACACGAACGTCAGTGTTCTGATGTCATCGGCGGGAGATGCCCTGGGATGATTTCCAGCGGGGTCAGGCCTGTCCCCATCCGTTCTTCAGGAAATTCCCCAGGGTCGCATCGCCCTGTCGAAGGCCCAGGGCACGGGCTACATAGCGGCCAATGGGGTCGGCCTCGAGGTTGACTTCGTCACCGGGGCGCATGGTGGCCAGGCGGGTGCTGCGGACGGTCTCAGGGATGAGGGCCACGGTGAACCAGTCCCGGCCGCAGTCCACCACGGTGAGGGAGATGCCATCCACGGCCACCGAGCCCTTGGGTGCGGTCATGGGGGCCAACTCCGTCGGCATGGAGAAACGCCAGAAGCCTTCGTCCCGGGGGCGCTCCAGGAGGCTGCCCACGCCGTCCACGTGGCCCGAGACCAGATGCCCGTCGAGGGGATCCCCCACCAGCAGCGCTGGTTCCAGGTGGATCATCGCTCCCAGGGGGAGGCGGCTCCAGGTGGTTTTGAGGAGGGTCTCCTCGGAAAGATCCGCCTCGAAGGCGTGCTCGTTTCGCGCCACCGCCGTGAGGCAGGAACCGTTGGAGGCGATGCTCGCCCCCATCTCAGCCCGCGCCAGAAGCTCGGGAGTTGCCGAAATGCGGAGCCTCGCCCCCCCCGGTCGGGGAGTGCGGGATTCGAGCTTGCCCAGGTGACGGATGAGTCCGGTGAACATAGTCTTCAGTATCCCATGGGATGGGCCGAGGGGAGGTATATGAAGCTCTGGAACGATGGCCGCCTTCGTCTCTCCCTCACGCGCCTGGGGGTGGAGTTCCTGCTGGCCATGCTTATTCTTGGGGCTCTGGCGGTCCGCTCAGGGAACAACCTGCTCTACCTCCTCTTTTCGCTGATGGTGGGCCTCTTCCTGGTGTCTGGCTGGGTCAGCCGAGGAGCCATCCGGGGACTGCGACTGACCCAGGTCATCGAGGGAAACCTGTTTGTCGGGATGGGGGGCGGTGTGCGGATCCAGTTCCAGGATCATGCCCCGAAGCGGATCCGGGGTCTTTCGATCCGTCTGGAGACCGAGGGGGGGCGTGTTGAATCCGGTTTCTACGAAGGCGGGAAGGGGGTGTCTGAGGGCGTGGTGGTGCTCCAGGCCCATCCGGAGCGCCGGGGCTGGTGGAGGCTGGTGGGCCTGGAGCTTCGCACCGGCTACCCTTTCGGGTTCCTGGAGAAATCCTGGCGCATTCCGCTGGACCAGCGCCTCCTGGTCCTGCCCCACCCCAGGCCCGGTCCCCAGCATGGGGAATGGAAGGGGGAGGCCTCCAGGCCCGCCTTCCAGAGTGGAAGTGGCAGTCCGGATGGAGCCCGACCCTTCCGCATCGGAGACTCGCCCACCCGCATCCACTGGAAGCGCACGGCCCGGAGGGGGGAACCCTGGGTGCGGGAGTTTGAGGAGGAGGTGACCGTAGGGGTCCGGCTACGCCTGGACCTGAGGGCCTGGCGGCCTGGGATCGCCTTCGAGCGGGAGCTGGAGCGCCTTTCGGGTGCGATCCTGCATGCCCGCCTCAAGCGCCAGGAGGTTTTTCTGGAGCTTTTCGGGCGCGAGGGGCGTCATGCCTACCAGGGGCGGGTGGCCAGTTGGCGGGCTTTGGCTCTGGCCCAGGCGGAAGGGAGTTGAGATGGAGGCGTCATGGGCCTACCCTTGAACCGCTTAGCCTGGAGTCCCCGTGTCCTATGACGATCGCTTCTCCCCCGAATGGGAACCCTTGCTGGAGGCGGCCTGGGAGGCTTGGGGCAATGCCTACGCGCCCTATTCGCACTTCAGGGTCGGGGCGGCCCTGGCCTTTCCTGGTGGGCAGATCGTGGCGGGCTGCAATGTTGAGAATGCCGCCTACCCCGTGGGGCTGTGTGCTGAGCGTGGGGCCATCAGTGCCGCCGTGGCCCGGGGGTTGAGGCGTCCCGGTCCCGTAGCCCTGGTGGTGGTTACGGAGGCCGAGTCCCTGACCCCGCCCTGTGGCGCCTGTCGGCAGGTTCTGGCCGAATTCTCCGCTGAACTGCTTATTCTGTTGGCCAATCGGCAGGGGCGGGTCCTCCACCGGCTCGGCGACCTGCTCCCCCACGCATTCACAGGCCGTCATTTGGGGATTCTCGACTAGGCAATCATCGCATCGCGTTTTAGAATCACCTACCGTTCCGAGGCGTCTCATGGCAATTGACCGCAACAAGATCACCAAGCAGGCTGAGAACTTTCTCGCCTCGGGAAGGATCGAGCGGGCCATCGAGGAGTTCCTGAAGCTGCTGGAGGACCGCCCGGACGACTTCAACATGGTCAATCGCGTCGGGGATGCCTTCCTCCAGGCAGGCCGGGTTCCCGATGCCATCGAGATGTTCAAGCGGGCAGGCCTTGGCTTCGAGCGGGGCGGCTTCCAGGCCAAGGCCAGCGCCGTCCTCAAGAAAGCCCACCGTTCAGCCCCCGGGGATGTGGATGTGGCGGGCCGTCTGGCAGATCTCTACCGCCAGACCAACATGATCAAGGACGCTATTGCCATCCATATCGAGGTCGCGGATCTCTTCACCAAGAAGGGCCTCATCAAGCGGGCCCTGGAGGAATTCGCCAAGGTCGTGGAACTTGATCCCAAGAACCTCAAGAACAAGGTGAAGCTGGCGGACCTGTACAACAAAGAGGGCATGAAGGAGCGGGCGGCGGGGATCTACCTGGAGGTGGCGGAATCCCTGGCTGTGGAACAGATGCATACCGAGGCCGGCCAGATCCTGGAGCGGGCCAAGGCCATGGTGACCATCCCCCAGGTCTTCCTTACCCAATCCCGTCTTGCGGTGATACAGAAGGATCTCGAAGCTGCAGCCGGGTACCTCCGGGAAGGGCTGGCCGCGAACCCCCGAAGCACGGAAATCCTGGAAGCCCTGGCTGAGGTCGAGATCCAGGCCAAGCACCCTGAAGGGGCTCTGGAAGCCCTGGGGCAGATTCCCCAGATGCCCGAGAAATCCCTCCTGCTCTGCGAGAGGGCCCTCCGGGACCTCGCGAAGGCCGGGAAATCGGAGGACGGACTGAGGTTCTATCTCCCCATCGGCCGGGAAATGGCCCGCCGGGGGCTCGGGGATGCTGCGGCGCACACCCTCAAGGCCGGTCTCCATGGGCATCTCAGCGCCGAGGCCTGGGTGCTGCTCGCTGAGATTGCTCATCAGAGCGGCAACCGTGCTGAGCAGATCGAGGCGCTCAAGCAGGCCCATGGGGAGGCCAGCGCCCAGGGCAATGCCTCCATGAGCGAGCGGATTGGCGAACAGCTCGCGGCCCTTGGCGTTGGAGCTGAGCAGATTGCGGAGGCCGCACCGAGCCGTCAGGTCACCTTTGCACCCGGCCCCGAGTTCGAACCCTCCCCCAGTTTTGAGGTCACCGAGGTCGACCCGGTTCGCCGCATGCAGATCGAGGCGCTTCAGCGGGATGCTGAGCACTATCTGCGCAATCGGATCATGGATCGGGCCCAGGAGTGTTTCCAGAAGATCCTGGAGCTGGACCCCGCGAATCGGGAGGCCATCACCCGGGTTGGGGACATCATCAAGAGCACCGGCAAGATGACCGCAGTGCAGATGCACTTCGTGAAGCAGGCCGAGCGTCTGGTGCCCCTGGGGCACCGGGATCTGGCCATCGAGCTTCTGGACCGGGCCGAGGCGCTTTTCCCCGGGTCCACCCGTCTTTACCGGAGAACCCTTGGGCTCATGGGTGCCCAGAGCGCCCCGGTCATGGATTCCGGTCCCACCCTGGTGCCCGCCATCGCCCTGCCAGCCCCCGTGGAGGAGGAGTCCTACCCGGACCACGCCCTTCCGGTTATTCCCATGGAGGCCCTGGAGGCTGTTCCAGAGGAGATTGAGGAGCTGTCGGCCATCGAGCCCGTACTCCCCCCTGAGTTCCCCGCCCAGGAGGAGGGCTTTGAGCTCCCCCTGGGCTTCCAGACCCCCACTCAGGAACTCCCCCCTCTGGAGGAACTGGAGGCGCCCCTGGTGCCCGATCTGGAACCCCAGGATGTGCCGGTCGAAATGCCAGTGCCGGAAGTGGAGCCCCTGGAACTCGAACCTCTGGAATTCCTCAAGGGGAGGGAGCTGCCCGTGCCGGAGGAGCCGGTTTCGGCGGAGGTGGATGAGGAACTGGCTTCCTCTCTTTCCGACATCGATTTCCAGCTCGATTACGGCAGTCCCGAAGAGGCCAAGCTGGAGATCGAGGCGTGCCTGGTCCGCTACCCCCGCCACCCTGAACTCCTGAACCGTCTGGAAGTGGCTGAGAACAGCCTTCGCAGGCTGGGGCGGGAGGCCAAGCCCCAGGCCAAGCCTCTGGAAGAAAGCGACTTCGCCAACGCCTTCTTCGACCTCACGGATGTTCTGGGGGATGGCCTCATCGACACCGGTGAAGGCGAGGAAATGCACGATGCCACCCATGTGGTGGAGAAGATCCAGAGTGTGGACGAGCTCTTCAACGCCTTCCGGGAGGGCGTCGAGCAGCAGGTCAAGGGCGACGACTACGACACCCATTACAACCTGGGCATCGCCTACAAGGAAATGATGCTCATCGAGCCCGCCATGGAAGAGTTCAAAAAGGCCATGCGGGACCCGGAGCGCACCCTGGAGTGCTGCTCCATGCTTTCCATCTGCGAACAGGCCCAGGGGAACCTGGATGCGGCAGTAGTGTGGCTGCGCCAGGGCATCGAGTCGCCGGGCTTCCCCCCCGAAGATAGCATCGGGCTGCGCTATGACCTGGGTGAAACCTTGCTCCTCCAGGGCCACAGGGATGAAGCCCTGGAGATGTTCCAGCAGGTCTATGAGATGGACCCCGACTATCGGGAAGTGGCCGCGCGCCTGGGATGATCGCCGCGGGGTGCTGAAAGATTCAATGCGAAGGGCGCAGAGGATGGCCGTAACCGGTCTTCTCCGCGCCCTTCGGTCGTCCTTTCGGATCAGAGTCTGAAGCGATCCTTCAGGCCCTTGGCCATCCCGAGGAAGACCTGGGATTGGGGGCTGTCAGGGTGGCCCACCACGAGGGGGGTGCCTTCGTCGCCGCCTTTGCGGAGGTCCAGATCGATGGGGACTTCTCCCAGGAAAGGGAGACCCATGCGGGCGGCGGCGGCCTTGACGGTGCCGTGGCCGAAGATCTGGGTCTCGGTGTGGCAGCTGGGGCAGATGAAGCTGGACATGTTCTCGACGATGCCCAGAATGGGCAGCTCCACGGTCTGGAAGAGGCTGATGGCCTTCTTGGCGTCCAGGAAGGCCACGTCCTGGGGAGTGCTCACCACTACGGCGCCACCCTTCTGGATGGCTTCCTTGGCGTTCTGCACCAGGCTGATCTGCACGTCACCGGTGCCTGGAGGGAGGTCGATCACCAGTACATCCAGGTCGCCCCATTCCACATCCCCCAGGAACTGCACGAGGGCTTTGTTGAGCATGGGACCGCGCCAGATCACTGGGCGGTCGTCATCAATGAGGAAGCCCATGGACATGAGCTTGAGGCCGAACTTCTCCACTGGGATGATCTTGCCCTCGGGGGTGCCCTCGGGACCGTCCTTGATGCCGAACATCATGCCCATGCTGGGGCCGTGGATATCCATGTCCAGGAGGCCGGTCTTCACCCCCTGACGGGCCAGGGCGCAGGCCAGATTGGCCGCCACGGTGCTCTTGCCCACCCCGCCCTTGCCGCTGCCCACGACGACGCAGTGCTTGACGGTGGGGAGGAGGTTGACGGTTTCAGCCTCCGGGGCCCTCTCCCAGGCAAAGCGGAGGGTGAGCTCGGCGGCTCCGGCCCGCTCCCGGAGGCGGGTTTCCAGCTCCTGGCGCATCACGGCTTCCTGGGGCTGGAAGACACTGGAGAGGCGCAGGTCTAGCAGGACCCGGTCTTCCTCCACCTCCATGCGCTGCACAGCCTTCATGGCCACCAGGGAGGCATTGGCCCCCGGCGCCTGGAAGGCGTTCAGCACATCGTAGATTGCGGCCCGACTGATCTTTCCCATGATGCCTCCGAGAACTACCAGTCTAAGCCCTCAGATGTCTTCGTCGTGATAGGTCCCGCTCAGCTTCTGGGTGACGAACTTGGCGCCGCTTACGAAGAGCAGGTGTTCGTAGGTCTTGATCTGACTGCTGAGGCGAGGGCCGTTGGGGTCCAGGCCACGGCGGATCACCGAGCCGTCGGGGCCCAGGACGCGCCCCTTGACGGTGTCCTGGAGCTGGAGTTCCAGGAGCTCCACCACTTGGGCGGCCACGATGGGGTCCACCAGGGGAAAGGCCACCTCCACCCGGTTGTCGAGGTTCCGGCTCATGAGGTCCCCGGAAGCCAGGATGGTCTCGGGTTCGCCATTGTTGGCGAAGTGGTAGACCCGGGCATGTTCCAGGAAGCGGTCCAGGATCGACACCACCCGGATGTTCTCGGAAAGGCCCGGGACGCCGGGGCGGATGCAGCAGCTGCCCCGGACGATGAGATCGATCCTGACGCCATCCTGGCTGGCTTCGTAGAGATGCTGGATCATGGGGCCATCGGCCAGGGCATTGCTCTTGAGGATCATGCGGGCCGGTTTGCCCTCACGGGCGTGTTGGCGCTCCCGGTCAATGCGGTCGTAGAGGGCCTGCCGGAAGGACTGGGGGGCGATGATGAGCCTGTGGAATTTGGGGGGGCGGGTGTAGCCCGTCAGAAGGTTGAAGAGATTGGAAAGGTCTTCCCCGAACTCGGGCCGCGCGGTGAAGAGACCCAGGTCGGAGTAGAGACGGCTGGTCTTCTCGTTGTAGTTGCCAGTGCTGAGGTGGCAGTAGCGCTTGATGCCCGAGGCCTCCCGGCGGATCACCAGACAGGCTTTACCGTGGGTCTTGTGGGTGGGCATGCCGTAGACCACGTACACCCCGGCCTTCTCCAGTCGCCGGGCCCAGGCGATGTTGGCCTCTTCGTCGAAACGGGCGCGGAGTTCGACGATGGCGGCCACCTGCTTGCCCCGCTCGGCGGCCCGCTCCAGGGCGGAAGCGATGGGGCTCTGGCGGCTCATGCGGTAGAGGGTCATCTTGATGGCCAGGACGTTGGGATCGTCTGCCGCCTCCCGGAGGAAGCGCATCACGGAGTCGTCGAAGCTCTGGAAGGGGTGGTTGACCAGGATGTCGTGCTTGGCGATGGCGTCGAAAATGGAGTGAGCCTGCTCGATCTGGGGCACCGGAAGGGGCGGCATGGGGGCCTCCTTCAGGTGGGGCAGGTCGATCTGGTCGTAGAGCTGCATCAGGTCCGAGAAGGCTGCGAATCCCTGGGTGGGGTAGAGATCCTCCGGAGCCAGCTCCAGTTCCTCGATGAGGGTGTCCAACAGGTTGGGGCTCAGTCCCTCCTCATATTGGAGGCGGACCGTGGCCCCGCGGCGACGACTGCGGAGATGCTCTTCCACGGTCTTCATGAGGTCTTCGTAGGGGTCCTCGTCCAGGGGGAGGTCCATGTCCCGGGTCACCCGGATGGCATTGCAGTTGGTGATGGAGTAGCCGGAAAAGACCTGATGGGCGAACATGCGGATCACGTCTTCCAGGATGACGAAGGCATAGCCGCCCTGGGGGCTGGGAAGCCTGAGGAAGCGGGGAGCGACCGTCAGGGGTACGTGGATGATGGACAGCTCGGAGACTGGAAGGCGCTCCTCCTCGAGGCGTTCCTCGGCCTCCAGTTCCGCCATCAGGACCAGGGCCCGGTTGCCCAGGCGGGGGAAGGGATGGCTGTTGTCCACGGCCAGAGGGGTGATGAGGGGCGCGATGGTCTGCTCGAAGTAGCCCTGGATGAACTCCCGCTGGAAGTCGGTAAGCTGGTCCGGCTTCAGGATGTGGATGCCCTCTGCCCGGAGTTGAGGCTTGAGGGTGTCATGAAAAATGGCGTGCTGCCGGGAGGACAGCCCATGGATCCGGCCCGAGATTTCGTCCAGGAGCTGGCGCGGGGTCCGACCGTCGGGGCCGGGCTGGGTGATTCCCGCGTCGATCTGCCGCCAGATACCCGCCACCCGTACCGAGAAGAACTCATCCCAGTTGCTTGAGACGATGGCCAGGAACTTGACCCGGTCCAACAGGGGAACCAGAGGGTCCTCGGCCTCTTCGAGCACCCGCTCGTTGAAGGCGAGCCAGCTCAGCTCGCGATTAAGGAAATCATCGGGGCGGGGAAGGATACGTGCCATGGGAACAGTCTGCCTGGGGACCGTGACTTGTGTGTGACAAGTAATGGAACTTTGAAAAACAAGGGAAACGAGGGTATTCTAACAGCTTGCCCATGACGGGCATCCGGGCCGCCAGGCCCGTCCCCAACGAGAGGGCCGCTCGGCGGCCAGGTAGGAGGAACCATGACTGAAGAAATCATCGTCGTAGCCAAGCGTGAGAAGGTCGGCAAGAATGCCACCCGTGATCTCCGCAATGCCAATCTGATCCCCGCGGTCATCTACGGCCTCAACGAGCCCACCGTGCCCGTCGCCATCAGCCCCAAGGTTGTGGCCCGCATCATCGCCAGCGAATCCGGCATGAACAGCCTGATCAACATGCAGCGTGAGGGCACGGACATCCAGCGCCACGTCATCATCAAGGATGTGCAGCGTCACCCTGTGACCGGCCGACTCTCCCACATCGACTTCCTGCGCGTCGATCCCACCCACAAGGTGCGGGTCAAGGCTCCCTTGGTTCTCAAGGGCAACTCCATCGGCGTCAAGGAAGGCGGCATCCTGGACTTCATCCACCGTGAAGTCGAGGTCGAGTGCCTGCCCGCCTTCATTCCCGGCCACATCGACATCAACATCTCCGGCATGCGCATCGGTGACACCCTGCGCGTGGATCAGGTGACCTTCGACAGCCACCTGACCATCATCGGCGACACCCACAACGTGATCTGCACCATCGCGGGCAAGCCCGTGGAAGAGGTCGCCGAGGCCGTGGAGGCTCCCGCCGCCCCCGCCAAGAAGGGCAAGAAGTAGTCGAATCCCCTCAGGGGAAAGAAAAGGGCCGCGAAAGCGGCCCTTTTTTTAGCTGGCGGCGATGGTGATCCTGCGGGGCTGGACTTCCGGTACCTTGGGCACCGTCAGGGTGAGCACGCCGTCCTTGATCTCGGCCTTGACCCCTGCGGCATCAACACCATCCGGCAGGGTGAAGGTGCGGGAGAAGTGGCCGAAGGTCCGCTCACAGGCGAAGACGTTCTCGCCCTCCCTGCGGCTTTCCGCCTCCCGTTTCCCGGCGATGGTGAGGCGGTTGCCCGTGAGGTTGATGTCGAGGTCTTCGCGCTTCACCCCCGGGAGGTCGGCGGCGAACACATAGCCATCGCCGGTCTCCTTGATGTCAAAGGAGGGGACGAAGGCGCTGAGTTCAGTCCCGAGGTCCGTGTCCCGGAAGGGGGCCCACCTCATGAAGTCGCGCATGAGCGCAAAGGGCTCCAGGGTGGTGCCGAAGGCAGGGTTGCGGGTTCCACGACGGATGAGGTTCATGATGTCCTCCGTAGAAAAGGGGATGACTGGCTTCTGGGGCCTATGTCAATCCGCACATATAATCTGCGTTCATGGCGCTCATGTGTCAAGGGGTGTTTTTCACCCAGAGGAAGAGCGAGGAACGCAAATCGCAAGGGCGAAAGGGGGTGCGTGGAGGCAGGGCGGAGCGGTTGCGCACCCGAGTGGCGGGAACCGGATGCGAGTCCTGCCGGGAGTGGCAGGATGGCCGCTTCCAAATAGCGTGCTTTGTGCGCGACCATTAAGGGGACATTTCAGGCATAATCGGAGTTTCGGAGCCGAGCAATGGATGCTAGTGCCTATTCGGGATTGATAATCAACTTCACTCCCACGGGTATCATTCCAACGCGTGAAATGACCCCCTATGTGCCACTCACTCCTGAAGCGATTATTCGCGATGTGGAAGAAGCCTGTGGGTTGGGGATCACGATGGTCCACCTACATGTGCGTGATGCGGCTGGGCAGCCATCACTGGACCCTGGTTATTACTCCGAGGTGATTGCTGGGATCCGCCGTTTTGCTCCGGATCTGGTCATCTGCGTCTCGCTGTCGGGCCGCTGCGGTGCCGATATCGCGCAAAGGATGGCGCCTCTCAACCTGGAAGGCATGGCCAAGCCCGATATGGGCAGCCTCACCCTCAGCTCGCTGAACTTCAACAGGATGGCCAGCCTCAACAGTCCGGACACCGTACTCCAACTGGCCCAGCGGATGCGGGAAAGGGGAATCAAGGCCGAACTGGAGGCGTTTGACAGCGGCATGCTTAATTACGCCCACTATCTGCTGCGCAAAGGCATCCTGGTGGGGCCGCAGTATGTAAACCTGATCGTGGGGAATATTGCCAGTGCTCAGCCCAAATTGCTCCATCTTGGTGTGATGGTCAATGACCTTCCTGAAGGGGCTCTATGGGCTCTGGGCGGAATCGGAGACTGTCAGGCTGCGATGCACATGGTGGCGATCGCTATGGGGGCTGGAGTGCGGGTCGGACTTGAGGACAACATCTGGCTGGATGCCGGGCGGACCCGGCTGGCCCGCAATATCGATCTGGTGGGTCGAATCCACGAAATGGCCGCCGCCTGCAACCGCCCTGTCATGACCTCCGGGGTGCTGCGGGCCAGGCTTGGACTGGCTCCAGGTCACGGCCGCTACGGCACGGCTGAATCCAAGCTGGAGATCTAGATCATGCTATGGCGAGACAATGCGCCGATATCCGGCCTGGAAGTTGATGTATTCGGGGGCGGTAGGGTCTTCCGGACCTTGCAACCCTTTCTGGAATCCGAGGGGATCCGGATTGGTTCGATCTACGATGATGTCGGCACCTTCGGATCCGCATGGGATCCAGCCGCTTATGCCGCGAGGCTCTCTCCTCCGCCCATGCTGTACTGTGTCGGGTACCAGCCCGAGGCTCTGCAGCGGATGGCGATTCGAGGCGGGCGCTACAGGAAGCTGGTCCAGGATGGGGTCCGTTTTGCCACGTACGTCTCCCCCCAAGCCCAGATCTCACCGGAATGTCGGATTGGCAATGGTTCAATCATCATGCCCAACGCATTCCTGCATTGCCGAGTGCAACTGGGAGAATGTGTCTATGTCAATGTGGGGGCGCTGATTTCCCATGACGGGAGGATTGCGGACAACGTATTCCTGGGGCCGAGAGCGACACTTGCGGGCGAAGTGTCAGTCGAATCGGATGTCTTCATTGGCGTGAATGCCACGATCATCGACATGATGACCATCGGCTTTGGAGCTTTGGTGGCAGGCGGTGCGGTGGTGACCTCACCTGTCGGCGCCCAGGTCCTGGTGGCGGGGGTGCCGGCCCGGGTGAAGAAACACTTGGGGCCCGAATCCGACGCTCCGGAGGCTCCATGAGGAAGGTCTGGACCACCCCTGCCTCGCTGGCCTGTTTCGGGGCACCTCCTGCTTTTCCTGCCCCTTTATGTGTCGGGCGCCCTCAGAACGGAAATCTTGATGATTTCTATGAACGACTTCGTGTCATGTTCGAGCAGAACTGGCTGACCAATCAGGGCCCCATGGTCCAGGAACTTGAAACCGTCATAGCCGAGCGTTTGGGGGTGCGCCACGTAGTCGCTTTCTGCAATGGGACGGTGGCCCTGGAGATGATGCTCCGTGCACTCGAGGTGGTGGGGGAAGTGATCGTTCCTTCCTTCACTTTCATCGCAACGGTCCATGCGATCCGCACGGTTGGACTGAAGCCGGTCTTTGTGGATGTCGGAGCCAACCATACCCTGGACCCGGAGGCTGTGGAGCGGGCGATCACACCGGACACGGTGGCCATCCTCGGGGTCCACCTCTGGGGGCAGGGCTGTGACCTGCTTCGCCTGCGGGAAATCGCTGACAGGCATCGCTTGAAACTGCTCTTCGATGCGGCTCATGCATTCGGCTGTTCCACGCTGGGGAAACCCCTCGGCGGATCCGGTGACTGCGAGGTCTTCAGCCTTCACGCAACCAAGGTTTTCCACAGCTTCGAAGGTGGCTTGGCGACTACCGATGACGACCTTCTGGCCGAGCGATTACGCTTGATGCGCAATTTCGGGTTCAGCGGGTACGACCACGTAGTCAGCGCTGGAGGCAATGGCAAGATGAGCGAGCCCGCTGCTGCCATGGCGCTGACCAACCTTAAAAGCCTGCCGGCTTTTATCGAAGTAAACCGGACGCTGTATGAAGCCTACAGGAAGGCTCTTCGGGGTATCCCGGGGCTCGCCCTGCTCGAATACAACACCGGTGATGTTAACAATTATCAGTATGTCGTGCTAGAAATCGATGCAGATCGCTTCGGATTGTCCCGGGACCAGTTACAGGGTGTGTTGAGCGCCGAGAATGTGCTGGCTCGCCGGTATTTTCACCCCGGCAGTCACCGCATGGAGCCCTACAGTGCCCTGGACCCTGGCGCCAGCGATCGTCTGCCCCGGACCGAATCCCTATGCGAACGTGTGCTGGTGCTCCCCACGGGTGCGCAGATGTCCGAAGCCGATGCCGGACTCATCGCGAGTCTGATCCACTTCTGCCAGGGCGAATCCGTGGCGATCCGGGCTCGCTGGGGGGGCACTCCCGAGGATCGCCGCCCTTCAGCCTCTGATACCCGCACGCTCACACCCTGCGATTCTCCGCGGATACTGGAGATAAGCCATCCCACCTGCATGGAGCAGGTTCCTCTGGTCAGCGTCACCATGAGTACCTACAACCATGAACCGTGGATCGCTAAGTCCATTGAAGGCATATTGGCGCAACGATGTAATTTCCCCTTTGAAATCATCATCGGAGAGGATGGATCCTCCGACAGCACCCTGGCGATCTGCCAGGAATACCAGAGGCGGAATCCGGCCATCATCCGGCTGGTCTCTGCCGAGAAGAATACGGGTTCCAAGGCGAATCTGCGGCGGATCTTTCAGCGGATCCGCGGTCGGTATCAAGCACTCTGTGAAGGGGACGACTGGTGGTGCGATCCGGATAAACTCCAGCATCAGGTTGATTTCCTTGAGGCCCACCCGGAATGCTCGCTGTGCTTCACCAAGACGCGCCGTGTCCGGGGGACCTCCGACGCGCTGGTCGAGGACGGTCTGGTGGGACCTCCGGATCGACGGCAGATTCTGGAACCTGAGGCCTTTATGGGAAGGTACCTGGCCCACACAAGCAGCCTGTTGTTGAGAACCCTTTCTGCCTACCCGGACTGGTTCTGGGATCCTCGGTGCCTGGGGGATATCGCCATCCATTTCCTTTGCATGGAAAAGGGCCCTGCGGGTTTCCTAGACCGGATCGCATCAGTCTATCGGGTCACCGGGCAGGGGATCTGGACTGGGAAAAGTCAGGTGGAACAGGCCTTGGCCATGCGGGACACCTTCCGATTGCTCCGTCAGCACGGGCGATTGAAGAGCTTGCCTTGGCAAGGCTTCTTGGAACGCCGTTGTCTGCTGGAGGAAGTCAAGCTGGGAAGGGCCATGCAAAAGGCTGGTCTCCGGAGGGAGGCAGGACAGCAATGGCGTCATATCTATGCGTCTGGAGACCTCAGGCGGCACCCGGGATTGTGGTGGAAAGCCTTCAAGCTCGCTGCCAGAAACCGATGAGTGACTGGATGCGATTCCCCCTGATGGCCGCGGTCCACGTGACTTCCCAGAAACTGCGAAGTCAAACCCTGAGCTGATGCTGTGACGACCCGACTTGTCATCTTTGCCGATCTGGAGAATGTCGCCAGCCGCGTGCTGGTGCCACAACTGCTGCGATGCCTGCAGGGGCGTTCCGATGTGGTCTGCGTCGGCATTGTGACGACAGACTACGCGGGCTATGGGGAGGCCCTTCGACACCATTGGATTGCGCGCGGAAAGCGACGGCTGCAGTGGGCTCTGGGGAGTGGTTGCCTGGAAAGGTCTCTGCGGGTTCGGCCTCTGCCCATCGAACGTCTCGCAAAGGCTTGCGGTGCCGCCGCTCTGGTGGCCCCAGGGGGTGACCCCAATCACTTCAGCCTGATCGAGCAATTGCAGCAAGGACTCAATGCAGAGGTTGCCATTAACTTCTACTGCAAGAAACGATTCAGAGAAACCCTCCTGGCCTCCTTCGCCATGACCGTCAATTATCACAACGGACTTCTGCCCCGCTTCCGGGGCCTGCGTGCGAGCAACTGGTCCATCTATGTGGACGAACTGGCCAGCGGCTTCACTTTCCACCGGATGGACGCCGGAATGGATACCGGTGGAATCCTGCTGGAAGGGCGTGTTCCCATGCTTCACTTAGAGACACCGGCTGACCTTGAACTGCGCAAGGCGGAGGCAGCCAGCCGGGAGCTGCCCCGGATCCTGGACGCGCTAGTTCGTCGCGCCCCGGGGCGGAGGCAGGTCGGCATGGGTGGAGAGCACACCCTCCAGGATTTCATCCGGGTGACCCAAGTGGAGGACCCCTCCGCTCTCTCCCGGGAGGAGTGGGTGCGGCGATTGCGGGCCTTCCTGCGCATTCGGACCAGGATCGCCGGGCATTGGCTCAACATCACCGGTCTGGCACCAGCCAGCAAGCCGGGTGCCCTCGGTTTCCGAACCTGCGATGGACACTGGCTGCGGGTCGTCAGCACCGACTTCTGGCCAGTCTGGATAACGCGCGCAGGAAAGGACTGATCATGACGCCTCCGCCCTTGCTGGGATATCGCCATCCAGGATATGCCGAATCCCTCTCCGCCTTTGGAACCCTGAAGTCCTTGGAGCACTCCGGGGGGTGGATTCTTGAGCGTTCGATCCCTGGCAGCTCCTACCGGGATGGCATGGGACTCTACCCGATGTTCTGCTGTGCCGATTGGTCCTCGCTGCCGACGGATTTGGAGCAACTGCGGGGTGAGGGACTTGTCAGTCTCGTTCTGGTCACAGATCCCTTTCTTCCGGAGAACCAGCGCACCGTATTTCGCTGCTTCGACATGGCCAGACCTTTCAAGATGCATTACGCCGCCGATCTGGGACGCTCTCCCGAGGGGATCGTCTCGAAGCACCATGCCAACGCGGCGCGAAAGGCTGCCCGGCGCTTGTCAGTGGAGGTCGCTCCTGACCCTTGGCGCTATCTGGGCGAGTGGGACGAACTCTACGGTGGCTTGGTTGAGCGGCACCGGATAATGGACTTGCGCCGCTTTTCCAGGGAATCCTTCCGGCATTTGCTGGGCCTTCCAGGAGTCTACCTCTTTCGTGCCCTTTTGGACGGGGAGGCCGTCGGAGCCCAGCTGTTCCTCTTCCAGGACGACATCGTCCACGCCCACCTGGCAGCCTTCACGGCGGAAGGCTATGCCCGGGGGGCATCCTATCTCCTTGACTGGCAGGCCTTGGAATACTTCCACGGGAAGGCGCGGCTGCTCAACTGGGGGGGAGGCCGTGACATGGACCAGAAGGATGGTCTTTCCTGGTACAAGCAGGGGTGGTCCACAGAACAGCACCCCTCCTACCTATTGGGCGCCGCGTTCAATGCCGAGCGTTATGCTTCCCTGGCAGGTTCACCGTTTCGGCCTGGCTACTTCCCGGCCTACCGATGCGGCGAATTCGGGTGATCTGCGGACGGAGATGAAACACCGTCGCAGATCACCCGAATTAATGCGTAGCTCCTGAGTTGGGATTCAGTGCCGGTAGGCCTTCACTTTGTCAGTGACTTCCAGCTTGGGGCCCCCGATCTGGTCGATGCAATCGGGGATGGCGGCAAAGACGGCATCAAGGCATTCCCGGATGGCCTTGGGCTTGCCTGGGAGGTTCAGGATGAGGCTTCTGCCCCGGATGACGG
>Ga0316602_10000035_pt1 | contig 148107 bp, 120 predicted proteins | sample OWC_soil_day10_C_FD_203103 | JGI IMG/M metagenome (GOLD analysis project Ga0316602, IMG submission 203103) | Wetland soil microbial communities from Old Woman Creek delta, Ohio, United States - OWC_soil_day10_CT | ecosystem: Environmental > Terrestrial > Soil > Wetlands | place: USA: Ohio...
CATTATCAATATATTGTCTGCACTGGCAGCTTATTCTTTTTTCGACAAGAAACCATCGATAAACATCAATCAAGACATTGTAGATCAAACTAGATTGACAAATGCTTAGGTCGAACTCACGTTATTTAGGTATTTCTCCACTTGTATTAAATAAAATTGGATCATGCCGTATCGTTGTGGAGCAAAATTCAGGCATAAATATTTTTGAGTCTAAATAAAAATAGATCTGGGGTAGTTGAAAATTCGTCGTTTTGCCCAATGAAACAATGAAAACGAGATGGCAATTATTATTACCCAATGGAAGAAGGCATATTTAGAAGTAAGCCACTCTTCAGCAACTATCATCGCAATATTTATCAACTAAGAATGCAAGAACAGCTCTATTAGCAATTATCTGCAAAGTAGCCCTGCCTGTAGATAGCATGTTCGAAGAAGGCTAAAAAAGTCATCGACTTTCAAAAGATGATTTTGCAACAACGGATAAGAGGCAAGTATATTTTGAAATTAAAATACCCAAACTGTCATAGTGCTAGTTTGGAGGGAATTCTTCTCGATTTTGATCGTTTACTTATCAAGTATTGGATTTTCCTTGAAAATTTCACGATCCCAATTCCATTACTTTTCACCTGCTCTAATTGAAATCTTTCACCCATGACAGGCAATATTTCAATGGTTTTATTTAAACTCTCTCAAAAATACCGATGAACAACAAAATTGCAATAAGATATTACAATTAATTTATACATGAATCTCAGTATATTATTCATTTATTAGTGTGAAAAATAACCATTATTTGTAATTTATTCGATATGTTGATTTATTTTCATGGATTATATCCGTCATCTTGATAAAAGAATTATATTTGTTGAAAAGTAATGTGAAATAGTGAATGAAAGTTTTATTCCTTGTCTTTCATAGTTTGGCGGCGTCTAATGAAATTGGCAAAAAAATATCGGCTGCCAAATTAGACCGGATTGTTACCTTCACAGACCAAGATTACATTTATGGTCAAAAAACAATTCAGATTTCTAATGGCATAGACTTTGACCCGATTCCCTTACGGAAGCCTGGGAGGTCAGAGGACGACACCATTCATTTATTGGGAGTTGCTGAAATGCATTATTGGCACGGCGTTGACCGCGGGATTGCGGGATTACGAAAAAAAAGATTCAACCCAGAGGACATAAGAAGCTCCATTTTCCATTTGGCTTGGCGAGATTACCTCTACGGCGTGCCGTTTTACAAGCGGTTGTTGCTCTATTTAAAAAAACAATGCCTATCCAAAAACAGATTGAGTGAATGCTTGACCCGACTGAAACCCGATATCACACTTTCCCTGTTGAGGCGTGATATTAATTTTATCAACCAAATGACCGATGGAAGTTAGAAAATGAGAGAAATTCATTTGAATAAATCAAATTATCGGGATTTTTCAAATAACAAACTGCCAGAGTCTATCCAAAAGAGGGTTCGGGGACATTTGTTGCCGTTTTACCCCGACAGAGTTTCCGATTGTTTCTCCATGGAAGTGATTGTGGATCGGAGTTATATGCCTCAAAAGTTTTTCACTTGTTTGTAGAGGCTTTGAAAATTGTTTCAAATAAACATCCAAATTGGAAATCAAGGATTTATTGGAATGGGACGAGAGAAGAATTACAAGCTCAAATAGCTAGTTTGGGGTTGCTTAAAAACTGTATTTGGGTATATTCTGTACCAAATATTGTGAAGAAATACGTTGAGAATTCTATATTCGTGTCCTCATCCTGTTTCAAGGGATTTGGCATGGTTTTGAGAAAGCAATTGCTTGGGATCTGGTGTCGCGTTTCTTTTGCTTGCCCATGTGGTCTCCCAAATATTATAAAAGACGCCAAAGATGGGCTACTCGTGGAAAACGAAAATATCGAACAACCTGCTGATAGAATCTGTTATTTGATTGAACACGAAAGCATTCGAAAAGAAATGAGGCAAAAAGTCAGAATAAATGTATGGAAAATAATGTACTTGATTAGAAATGAATTGGTGCAAAAAATATCTGAAGGTATATAATTCTTCTCCCGATAATGTTTCATCGGAAGTGATTGATAAAATTGAAAGAATATGGGAAAATCACTTTCATAAAAGACCGGAAAGACCGGAAAGACCGTGCCGTTACAGGATATGGGACATTAGCAGCTGACGGTTCGCTGATTAGTAGTTTCAAAGTGAGGTTGTTGAAGGGATTGAAATCCATTCCTGCTTTGTTCGCATCTAAAACTCATTATCAAGACGAAAAGTCAAATCTGATTGATAATTCAAATAAAGAAAAATAGTTTATTCATTTTATAATTGCATAAGGTTTTGATTTTATCTCTTGAGGTCTTATTCTGGTTTTGCCTGTTCTTGGTTTTCTATACCTATCTTGGTTATGGAATTCTGATGTGCTTTTTGGTTTGGCTGAAAGAAAAATTTGGTAAAGACGTGTCTGTTCAAAAGATGGTGTCTGATGAGGATCTGCCAGAAATCACGTTGTTCATCACTGCCTACAACGAAGAGGAGATTGTTGCCGAGAAGATGGCAAACACTTCCGCGTTGGATTATCCAAAATCTAAATTGAAAATCCTTTGGGTGATTGACGGAAGCAATGACTCGACGATCGATCGGCTCAAAGGGTATGATGGTGTGGATGTGCTTCACGAACCCGAAAGAAAAGGCAAAACAGCAGCCATAAATAGAGGAATGCAGCATGTTGCAACATCTTTGGTAGTTTTTTGCGATGCCAACAGTATGCTCAATCAGCAAGCCTTACGAATAATCTCAGCCTTGTTTATGAACTCTTCTGTGGGATGTGTCTCCGGTGAAAAACGAATTGCAGTGGAAGAAGGAGATGGCGTGTCTTCGAAAGGGGAAAGTGCTTACTGGAAATACGAGTCTTTTCTCAAATCCTTAGACAGTCGTTTCTATTCGGCGGTAGGTGCTGCCGGTGAGCTGTTCGCTATCCGCAAGGAATTGTTCGAACCGATGCCCGAAGATACCTTGTTGGACGACTTCATGCTTTCGATGGGAATTGCACAAAAGGGCTACCGGATTGCCTATACTCCCGATGCTTATGCTGTGGAGAGAGGCTCGTTAAACATTGAAGAAGAAGCCAAACGGAAAAAACGAATAACGGCGGGCGGCATACAGTCGATTATGCGACTTGCCCCTTTGCTAAACCTATTCAAATATGGGAAGCTTAGCTTCCAGTATGTGTCCCATCGTGTTTTGCGTTGGTCGGTCACCCCTTTCGCATTGTTTTCGCTCTTGCCAATGAGCTTGTGGTTGGCGCTTGTGGCTGGCGGAAAGCAATTGTCAAATATGTATTGCTTGTTTTTTGTGCTGCAACTTTTGTTTTACGTAGTGGCATTTATCGGTTATGGGTTCTCCAAGATAGGAATGCACTCTAAAATGTTTTATATTCCCTATTATTTTGTTTTTATGAATCTTAATGTGTTTTTGGGCATTTATTATTTGCTGAATAATAAAGGGAAAGGTTCATGGGAAAAGGCAAAAAGGCGCTAAGTGGCCTAATAACTTCAATCAAATGGAAAATCAAAGAATACTGCATGATCCTTCAGAGGCACCAAGACTATTGGAGATGACATGCGATACGATGCTTTTATTGCAAAATGACGGCACTTGCGTGGATATCATTGTGAAAACAGACAATCCTTATATCAATGAATCAAGTTCCTTGGTAGGAAAAAATATTTTTGAAATTTTCCCCAAAGTGACGATTGATGAGTTCAAGCCTGAATTTGACCAGGTGGTGTGTTCAGGAGAGCAGTCAAACAAAAACTATGATTTGCCTGCTGCCGACAAGATGTATTACTTCAAATGTATCATGCAAAAATATGACGACGCACACGTGCTTTGCCAATACCGCGACATCACGCAGCGTAGCCAGATGAAGAAACGCCTCGAAAGTGCCAACATAACACTTCGGGAGGTGGAACGTGCGGCAAAAATAGGACACTGGAGCTACAATATATCTACACGTCAGGTAAATTATATGGGATACGCAGGAGGCATATATAATGATCAGGAAACTAACATTACATTTGGTATCGAGGAATATCTAACAAATCTGCCGGATGAAAACAAAGTGGTTTTTGAGGAGATGCTGCGTGGTGGAGGTAATATTGGAAGTGTCATTGAATTCCATTTAGCTGATAAAAATTCTTATTTGCGATGTAAAATAATCAACGACCATTATGATGGTGACGTTCGGATTGTGGAAGGCTACATTCAAAATATCAGTGACATTGTAAAGGGTAGGCAGGAGATGGAAATGGTGCTATCGGTGGTAGATAATTCAATGGAAAACATTTATGCAAATATGCTGGATGGCAGTTTTATCTTTGCCAATAAGCAGTGCCGGCTTCAAAATAGGATACCAAAAGATGCGGATATCATGCAATACAAAGCTTTTCAAATTCTGGACAATATCCACGGGGAAGAATATTGGACGGAATTTGTAGAGCGTCTTCATGCGAACAACGGTTTTTTGAGATATATCTGTGATCAGCCATACGAAGAATTTGGTATTATTGCTTCCGATTGCACTTCCTATATTATAAAAAACGGAGTTGGAGAAGATATTGTTTGGAGTTTTCGCCGTGACATTTCCGACCAATTACGGTATGAGCAAGAACTAAAACGCGCAAAGGAAATTGCAGAGGAGTCGGGTCGATTAAAATCAGCATTTATTTCCAACATGAGCCATGAGATAAGGACTCCACTAAATGCCATTGTTGGCTTCAGTGGAATTATTGCGCAAACGGATGATCCTGATCAAAGACATGAATATTATAAAATCGTGCAATCCAACAGTAACCAACTGCTCCGTTTAGTGAATGAGGTGCTTGACCTTTCCCGGATGGAATCGGGAAAAGTAAGTTTCAACATAGAGCCTCATTCTTTGAATGGTTTAGGAGAAGAACTTGAGGCAACCCATCGCTTATCTTCGAAATCGGCCGAACTTTATTTTGACAAACTAGAAACTGATTTCATCCTCAATATCGACAGGGGGCGTTTGGTGCAAGTGATGTCTAATTTGATAGTTAATGCCATCAAATTCACGCCACACGGCAGCATCCATTTTGGTTGTATAATTCACAAGGAGGAGGTCGAATTTTATGTCCGGGATACGGGTGTCGGCATTGAGTCTGAATATTTGGACAAAGTATTTAATCGTTTCGTAAAAATCAATGATTTTGACCGGGGGACAGGGTTGGGGTTGGCTATTTGTAAAGCAATCGTGGAAAAAATGGGTGGAAAAATATCCCTTGAGTCGGTTGTGAATAAAGGAACGATCTTTCGTTTTACTGTACCCATAAATATAAATCAGAAGTAATGGGAAAAGGAAGGAACTATCCGAGTCGTTTGGAGCTTATTTTGGGGATAATTACTTTCGGGTTTGCGCTTCTGATGAGTTCTGCAGTTCTTTCACAGTATGTGTCACCTGCATATTTTGTGTTTTTTCAATGGGTTGGCTTGGGCTTCCCTTTTTTGCTGATTGTTAATCTATTGATGCTCATATTTTGGATTGTTCGCAAGAAATATTGGTTTTTCTTACCCTTGATCGCCTTGTTGTCGAATTTTTTCTATTATCCAAGAATCTACCAATTGCCATTCAGTAGTGAATCCATGCAGGATTCTTTGTCGGATATAATAGTTGCTTCATACAATGTCCATAGCTTCCAGCTTGATTATGGAGGAAGCTCTTTGGCGAATATCGCTGAATTGATGGACGAAAAACATGTGCAGGTATTGTGCCTGCAGGAAGTACCGGGCGATTTTGATAAGAAAACGTTGGTGGAGGCCTTCCGCTTCATGCCTTATATTGCTTCTACGCAAACAGTTGAAGGCTCGTCTAACATTATTATTCTTAGTGCTTTTCCTATAATATCGAGTCAGGCTATCTCATTTCCTGAACGCGCTAATTGTGCAATGACTGCAAATTTGGATATAAATGGGAAACCCATACAGATATTCACCTGCCACCTCCAAACAACTAATTGGAATCAAATGAAAAGCAGCTATGGTGTTGAGCACGATTATGGGATGAGCTTCTGGCATTTAACTGATATCGAATCTATTGTTAGGAGAAACTATCAGTATAGGGCTTCACAAGCCGATAGCATTGGCCGGTTGATTGGCGAGAGCAAACAGCCTGTAATAGTATGCGGGGATTTTAACGATACCCCGATCTCATATACTTATCGCAAAATGAAGGGAGACCTAGCTGATAGCTTTATGGAGTCAGGCAAGGGCTACACATACACTTACCGCTATTTACACAAGCTCTTTAGAATAGATTATTTATTCTATTCGCCCGAGAATTTGAAAGCCAATTATTATGAAAGCCCGGAAGTGGAATACAGCGATCACAAACCCATAATTATTGGATTGGTTTGGGTGAATTAGGCTCCTCGAGCAGCGGGATTCTGAATCCAAAACAAGACCCTTTCCCTTCTTCCGATTCAAAGACGAAAGTTCCCTGATGCAATTCTATAAATTGGTAAGAAATAAGCAATCCAAGGCCAGTCCCTTCCTCACCGCTGGTCCCCATAGTTGTGAACCGGGAAATTCTGGAGAGTAGTTTCTTTTGATTTTCACGGCTTATGCCGCATCCTTCGTCTCGCACTTCCACAATGGCTTCATGTTCGGTTGATTTTAAGGATATTGTGATGGTCGAGTTGGGGTAGCTGAATTTTATGGCATTCGAAATCAGGTTGCGAAGGATAGTTTTCATGATGTCAATATCTATTGATACCGGCACGATGGGTTCAAAATTCAAGGTAAATCTTATTTTCTTGAGTTTTGCCGATGTGTATAACACCTCCGCCACCCCAGATACAATTTCCTTCAAATTGAAGCTTTGGAAAATAGGTTCGAGAAATCCTAATTGGGATTTCGTCCATTTGAGCAGATTATCCAGTAAGCTAAACACTTGTTCTGAGATTTCATTTCCCGAGTCAAGCATTTCTGTGAAGTTGGCATCTAGTCGCGACTCTTTGGCATTCAGTGTCAATACATTTAGAATCATCTTCAGCGAAGCAATAGGAGAACGCAGATCATGCGCAATGACAGCATACAACTTGTCTCTTGCCTCAATCGCTTGCCTTAATTCCTCTGTCTGTCTTAAAATTGTTTCCTTGGCATGAATCAGTGATATTTGATGCTGCACACGAGCAATAAGCTCTTCCCTGTTAAACGGTTTGGTTATGTAGTCGCTCCCTCCCAGTTGGAATCCTTTCACTATTTCCTCAATCGAACTTAATGCGGTAATAAAAAGGATCGGAATTGTTGAGAATTCAGGTGTTGCTTTCAACTTTTCTGCCAAGTCAAACCCATTTATGCCAGGCATCATGACATCCAGTAATAGCAAATCAATTTTTTCTTTTGACAATATATCTAGTGCTGCATACCCATCCTGCGCTGCACTCACCTGCAGTTTTTCTTGCTCGAGCATCACTTTTAGCAATAAAACATTCGTTTTGACATCATCTACAACCAAGACCCTGTACTTGGAGTAATCTATTCCCATATCACTAATTTGCTTTTATATAACTAAATTAAAATAAATAGAACTTTGATTGTTGGATCTTAGCCTTGATGATGGAGACCTTTGCTCTCTTACGTAGATTGAATAATTCAATACACTTCATCGGGAGTGTTAAGCCAATGTTAACAGCTCTTTCCCAACTTGTACATGATGTTATTCCTGTCTTAGGAAAACAAATCACTTATAATCCTTAATATAGTTTAGAATTGTAATAGAAGATATCCTTACTTGCTAATTTCCCTTTTGCTGAATACAAATATAAATAAACAAATTCAATGAATTTGCATAGGTGAAGAATAAAAAAAAGATAAGCTTGAATTAATTCGATACGATTTTTGATTAGTTTTGGATGAAAGTAGATTATGGCTGAGTATCGATTTTAAGAATGAGTTATTTTGTTTATTTATAATCCTGACGAATCGTGTTTTTATCTAAAATTGGACTCGCGTATCCCGAGTCTGCCCCTAATGAAAATTGTAAGGCTGGTTTTGCTTTGATTGTGTGGGTGAAAGAATAGCGGTAATTAACCGATATTTAATTAGTTATAACCCCGGCATGAAGGTACACAGCCGGAGTGTTGCTCATCAATATAGAATAAATATTCCGTATTATCTCACTTCGCTTCCTGGTTTTACCCCTTTGGAAGCAGTGATTACAGAAAGCCCGCCGTCAAAATCTTCGGCAGAAAGAATCATCCCTTGCGATTCGATTCCTTTCAGCTTGCGGGGGGCGAGGTTGGCAATGAAACAAACTTGTTTGCCGACCAATTCTTCGGGAGCGTAGTGTTGGGCGATCCCCGAAACAATGGTGCGGTTTTCCAATCCGTCGGCAATGGTGAATTTTAGCAGTTTGTCGGCTTTCGGCACTTTCACACATTCCAAGACCGTTCCTACGCGGATGTCCAATTTTTCAAAATCCGAAAATTCAATGTTCGGGCGAATCGGTTTGGCTTTGTATTCCGACGCTTCGTTGGCTTTTTTGGTGTCGAGCAATTTTTGCACTTGTGCTTCGATCACTTCGTCTTCGATTTTCTCGAAAAGCAACTCCGATTCGTTCAATGGATGTCCTGCAGTTAGCAAATTAGTGCTTCCCAACCGTTCCCAAGCGAATTTTTCAGCATTGATGAAATGTAAGATTTTATCTGTACTGTGTGGAAGAAAGGGTTCAAAGGCAATTGCCAGGTTGGCCGTGATTTGCAGCGAGATATTCAGAATCGTGTGAGTGCGGGACATGTCGGTTTTAGCCGTTTTCCAAGGCTCGGTGTCGGCCAAATATTTGTTCCCGATGCGGGCCAAATTCATTGCTTCACGCAGGGCATCACGGAAACGATAGGTTTCCAGCAATTGTTCGATGTTGCTTTTCACTTCGGAAAACTCGTGCAGTGTTTGTTGGTCGAAATCGGTCAATTCGCCACAGGCTGGCACTTTGTTATCCGCATATTTTTGGGTCAAAACCAAGGCGCGGTTGATGAAATTACCAAGAATGGCTACCAATTCGTTGTTGTTGCGTGCTTGGAAATCTTTCCATGTGAAATCGTTGTCTTTTGTCTCGGGTGCATTGGCTGTCAGCACATAACGCAGCACATCCTGCTTTCCGGGAAAATCTTCGAGGTATTCGTGCAACCAAACGGCCCAATTGCGGGAAGTGGATATTTTGTCTCCTTCCAGATTCAAAAATTCATTGGCCGGAACATTATCGGGCAGAATATACGAGCCATCGGCTTTCAGCATGGCGGGAAAAACGATGCAATGGAAAACAATGTTGTCTTTCCCGATGAAGTGCACCAATTTTGTGGATTTGTCTTTCCACCAGGTTTCCCAATCGTGGGGACGGAGTTCGATGGTGTTGGAAATATACCCGATGGGAGCGTCAAACCACACGTAGAGGACTTTGCCTTCCGCCCCTTCCACTGGAACTGGCACACCCCAATCGAGGTCACGACTAACGGCACGAGGTTGCAGTCCCATGTCGAGCCACGATTTGCACTGGCCATACACATTGGACTTCCATTCTTTGTGGTCTTCAAGAATCCATTTGCGCAACCAACCTTCGTGCTTGTTCAAGGGCAAATACCAGTGCGTGGTTTCCTTCATCACGGGTGTTGCCCCGGAGATTGTGGAGCGGGGATTCTTCAAGTCGGTCGGGCTAAGCGAGGTTCCGCACGATTCACATTGGTCGCCGTAGGCATTCGGATTGCCGCAATGCGGGCATTCCCCCATGATGTATCGGTCGGCAAGGAACATCTTGGCCTCTTCGTCGTAATACTGTTCGCTAGTCTTCTCTTCGAATTCTCCCTTTTCGTACAATTTGCGGAAAAATTCGGAGGCAGTTTTTCGATGTGTTTCCGAACTTGTACGGGAATACACATCGAAGCCGATCCCAAAATCTTCGAACGATTTCTTGATGATGTAGTGATATTTGTCAACAATGTCTTGTGGAGTCACCCCTTCCTTGCGTGCGCGGATGGTGATCGGCACACCGTGTTCGTCCGAACCGCCGATAAAAAGTACATCCTTGCCTTTCAGGCGCAAGTATCTCACGTAAATGTCCGCCGGAATATACACCCCGGCCATGTGTCCGATATGCACCGGCCCGTTGGCATAAGGCAATGCGGATGTAACCAGCACACGTTTGTAATTGTCACTCATCTATTTGTCTTTTTTTAGTGGCACAAAGATAGAAACTAATCACGAGGCAGCAAAAAGAAACGAAATCATTTCAGATTGTTGAAAAATATAGATTTGGATTTTGCGTGTCTTGGCTTTGAAATATGGGATAGATTTGGTGCGGTTTTGTAGGATCTGTTCAACAATGTCTCTTCCGGAGTAAAGACATTTTTCGACATGTTGACCCCTGAACAGAAAAAGCAGCTTCGGGAGAAATTGAAAAATTCAGATAACCCAGGAGCATTGTTTGACCTGATGACAAAATGATAAATAGCTGGTCGGAATTGGATAGGCAGCCATTCCGACCCGGCTTTTCTTATCTGTTACCCAAACAGCACCCTATTGGAATAATCCCCAAAGGTTTCGCCTTTCAGTTTTTCCTGATTGTATTTGTCAAACAAGCCGTCTAACGTATCCAAAATCTCGGATTCTTCCACTTGCTTCTTATACACTTTGTTGAGGCGCACACCCAAACGGTCGCCGCCCAACATGAGGTTGTATTGCCCCGGACCTGTTCCCACAAAACCGATTTCGGCCAAGTAAGACCTGCCGCAACCATTCGGGCAGCCCGTCATGCGGATGGATATTTCGTCTTTTGCCAGTTTGTGCTTCTCGAGTAGCGGTTCTATCTTCGTAATCAATTCGGGCAAATAGCGTTGCGCTTCGGCCAATGCCAGCGGGCAAGTAGGCAAAGCCACACAAGCCATAGAGCTCACGCGCAAGGCACTGTCTTTCTGCCCGATTTTGTGTTTGGCAAGCAATTTCTGCACTTTGGGCTTATCTTCTTCGTTGATATTACCCAAAATCAGGTTTTGATTGCAAGTGAAACGGACATCCGAAACGTGCAGGTTGGCCACCTCATACAAGAAAGCTTTCTGATCGGGTTTAATGACACCATTTTCGATAAACACGCCGAAATTCCATTTGCCGTAAGAATCTTTCGCCCAACCGTAGCGGTCGTTGCGTTCCTCAAAACTGTAATTCCGAAGAGGTTGCAAGCTTATACCCGAACGTTTTTCGAGTTCTTGTTTGAAGTTTTCCACACCCATTTTGTCGATGGTGTATTTCAACCGTGCCAACTTGCGGTCGCCACGATAGCCGAAATCCCGCTGAATGGTGAGTACTTCGTAACAGACTTTCAGGATATTTTCTTCTCCGGAAATAAATCCTATTTCGGTAGCCAAACGAGAATAGGTGTTCGGATTGCCGTGCGTGGTGGAAAGCCCGCCGCCAACGGCCAAGTTAAATCCCACAAATTTTCCATCTTCTATTATGGCGATCAGCCCAATGTCATTGGCAAACACATCCACATCGTTGGTGGGAGGAATGGCGATGGCTATTTTAAACTTGCGGGGCAAATAGCGGTCTTCGTAGAGTTCATCTTTTTCCGTTTCACGCTCATACACCAGCTCGTCATCCACAAATATCTCGTAATACGCCTTGGTCTTAGGTAATAAATGCTTCGACAATTTGTCGGCAAACGAAAAAATCTCTTCGTGAAGTGGCGATACCTGCGGATGGGAGCTGCAAATCACATTCCGGTTTACATCCCCACAAGCGGCGATCGAATCCAGATCCGCTTGCAGGAATCCCTGGATGGTGTCCCGCAACTGATGCTTCAGCAGGCCGTGCAACTGGATGGTCTGACGGGTGGTGATTTTGATCGTACCCGTACCGTATTCTTCCGAAATGCGGTGTGCCGTCAGCCATTGGTCGGCGCTCACCACTCCGCCCGGAATGCGCAGACGGATCATGAAGGAATAAAGCTTGTCCAACTTCTTCAAAGCACGTTCTTCGCGCCGGTCGCGGTCGTCCTGGACATACATTCCGTGAAACTTCACCAATGCCTCGTCGTCAGGACGCACATTTCCCGTATAATTGTCTTGCAAGCTCTCTTTCAACGTTCCCCGCAACCCATCGCTACGGAGTTTTATATGTTCTACAGGGTTTAAATCTTTGTTTTCCATATGAAAAAAATAGTTCACCCCACCCCGACCCTCCCCAGTAGGGAGGGAGCTTCTTACGCCGACATTTGTTAATAGCAGATGCGTGCGTCAGCCATCTCCTTCTCTGTTGGAGGGGGAAGGGGGGAGGTCCGATTATTAATATACATCCTTCAAATAGCGTCCTTCTATCTCTAAAGTTTCGAGAAAAGCCGAAGCTTCCTCCTTGTTCCAGTCATTCTGTTGAGTGAGCACCTCTACAATCGTGTTTTCCACATCGCGGCTCATTGGTTCCTTTTGCCCGCACACGTAGAGGTAGGCACCATCGGCCAGCCATTTGGCAAACTCTTCCCCACGTTCGCGGATACGATCCTGCACATACACCTTCTGTTTTTGATCTCTTGAAAAAGCCGTTTCCAACTTAGTCAGCACTCCCGTTGACAACCATTCTTGAATTTCCGTCTGGTAATAAAAATCGGAAACGAAATGCTGTTCGCCGAAGAAAAGCCAGTTGCGACCTTCCGCTCCAGTCACATCGCGGTGCGCAAGAAAACTGCGGAAAGGGGCGATGCCCGTGCCCGGGCCAATCATAATCACGTCCTTATCTTCTTCCGGAAGCTTGAAATGGAGATTTTTCTGAATATAAAAGGAAAGGCTTCCACCTACCGGATAATCTTCGAGAAAAGAAGAGCAGAAGCCCTTTTTAGCCTTCTGTTCGGCATGGAATTTATTCAATGTGACAGTGATATGCAATTCGCCGTCATGTGCCTCTTTGTCGGAGGAAATGGAATAGAGACGTGGAGCCACGGGATGCAAGCGTTCGAGCAAAGGCGAAAGTTCCACCGCTTTTCGTTGTGGATATTTCTCAAGAATATCAATCAGGTCGGCACGTTCCTCGGTGATTTCGATTTCGAAAAGTTCGGCCAACTGTTGTAGTGATTTCTTGCTTAGTCCTTTGATGTTCTTTCCTTCCAAAGAAGAAGCATCCAACGGGATACCGAGCAATTTGCCAATTTCGGCAATCTCGGCAGCACTGTTTTTGGGATAAAAGCCGACCACATCGCCCGGTTCGTAATCCAGTTCGTCCTCCGAGATTATCTCGATGTGAAATGTCTCCTTGTTGGAGCCAACGTCGTTCAGCACCACTTTGTGCTTGATGGTTCCCGTGTAGCTCTTTTTTCCATCTGGGAGACTCGCTTGTTTAGGCAAAGAGGCCACTGGTGATGCAGATGTTCCTTGATTTTGGAGGATCTGCAAAACTTGGGCAAACCATTCCTCGGCAACTGGCTGGTAATTCACATCCGCCTTTTGATAGGGCAACACCTGCTTGGCTTGAAGCCGTTGCAATTGCTGGTCCACCACTTCCCCCGCACGGCAAAAGAAAGGATAAGACGAATCGCCCAATCCCAACACGGCATATTGAATCTTCGAAAGATCTTTCGAGAGATTGCCTAAATTGTCGTAGAACTTTTGTGCATTTTGAGGAGGCTCACCCTCGCCCTGCGTACTCATAATCACGATGAGAAACTCTTCCTTCTCGATCTTATCCAACGGATACTGAAAAGCATCCGAGACCTTCGCCTGGATTTTGTTCTTTTTGAGAAGCGTTTGCAACTGAACGGCCAATTTTTTCGAATTGCCCGTTTCCGTTGCGTAAACGATGGTCGGTTTCAGGTTCACTTTCACGGCAGGAGTCACTTCCTCAGCAGCCACAGGCCCCGATTGGTAAGCCAAGCCGGCCAAATAGCCACTCGCCCAGATAAGCTCGTCCTTCGAATTCCCTTTTGCCCACTCCGCCAGTGACTTTAGTTTGTTTTCAGCCAACATGTATTTGTTCTTTTAGTTGAAATGTATGTGTAAGCCAACACTTCCGATTCGTCGTTTAAATAAAGGCTTTCACATAGCTAATTAGCAATGCAATTATTGAGTAGCAAAAGTAGGATTATGTAGAATGAATATAAATACCATGTTTGTGGTATAATTTGCGACGAATCTTACCGGTGGAATAGCATGTTGGATGTATGGGTTTTAGGACTGGTTGGTTTCAGAAAACCGTTAGTCTTTCCTTAATTTGTATTGAAACCATTTCGTTAGGTTTGCAAACCTCTCGATAATGCCCTGAAGCCCTTATAGAAAGATTTCCAGTCATTCCATAAGGGTTTCAGGCCATAATGAAAAGGTTGGCAAACGTAATAGAAGGGAGACAAGCCATTCCATAAAGGTTGGCAGCCACAGCGAAAGGATTGCGAGCCATTCAAGAAGGGCTGGCAGCCATAGTGGAAAGGTTTTGAATCCTTATCGTGAGGAGACGGATCATTCTCCATAAGAAAGAGATGGGAGAATCTGGTGAGCATCAATTCCACAACCATACGGATGCCGACTGTACCTACCTGAATCTAAGAACGGCAATGGGCATCGACGTGTGTGAATATCCCGACTCGGGAAAATCCACATCCTTCCATCTTCCGATATTTTCATCAAAGATGTGCAGGCCGATTATTTTTGAAGGCGAACAACAGGTGGATGAAAAATGGAATTTGAATTAGGAGCAAACTATTTTTCGCCCCTACCTCAAACCTACGCTATACTTTTTGATTAATTTCATTGTTGTGTCAGTGTCAAATACTGAATTCAAACCCTGTTCTTCTTGTGCAGGGTCGCCCACGTAATCGTCTCCTGGCTGCCAATAGGTATGGGCCGGGCGGGAAAATCCACCCCAAGCCCAGAAGTTGCATCCGGCAAGAACGCCACCTGATTGGGCCGATTGGGCTACATGCTGGAATATATTTTCATAATACCGGTCACGGGCAATGGTGGTATCATCGAGCGTGTATTTGTGGTGGTCGCGTGGGTAACCAAATTCTTCCACGACGATGGGCTTTTTGAGCTTTTGAGCAATAAGGCTGTGTTTTTGGATATAATCATTGGTTTTCACAAGGGCTGAATCCAAGGTTCCCACCACATTCTTGCTGTCGATCCAGCTCCAATTTTTAGGCCAAATATGTATCGTCAAATAACTTACATTTGGGTCGGAGTGAATCTGCTCGAACAAATTCATATCCATTTCACATCCGTAAAGGCCTTCGTTGCCCAAAGAAATAAGGTGGTTGGGATCCAGTGTGCGAATCAATGCGGTGGCTTTCTTGAGCCAAGCAATGAAATGGGGTTTGGCCTCGTCGCTGAACGCCCGCGGCTCATTGCCTACTTGCCACGACATGATGGCAGGGTCATTCACGTATTTTTTCTTCGTGTAGCGGTTGGTGCGGGAAAGGATGTATTTCACATGATTGAAAAACAACTCATGGCAAGGTTCACAATCGGCATATTGGGCTACATGTTTCACAAATTTGGGCCAATCGCGGACACCTTCCTTAGGCACGTCGCCTTTACCCGACCAACTCAGATATTGACCATATCCCCCACTCCATTCCCAACTGTTGTTGAGAAATAAAACGGCATGCATCCTCCGCTTACCAAGTTCTGACAAAAAGAAATCGAGTCCGTCTAGAATGGTATCGTTATATACTCCGGGAGCAGTCTGCAATGCTGGACGCACCTTCACGTCTTGGCCATCCGGGCCATCGGCACCAACCAGCACACGCAAATTGACGACACCCTGCGATTTCATCAAATCGAGGTCGCGGAGCAATTGTTTGCGGTTGCCTCCTTGCCCTTTCGATCCCAGAATAGCACCGTACCAATAATTGGTTCCGATGTAATAATAAGGCTTTCCATGTAGGAAAAACTGTCCGTTTTTCTGACTTACAAATCCTTTGGCGGAGGCTTCTCCAGAAAACGAAATGCATATCATGGATAAAATTGAAAGAATGATTTTTTTCATTGGACTTGATTTAAAAAAAAGACGCTCCCACCGGCACTTTATTCATGCTGCCATATTTCTACAAAACAGGCCGAATCGCCTATTAAAGGCAGGGAAAAAGGGGAGATAAAGAGTTATATAGCAAGATCTTTGCCACAGCACAAAACGCCCATGGTCTAAGAAAATTCGCAGTTTCACAGACTGCATTAGATTTTTTACTTGATGTCGTTGTTCAGCAAGATTTTCTTCTCTCCGGCAAAGGATTTGAAATCGGTTTCGGCTGGATGGCCAGCAAATGGGACATAATAATGATCCGGCAATTTGGGATCCCAGGCATTTCGCCAGAACAAGACCCAAGACACACGGTATTTGGAGATGATGGGATATAAAATCCGAGTGAAATAAGCCGGAGCAACCAAGGTTTCGTGGCCTGTTTCGCTAATGGCTGGAATTTTTCCCGATTGGGAAGCATAATCGGTGATGATTTTCAAGTTAGTCTCCATCTCTTGGGTATATTTATCGATTCCGTTGTCTTTCACGAAAGCATAGGAGTCGTAGCCAATGATATCGACATAATCGTCTCCGGGATAGCGTCCGAAAAACTCTTCTTTGTCCTTCACGGCAGCAGGAGAATAAGCATACAAGAGGTTGTGGAGATGTTTTTTGTCACGAAGATATTCCACCGTCATCCGCCACAGTTGCTTGTATTCATCGGGAGTGCATTGGATATTTCCCCACCAGAACCATCCGCCCGTATGCTCGTGATACATGCGGAACACCACGGGAATGAGCCGTCCTTTGTCGTCTTTCAAATCTTGGAAGAAGGCGGCTACATGATCCAGATAAGCCAAGAATTGCCCATGCTTTTCGCCACCAGGAAGTATTTTTGTGACTACGTGGTCATTCGGAGAACAATCCCAGGCCGTCTTGCCCGTGACAATGTTGTCGCCATGCCAGCTCAAGGTCGTGATTCCACCCCGGCGGTAAGTCTGCTGAATGTAATGCTTCATGTCTGAAAAATAGACCGAATCAAGGTTGTATTTTGCCCCGATTTCCACATGTCCGAGCTCCCAGCCAATGACAGCCGGATAATCGCCTGCCACAGACTTCACATCGCTTCGTCCATCTTCCTTGTACCATCCATGCCCATAAGCCAGATCATCCTGATGCCCGAGCATAATGCCCTTGTCCAAAAGTTTCAGGAGCCGCTTATGCAGAGCGTTGGTCTCTTTTGTGGCATTTTTGTCAATCGGTTTTGCGGATGTCTTCGCTTCGGCAACCATCGTTATTGTAAAAAAGGCGAGTAAATAAGCCAGTTGTTTTCTCATATTTTTCATTTTTAAATGCAAAGACGAAAGTTTAGGTAGTGACCAAGTTACTTAGTCACTACAAATGATAACGTTGCCTTGATGTCGGCAGACGAGGAGCCAATTTGGAATTCGAAATCACCCGGTTCCACCACCCTTTCGTTTTGCAAATTGATAAATGAGAGGTCATCCAAACCCAATGTGAAAGTCACCGTTTTGGTTTCTCCCGGTTTCAATGCAATTTTTTCAAAACGCCGCAGCCTTTTCACGTCAGGAATCAGCGAAGCATACAAGTCCGAAGAGTAGAGTTGCACCACTTCTTTGCCTTCACGACTTCCCGTATTGGTAACATCTACCGAAACGGTAATTTGTTGTTTTGAACCAAGTGCCAATTGCTTGGTATCCAATTTTACATTCGAGTAGGCAAAACTGGTGTAGCTAAGGCCGTGACCAAAAGGATATTCGAAATTGTAATCACCTTCGTAATTATAGATGCCACCATTCTTCTGTTCGTCGGCATATTTGTGATAATAAGGCACCAGCGAATTGGGGAATGCCGGATAGGTGTAAGGCAATTTTCCCGAAGGATTCACATCGCCGGCAAGAACATCCGCAAGGGCATCCGCCCCGTAGATTCCGGGCAAATAAGTTTGCACGATGGCATTCATCCCATGTGAAATTTTGGAAATCACACGCGGACGCCCTTCGCTCAACACTAAAATCACTTTCTTTCCTGACTTCAAGATCTCCTTGGCCAATTCTGTTTGCAAATCGTTCAAGTACAAATCGTCCAAATCACCCGGCTTTTCGGCATAGGAGTTCTCTCCCAAACAAAGCAAAATATAATCTGCATTTTTGGCCGCAGCCACTGCTTCCTCAAAGCGGTCTTTGTACTCAGTGGCATATTCCACAGCCTTTGTGTAGCTCACGCCAGGGACATAAGCCACATTCTCTTTCCCTAATTTAGTTTGCACAGCTTCCAAAATGGTGTGGTATTGAGCAGCGAACTCGTCCACTTTCTCCCCTTGCCAAGAGAATGTCCATCCGCCGTTGAGTGCGCGTCTGCTATTGGCATTTGGCCCTGTGACAACTATTTTTGTCCCTTTCGGAAGAGGCAACACATTGTCTGTGTTTTTCAACAAGGTGATAGCCTCAGTTGCCGCATCGTAAGATGCCTGGCGGTATTCTTTGGATGCAAACTTCGGGTAATCTTTCCGATACGTATTCGGCACATTGAATAAGTTGAGTTTGATTTTCAGTGCGATTACCCGAGTAGCAGCATCGTCAATCCGTGATATGGGAACTTGCCCTTCGTTGACCAATTCGGTGAGCAAGGTACAAAATTCTTTGTAGTCGTTGGGAACCATCGACATGTCAATTCCTGCATTGATAGCCACCTTGATGGCCTCTTTGATAGACGGAACCATGCGGTCGCGGCTATGAAGCTTGTTGATGTCTTCCCAGTCGGTAACGATCATTCCCTTGAAACCCATTTTTTGGCGGAGCAGCGTTGTCAGCAGCTTGTAGCTGGCATGCACCGGCTCATTGTTAATCATGGCCGAATTGATCATGATGGTATGTGCACCCGCATCCACCGCCGCCTGAAATGCAGGAAGATGGTATTCCAACAACACATTGTCGGGAATATAGGCTGGAGTACGGTCTTTTCCACTCAGGGGAGCTGAATACCCGATGAAATGTTTCATACAAGCTGCCACTTTGAAAGGATTAGCAATATTGTTATCATCCCCTTCGTATCCTTTAATCAATTCCCGTCCAAAAACGGATCCCATATACGGGTCTTCACCAAATCCTTCGTATTGGCGCGCAAAACGGGGATCAAGCCCCAAATCCAATACGGGAGAGAAATTCCAAGAAACGTTGCATGCACGCGTTTCGTAAGCCGTAATTTCCCCCATGCGACGTGCATAAGCAGGATTCCAAGTGGCAGCCAAGGTTATTTCTTGCGGAAACATGGTGGAACCCGCGGTATAGGTGGCACCGTGGATCTGATCCAGTCCGTAGATGATCGGGATTTTCATCCGTGTCTCTTTGAGAGCTACTTGCTGAATCTGCTCCACGAGCTTGTTCCACCATTCCGGCGTACGTGCACGCACATTGGGAGAATTGAGAATGGAACCTATATGATAATTAACGATGGCATCGCGCAATTTATCCAAGTCAATTTCCAAGCTGCTGGTGGGAGGCGTGTCCTTCCCTTTGCAAAGGCCGTCGATATTGACTTGAGTCATTTGCCCGATTTTTTCGGCCAAGGTCATTTTTGCAACAATGGCAGATGCCTGTTGTTCCGCCGATTCGTTGTTCTGAGCCTTCATTCCTTTAGAAAAGAAAAGAATGGCTATGATGAATATATGTGCTTTTTTCATCCGTTCATTATTTAGAATTTGCTTTCAAAATGCTTTCTCGAGCCAATTTGCCCCATGGCTTCAATAAATCAGCCGTCCAATTTCCTTTCGAAGAGGCACGGGGGAGCAACATGGAGCAAGTTTCGTTTTTGTCGGAAACTGACCAAGCCACCCAGCTTATTCCCCGATCCTTCATCCAAGCAACATAGCTGTTCCATTCGTCCACATCCAAAAATCCATCGCCGGATGCTTCCATACCTGCGCATTCGGACACAAACACCGGAATCCCTTTCGAGATAGCATCATCCGTGCGGTTGCGAAGCCATTTTTTGTGTGTGGCAGCATAAAAATGCATCGTGTATAGGATGTTGGTGGCTCCCTTAATCGGGTCTTCGGCTACCTTGTGCAAGTCTTGATCCCAATGAGGATTGCCCACCAAGATAATGTTGTCGGCATCAATAGCCCGAATCGTTTGGATAAGGTCTTGGGCATATTCTTTCACTTCGGGCCATCCAAATTCATCCGGCTCGTTCCATATTTCGTACAAGACATTGGGACATTTACCGTATTTGGTGGCCATTTCGGTGAAGAATTTTTTCGCCTCGGCTGTATGTTTTTTGTGTGAATGGAAATCAATAATCACGTAAATCCCATTTTTGATAGCAGCATCAATCACTGGCGTCATGCATTGCATGGCAAATTTCGGATTTTCCAAGTAATTGTCTTCTATGGCAACTCCCATCGCAGCCCGGACAATGGAAATATTCCAATCCTTGACAAGCCATTCCACAGCACTTTTGTTGTAAAAGCGAGGCCAAAGATTGTGCCACCCTAAGCTTGTGCCATGCAGGGCAATGGCTTCCCCCTTTTCGTTGCTCAATTGAGTACCGACCACCTGCAATTTACCATTCAGAGCAACCGGTGAGTTTTTCGGAATTCCAAAAACGGCAACCGATGTAATTAATGATAAAAAAAGGAATAAATAGTTTAACAATCTCATGGTTTATTATTTTATGCTTTAGTTTTTAGCCCGCGTGTAACTTCTATCTAACTCCACTGACGGGATAATTCAAAAGTATTTTGAACGCAAATTACGCAGAGTAGGGAGATTGGCTCGATTTTTCAATCGGATACGAATCATTTATTGAGAATTTAAGAAAAGTGCTCTACCATCTCCAGGCACATCCGTCCATTGTGGTAGGGGCATTTCCAGAATCCAGCCTTATCATCCGTGCGGTTGACGGAACCATCCTCCTTGATGCTCCAAAACCACTCTCCTTGTTCTTTATCTACTAATTTTTCCTGAATAAATGTCCAGCATCTTTGGGCAATTTCGCCGTATTCTTTGTTTCCGGTAATGGCAGCTGCATAGCTAAAACCGACTACCGATTCGGCTTGCACCCACCAATGGCGGTCGCTATCTAGATGACCTGTCGCCTCATCCTTTTCATAAATCAAAGCTCCGTCAGGCTGCAAGCCTTCTTTGGCAGCTTCTGCAATGAGCGGCACAACCACTTTCACCCGCTCAATCAAATCGGAATCGCCCAACACGGTTGCCGCTTCATACATCAGCCAAAGCGCTTCAATGTCGTGCCCATAAGAAGTGATTTTCGATTTACAGCTCCAGTTTTCATCAAAGAAAAGGCGGAGATGACCAGTCGAGTTATCCAAGATCGTGTCCAAAAACAACTCGAGTAGATTACGAAGACTTGATTTCAATTCCACTGATGGCCACACACGGTACAAATTGGCATAAGGCTCCAAAATGTGCAAATGGGTATTCATCGTCTTTTTTTCGTTGGCATCCTTGTCGCTCAAGCGCATGTCTTCGATTTCTTTCCAGTCTTTGGTAAAAGCCTCGAAGTATCCATTTTTCTCCTTGTCAAAACTGTGTTTTTCAATGGAGAAATACAATTCCTTTGCTTTTTCCAAAGCCTCCTTATCGCCTGTGGCACGGGCGTATTCGCTCAAGCCATAAATAGCAAAGCCCAAGGCGTATATCTGTTTTTTAGTGTCTATCGGAGTTCCATCTGCGGCCAATTGCCAAAAGACTCCCCCGTTTTCCGTGTCCCAAAATTTTGTCAGAAGGTATTCTTTTGCCCTATCGGCAGTTTGGAGATAGCTTGGTTCACCGAAAAGGCGGTAAGCAGCCGAAAATGTCCACAAGATGCGGGCATGAAGAATGGCCCCCTTCGGAGCATCCGCATGAGCTGTCCCATCTCCTGAAATGCGGCCGATAAATCCGCCATTTTGCCAATCGGGCATGTGGTTTATCCAAAAAGGGAGGATATTTTCGCACAGTTCAGCGGTGAAGGCTTGCTTAAAGTTTGATGAAAAACAGGTGTTTAATTTATCCATTTTATTAACCATTGTAACTATGATTCTAGAACTGATCGGATGATTCAAAGTCATCGGATCAGTTTCAAAACTAATTTTCCTCGTTTCGGTAGCTTACAACACCACTTCCACCTGGCACAGTCCACCTTTGGCTTGAATCGGAATCACATTTCCCACCACAGCTTTTCCATCCACAGTGAGAGAGGAAACACCTTTCATCTTTCCATTCGGATTTTTTACCGTGATTTGATAAGTTGCTCCGCGAAACCGACGGGTGACATTGTATTCCTTCCATTCAGACGGAATACAGGGGTCGATTCGCAAGCCATCGTAAGTAGGTTGGATGCCAAGGATGTACTGCGAAATGGCGTAGAAATTCCACGCAGCCGTTCCTGTAAGCCACGAGTTCTTGGCTTCGCCAGGCTTGAATGCATCTTTTCCCGCAATCATTTGGGCATACACGTAGGGTTCCACCTTGTGCAAGTCGCTGATATGCTCGGTGTAGGAAGGACAGATTTTGCAGAAATATTCCCAAGCACGGTCGCCTCGTCCTTGAACGGTTTCGCCAATGATAATCCAAGGATTGTTGTGGCAGAAAATCCCTGCATTCTCCTTGTAACCTTCCGGATAGCTGGATATTTCGCCGTATTCAATATAATATTTCGTGAAAGCGGGATTGTTGAGCACAATGCCATGTTCACAGTCCAAGCGTTCTTTCACGGAGTCAAGGGCTTTAGCTACAAGACCTTCTTCGAGACCGATTCCAGCCATGGTGCACCAGCCGTTGGATTCGATAAAGATCTTGCCTTCTTCGTTTTCGTCCGAACCGATTTTATTTCCATAATAATCGTAAGCACGCAAGAACCATTCGCCGTCCCAACCGTATTTCTTCACGGCTTCCACCATCTCATCCACGTGTTGCCGGGCGCGGTTGGCTTCTTCTGTTTTACCCAGTTTCTGGCAGAGCTCAACATAATCGCGGCCATAAACGACAAACAGACCGGCAATCATCAAGCTTTCAGCTTTAGAGCCTTCCGTTTTGTTTTCGGTGGTTTGGAAACTTTCGTTCGGATCGTTCGAAAAGCAATTCAGGTTCAGGCAGTCATTCCAATCGGCACGTCCAATCAGAGGCAATCCATGTGGCCCCAGGTTATGGATCACGTGGTCGAAAGAAACGGTCAAATGTTCAAACAAAGAAACTTCCGAACCTTCCACATTGTCAAACGGAACAGGTTCGTCCAAGATGCTGAAGTCGCCCGACTCCTTCACGTAAGCCGTTGTTCCAAGAATGAGCCACATCGGGTCGTCGTTGAATCCCTGCCCAATTTCGTTGTTCCCTTTTTTGGTCAAAGGCTGGTATTGATGATAGCAGCCACCGTCGGGAAATTGGGTGGAAGCAATGTCGATAATCCGTTCACGGGCACGTTCAGGAATCTGATGCACGAAACCAAGCAAATCCTGATTAGAATCTCGGAAACCCATTCCTCGGCCAATTCCGCTTTCGAAAAACGAAGCCGAGCGGGAAAAACAGAAGGTAATCATGCACTGGTATTGGTTCCAGATATTCACCATCCGGTCGAGTTTTTCCTCACCTGTGTTCACGCTGAACACATTCAGTAAATTGTCCCAATACGATTTTAGCTCGGCAAAGGCCGCATCCACTTTTTCGGCAGTGTCGAAGCGTGCAATCGTTGCTTTAGCCTTGGTTTTATTGATAATATTCTTACTTTCCCATTTTTCGTCCTGCGGATTTTCGACATAACCGAGCACGAATACCAAATCCTTGGATTCGCCTGGTTGCAGCGTCACTTCCACATAATGCGAAGCGATGGGCGACCAGCCATGAGCTACCGAATTGCGGGGTACACCTTCGAGCACGGTTTGCGGTTCGTCGAATCCGTTGTATAACCCGAAGAACGTTTCACGGTCGGTTTCAAACCCCTGCAAAGGCTGATTCACCGAATAATAGGCATAATGGTTGCGACGTTCCTTGTATTCTGTTTTATGATAAATCACGGAATCTTCGATTTCTACTTCTCCTGTGGAAAAGTTACGTTGGAAATTCTCCATATCTGTGGCGGCATTCCAAAGGCACCATTCCACGAAAGAGAAAATTTTCAGAGTTTTCACCTCCGAACTGGTATTGCGAAGCGTGAGTTTTTGCACCTCGGCCCAAGTTTTCAGAGGGACAAAATAAAGCGATTCGGCTTCCACTCCATTTTTAGAGCCTTTGATGATGGTATAATTCATTCCATGGCGGCATTCGTAGCTGTCAAGCTCGGTTTTGCAGGGTTTCCATCCAGGACTCCACACCGATTCCCCGTCATTGATGTAAAAATATTTGCCGCCGTTGTCCATCGGCACATTGTTGTAGCGGTAGCGGGTGATGCGACGGAATTTAGCATCCTTGTAAAAAGAATATCCACCCGCAGTATTTGAAATCAGGCTGAAGAAGTCCTCGTTTCCCAAATAATTGATCCAAGGCCACGGCGTGCGTGGATTGGTGATGACGTATTCACGTTGGCTGTCGTCGAAATGTCCGTATTGCATGGTCGCTTATAGTGGTTTTATCGTTTTAATTATTTGCACTTGCACGCTTTTCTTCCAACTGTATTGAATTTTCTTTCACTTTTTTGTCGGAAAGCGGATAGAAAATCATTCCGACAAAAGCCAAAATAGCGCAAACCGCCGGAAAGAGGCTAATCATGATGTGTTCTCCAAATACAGTATCGGCACTCTGTTCCAAAGCATCGGGCATATAATGAAAAACTGCTAAAATCCAACCACTCATGGCGGAGCCTAATGCCCAACCCAATTTCTGAGACATGGAAGAAGAGGAGAATATCAATCCGGTGGCACGTCGTCCGGTGAGCAGTTCCTGATGATCGACAATGTCAGCAAACATGGACCAAAGCAATGGCAATACATAACCCGCAAACACAGAAATAAGGAATTGGAATGCTAAAATCCAGACAATATTATTTGGAATAAAGAAGAAACCCGTACTCAATATGCCCGCAATGAGCATAGCGATCATATAGGTTCGCTTTTTCCCGTATTTGGCAGAAATAGCAGGAGCCGCCATCACACCAATGAGGTTGGCTGCCTGTCCCACAAGAAAATAAATGGTGGTCATATCCCAGCCAGTGCCTTCCATCCGGTAGTTCACCTTCACATAATCACGGAAATAATAAATAGCCACACTGTCGCGGATAGCATTAAACAATAAAGCCGCCAATCCCGTGGCCACAAGAATCCACCAAGGAGCATTGCGGAACAAGTTTCTTAAGTCCTCTTTGACCGAAACATTTTCCTCGCTATCGATTTGCTGCACGCGTTCTTTCGTCCAGCTAAAACACAACATAAACAGAATAACACAAATGATTCCGATGGAACCGACCCCCATCACCCAGCCGATAGGCGAAGTGCTGACCGAAGTTTCCACCGCCTTCACAGCATGGCCTGTAACTTCATTTCCAAAATGCTTGGAGAAGAAATCAATCAATGGCTGCAAGAGCATGAAGGTGACAAAACTTCCGATAAAAGCAAACGACATGCGGTAGGATGAAAGAGAGTTTCTCTGTTTCGGATCGGAAGAAATCGACCCAAGCAAAGAAGCATAAGGCACATTGATCAACGAATACACAATCATCATCAACGAATAGGTGACATATGCGTAAACCAATTTTGCCGTGTCTCCAAAATCGGGAGCAAAGAAGGTGATGGCTCCCATCACGGCGAAAGGAATGGCAAACCATAAAAGATAAGGACGGTATTTTCCCCACCGGGTTTTTGTTCGGTCGGAAAGAATCCCGACAAACACATCAAAGAAAGAATCCCACAGGCGAGCCACCAAAAACATGGTCCCGGCAGCGGCAGCAGTGATGCCAAAAACATCTGTGTAAAAGAAAAGGGAATACATCCCAAAAATTTTCCAGAACATGGAAGAGGCGGCATCCCCCAAACCGTAGCCGATTTTTTCTCTCAAATGGATTTTCTCAAGGCTCATCAGATTATGTTTTAATAGTTATAGATTTTCCCCCGTTCAAGAAAAAACGGGGGAATTGGATATACAAAAATACACTTTTATTCCGGTCTTATTAGACCTGATTTGTTTCCAAATAGGGACTGTTTTTAGTCAAAAACGGCTAAAGGCTTAGCTATTGCAACTGCTTGTTTTTTTGAATCAGTTCAGCCAGGATTTGTACCGATGCCGCCGAACGATAACCGTCGGGAGCCGTATTCAGCACATAATCCAAAAGCCTGTCAATCGAAGAGGTAGCCACGTGCATGCGGGTGTCGCTGGATGCGTAATAAATATACACCGTGCCGTCTTCATCCGCAATCCAGCCGTTGGTGAACAAGACGTTGGATACATCGCCGATACGTTCTTCTCCATCAGGAGCAAGCAAATGCCCGGCGGGTTCGGCGATCAACTTCTCGGGATGCTCCAAGTCGGTGAGGTAAAGATACACCACATACCTCAATCCGGCAGCGCAAGCACGCACTCCGTGAGCGAGATGCAACCAACCTTTTGCTGTCTTGATCGGGTGAGGGCCTTCGCCGTTTTTCAATTCCTTGATGGTATGATAATGCCGGTGATTGATAATCTTTTCATCCTTCACTTCGGCATGGGTGATGTCTTCCACCAAGCCCCAGCCAATGCCGCCACCGCTTCCGGCATCGATGAAACCATCTTGCGGACGAGTGTAGAAAGCATACTTGCCGTTGACAAATTCAGGATGCAGCACCACGTTGCGTTGTTGACTGGTCGATTTCAAGTCGGGAAGCCGTTCCCACGATTTCAAATCTTTAGTCCGCACAATTCCGGCTGCCGCCACGGCAGAAGACAAATCTCCCGCAGGAGCATTCGGGTCTTTGCGTTCCGTGCAAAATATACCGTAAATCCAGCCATCCTCGTGTGCCGTCAAGCGCATGTCATAGACGTTGGTGTCTGGAGTCTCTGTTTCCGGAATAGTGATTGGAAAATCCCAAAAACGGAAGTTATCGATACCATTGGGACTTTCGGCAATAGCAAAAAACGATTTCCGGTCGTTGCCTTCCACACGAGCCACCAACAAATACTTCCCTTGCCATTTGATGGCACCGGCATTGAATGCCCCATTGATACCAAAACGCTCCATAAAGAACGGGTTAGTTTCGGGCGAAAGGTCGTATTTCCAACTTACCGGAGCATGTGCGGCTGTCAGTACGGGATATTTATACCGTTCGTAAATACCATTTCCGGGAAGAACTGGTTCGTTCTTGCGAGTCACTAATTCTTCGTAAGCATCTGTTACGGCTGCCAATCTTTGTTTAAATAATTCGCTCATATTGTTGTATATCTTTATAAGTCAATCTTTTTCTTATCACCAGTTTTTACTTAAAAAATAAAGATCAACTGGCATCAAACAGTTTATTTATAATTGTGATCTTTGTTTTTTTTATCCGTAAAAACCGAATTCCAATCGTCTGTCCTGAATGGCAGCAAAGGCAATCCATTGGTATCGAACAAGTCAGGCACACCGTCGTTGGTGAAGCAATAACGAACGGCAACAGGAACTTTTACATATTTGGAAGAAAGGGCAATGGATCCATCCGTTTCAATTTTCGCCACAGCCGGATAGAATTTCTTGTCTGCACCTGAAATTTCGAAATTGGCCGGAGTTTTAGCCTTGCATGTCAGCCTGCCTAATGATTTTAACGAGATAGTCACTTTGTCTTTCTTTATTGAATGTCCTGCATATTTCGGAAAGTAAGGTTGCAATCCCGTCACACCGTATTGCTCGGTTAGAGCCAGGTTGATTAATCGCATTCCCACTTCCTTTTTAATTCGGGGATGAATATCCGATATGTCGTCCACCAGATCCGCCACTGAGATTAGTCCCGTTTTGGGCAATTTCAATGTTTTTTCCTGCTGTTCGCGAAGCAAGGCCGAACTGATTCCCCAATATCCGCTCCACGGAGCAATTTGCACATAGTAGAAGGGAAAATCGTTATCGAATGCTTCTCTCCAGCCGGTAATCAATCCTTCGAACAATTTCCCGTAATCTTCGGGATGCTCTGTATTAGCTTCGCCTTGATACCAGATGGCTCCGGCAATGCGGTAATTCTTTAAAGGGAAAAGCATGGAGTTGTAGATCACGGATGGCTCTACCGGGCTCCAATTGACAGGATTCAATCGATCTGCCGCCTTCTTCAATTCAGGATCTTTTTGATATACTTCCTGAGGTGTCCAAGCCTGTACGCTCGTTCCGCCCCAATAAGAGGCAATCAGCCCTACGGGGACTTTCAACCGTTGGTTCAAAGTTTTCCCAAAGAAATAACCCGCCACGCTCATGGAAGGAGTCGTTTCGGGCGAACTGATTTTCCATTCGCCATCGGAGTTTTCAACGGGAAAATTGCTATAGGTGTGTGCCAATTGAAAATAGCGCAATTCGTTGTTTGTTGATTTCGCAACGGCATCTCCTGCATCCAACACACCAGCAGCCCAGTTGAAAGCATATTCCATGTTTGACTGGCCCGAACACAACCAAACTTCACCAATCAGGATGTCAGAAACCACGACTTTCTGAGTACTGCTGATAAAGGTTATAGTATAAGGTCCGCCTGCTTTCGGTGTTTTCACAGCTGCTTCCCATGTCCAATCTTTGCCTGGTTCGGCTTTTACGGTATCCGATGGATTCCAGCTACAACAGATTTTCACAGTGCTTCCGCTTTGCGCCCAACCCCACAATTTGACGTTAGCCGATTGTTGAAAAACAGCATGATTGCTGATGATTGCTGGCAATCGGAATGCCCATTGGGCTGAAACAGTCAAAGAGAAAAATGACAAAAAAGCAATAATTGTTCGTTTCATATTTGTTAGAAGTTATATTTCAATACTCTATTTCAATGAAGGCATCTGATCACGCGTGACCACCAAACTGTTCGACATAATGGTTTTCCAATAGGCAGCTCCATTTTGGGTGTCGCTGGTGGTGTAATCGCCATACCAAGGCATAAACCAAGACCACATATCCCCGTTGGCATACATCAAGTTTGGATTTGGAATTCCCCCACATTCCGACAAGGTTATCATTTTTTTATTCGTGATGCCAAGCACCTTATTGAACGTAGCGGATTGTGAAGCATGCACATCGCTGCTTGGGTAAATGTCGCACCCCACGATATCGACATAATCGTCGCCAGGGTAAAAATCACTGTCGGCGGTTTCGGTAGTCCACACCCAGATCAAATTGTTCAGCCCTTTTCCTTGAAAATAGTCGAACATATATTTCCACAGCTTCTTGTAGGCGTCAGCCCCATCATTCCCCCACCAAAACCAGGCTGTGCCTCCCGTATATTGATAAATGTTGCCCGAAGCTTCATGCAGAGGACGCCAGATAACGGGGATGTCGGCATTTTTTAGCAACAATAAATAAGCGGATATTTTTTCCAAATCGGCCTTCACCACAGTGTTTTCCCATGTGCCGTCAACCGTTGCATTCGATGCTTTAAACTGGGTATCCACGCCAAAAGTATAGTCTGTGGAACCTTCGCTTTTGGGCACGTTCCAATGCCACATGGCCGCCACCAAACCGTTGTTGTTCCACCAATTTTGCAGGATGGAGATGTCGGAATAGTCGATCCAGTTGGCCGGAGAATACATCAAGTGGAGATAATCGATGCAGGTCAATGCGGGCCATTTTCCTGTTTGGTCATACACCCATTGCGCCTCTTCGATGTTGTAGTTGACATTGGCCATCGTTCCCGAAATCACTTTGTTTCCAAAATTTTCCTTCAAGAAATCATACACCTTTGCTGCTTGAGATGATGGGCTTGGGGTGCAAAGGCTGGAAGCGATCGAAAAACCCGAAGCAGTAAATCCGGAAGTGCCTAAAGCTGTGGTAAAGCTGAAGCTGTAAGTTGCCGCCACATTTCCGGCAGCATCTTCCACAGATGGAGATGCCACAGTGACAGCATAGGAAGTATTGGCTTCAAGCGTAAAACTGAATGACAAAACATTTCCAGATGCTTTGGGTGCCACTTTTGTGCCGTTGATAGTCACATAAGATGGCGACAATACCGAAATAGGCTCGTCGTATGTGATTGATATAGTTGTTGTGCCAGCCACAGTGCTTTCAGAAGAGGCTGCAGGCGAAGTGGAACTTACCTGTGGCGCTGTTTCGTCGGTGACGCTATTGTCGTCTCCCGATCCTGAACAAGCCGTGCTAAGAAATACAAGAAAAGCCAAATATAGAACCTTAACCTGAGTAAATCGCATGGTGGTGTAAATTAATCAGTAAATCAGGACGGCGGCACATTTATGCCGCCGCAATGACTTGCTATTGATTTTAAAATGTCTTTTTCTCTATACGGAAGTTGGCAAAATTGTGCTGCACGCTCCAATCACTGTTGGGCTGAAGAATGAAGTAGAAATTAGTCCAACCTAATGAAAGACCTGCATTTGCCACAGATGTTAGTGGAATTTGGATCGTCTTCCATTTTCCATACGTGTTGTAACTTGACTCGGAAGAAGGATTCCATGCATACGACGTAGGGCTGTTCAACTGGAAAAGGTATCCAAAACTGCCAGAATCATAAAAAGGATAACTTGTCGCTGAATTAACCTCAAATTTGAAATAATAATTGCCCGGATTCGCTACCGCATCGGCATTGGAGAGATTAAATCCACCACATGGCAGGTTGTTCCACGACCAGGCGCTGTAACTTCCCGTCACACGGACATAAGAACCATACAGGGCTTCCGGCTGGCCAGTACCTGTGCCATCCACGATATTACTTGTTCCTGCCCACAATCCATATTGGCTGTAATTGGCCAAGTCCGGCCAAATCAATGTTTGAGTCTGGCGATATGGAAGATTCGTGGTCATGGTAGTTCCCGTTTTATCCGTATAGGTAAATGCAATGACTGAATTATCGGCGGCATCCGAAGGTATGATCACCGACATATAATCCTCGGTCAAAGAATCCACGGCCACGGCCTTTCCATCCATCGTGACGGTTGCTGTTCCAGAGCCATCGGTGGTGAAACCGTATAAGTCGAAGAAATCGCCTTTCACCTGCACCGTATCCCCGGGCATTGCGAATTCGTTGGCCAAGCCGGTTATTTCTACATCCGGCACATTCACCGTGAAATCATATGTCACTTCGCCTAATTCTGTTGTATATACCAACTTGTTTGTAATCTCTCCGGGTACTACACGAGGAATCGGGAAATAGGAATCTTTTGCTTTTGCATAAACCGTATTTAGAGGCACCTCCACGTCGTTGAGCAAAATCTTTTTCACATTGCTCAAGTTGGTTCCAGTAACATGGATCATGTCTTTCAAGTCTCCTTCTGTGATAGGAGTGGTCAAGGCGGTATCTCCCACTTCATAAATGTATGTGATCGTGGGAACTCCGGTCGAAGTCATCCCGTCATCGTAGCCATCGTTGTAAGTCACGATCTCTTGGCAGGAAGCCAAGCCGACAAGCATCATCAAAAGCAAAGCCCCTGTTTTTATATCATATAGTTTCATAATATGCTTTTTTGGGATTAAAATTATTGTCGTTAGTTCCAACCAGGGTTGTTCGTCGTAATCGAAGAATTCGCATTGACTTCATCGGTTGGCAATGGATACAAAAGGTGCTTGGATGTACGAGTTTTGTAAACACCCGATTCGTCATATCCTCCGATGGCGTTCATCGCCTGCAGGTAAATACCCCAGCGCAATAAATCCCAACGGCGGTCACCTTCGCAAGCCAATTCTTTGGCACGTTCTTCAAAAATGGCAGAACGGATGGCCAGCTGAGTTGTCAATGCCCCATCACCAGTTGTTGTTGCCAAAGTGGCATTGGCTCTTGCCCTTATCAAGTTAAGCGCAGTAATTGCATCACTTGAATTACCCAGTTCATTTTGAGCTTCTGCATAAACCAGAACTACATCTGCATAGCGCAAGAAAGGCCAAGGAGCATCCTGATCTTTGGTGGTATTGTCGGTCACATCGGCATATTTGGTGGTGAAAGCCAGACATTCGTAACCAAGATTATATCCATAACTAAGGCCGTCATTGTATGGGGATACAGGATCGGCGACTTTATTGCCACTTGCATCGTAACCGGTAGCCTTCAACGTGTATTCAGCATTATTCGGGTAATAGAAGCCTCCGTTGTATGATGCTTGGTATTCATTTACCCAGCGGTGCTGGACGCCGTCCACAATGCGGTAGTCATCCGAGTCGAACAAGGCATACCAATGATAGCGATTCCCTAGCCAATGGCCTGTTGTAATCCTACTGGAAGAATTATAGACTCCATTGTAATACAAACCTACCCCCATGTGATAGTCGCTGTTTCCAGAAACAGTTTCAATGGAAAACATAAATTCTGATGCGTAGCGGTAAGATTTATTCCATAAATTACTATACGAGAGCAAAGAATAACTGCCATAATCTCCATCCATCACTGCCTTTGCCCATTTGGCGGCATTCGTATAACATGCTTGTGTATCAAAAGATTCATAGCCTTCCACCACATCTTTGGTGAATGTCTTTGAAACAGGTAATGTCAGAGTGACCTCATCTCCGTTGGTAGAAGTTGCCGTCCCCGTGCGCACTGTCATTTGGGCATTACTCAGGGAACCCGAGGCCATGGTGGCATATACTTTAGCCAAAAGGCCGGCAGCGGTTCCCGCAGAGACGTGGCCTTTCTGGTATGCCGAGTTGTCTATGGTGTACATTAAGGATGCAGCCTCCTCAAGCAAAGAGATGATTTCCGCATACACATTTGGGATGGATTCGCGCGGCAAGTTCATATCTTCACCGTCAGTGACAGCTTTTAGAGGAAGAGGTATTTCGCCATAAGCCCTGGTCAGGAGAAAGAAGGCAAAGGCTTTTTGAAAGTACAATTCTCCAAGTGCGTTGTTCTTGTAACTTTCTGTGGCATTAGTCATCGCTGAAATGTACTTGATAGCGAAGTTACTCCGTTCAATCAGCTGATACAGGTTTTCCCACATGACATCACATTCAGAGGCCGTATTTTGGAAATTCCCTGCTCCTAGATACGCCATTGCCCAGTCGGGGCCTGATGTATAATCGTTATCCTTTTCCAGCACCAACGGAAACTGATCGTATAGAAAAGCAGTATTCAACCACTTGTTATACACGCCTGTCACCCAGACATCAACGGCATCGTCCGAATCACCGACATCATCGGGGCCGATGCTACTTTCGGGCTTTTCTTTTAAAAAATCATTGCAGGAAGTAAACGACACAACACTTACCATCAGGACTGCAACTGCGATATATATTTTTACGTATTTCATAGTTATCAACAATATTAGATTATTAGAAATCGACTCTCAACCCGAAAGAAAAGGTACGGGAACTCGGATAGGAATAGATATCTACCCCTTTGCGGGTAGCATCTGAACCAAAAGCATTTACATCGGGGTCAAACCAGCTATAATTGGTAATCGTAAAGAGATTCGTCGCAGTCATGCTCAAATTGACCGCATCAATTCCCTTAATGAAGTTCTTCGGTTTCCAAGTGTATCCCATGTTCAACGATTTCAACTTGAGGTAAGATCCATCTTCCACATAGCGGTTTGAGACAAGCATCGTGCGGTCATAAGAGGCTATCGCTTTCGGCCATTTGGCATTTTCGGCATTTGCCTCTGTGAAGCGGCTATTGTATATGAACTCAGGGATATTGCCGATATTGGCCACTTGCATGTCTAGCAAGTTCCCATTGAAAATGTCATTTCCCTGGCTTCCCTGGAGCAAGAAACTTAGCGTAAAGTTTTTGAATGAGAAACTGTTCGTAATCCCATAGATAAAATCAGGGTTTGTGTTGCCAATAATTGTCTGGTCGGCTGTTGTAATTGCACCATCATCGTTCAAATCACGATACTTTATTTCTCCAACTTTGGCTTTAACAGTTGCCTCAGTTGAATTTGCATATTGCTTGTCGGCTCTAACTTCAGCCTCATTCTTGTATAAGCCATCTTCCACATAGCCATAGATTGATGTCATAGGATAACCATTCCGTTGAATAAACACGCTACCGGCACTATACCAAAGCGATGCGGCAAATTTGTCTGAATCCAATCCTTCTATTTTATTCGTGTTGAAAGAGATGTTTGCCGACACATTCCATGTGAAAGATTTATTCTGCACGACGGCAAAATTCCCAGTGAACTCCCAGCCTTGATTTACGACTGCTCCTCTATTGGTCATTATGGTAGAAAATCCATTTGATGGTGCGATCAATGCTTCCTGAAGAAGATCGTCCGTCTTTTTGCGATAATAATCTGCAGTCAAACTAAACCGGTTGTCAAGAAATCCGAAATCAATGCCGGCATTTATTTGACGTGTAGTCTCCCAACGCACATCCGGAGAAACCGGCCCTCTGGAAGCTATTTCAGCAGAACCACTTGCCAATGTCCCGCCAAATACATAATTGGAAGGTTCCAGCAACTGAATTGTCCGGTAAATTGAAATACCTTGGTTACCTGTTTCACCGTAACTTGTTCGCAGTTTCAAATTGCTAAATATATTAAGATTCTTGATAAAAGTCTCTTCAGAAGCTCTCCAGCCAAACGCCCCAGAAAGAAAGTTAGCCCATTTATGGTTATCCGAGAACCTGCTGGAACCATCCCTACGGATGGATGTCGTGAAGATATATTTGTCCTTTAATACATAATTGACACGTCCCAATAAAGAAACAAGAGCCTGCTTGGAAGTCCCGCTTTTAGGAGTCAAAACTGTTGTTCCGCGGCTCAAATCCTTATACGTTGTGTAATCGTCAGGAAACCCTGTCACCGTGATCGAGTTCCATGATCCTTTTCCATTTTCCGCAGTGAACCCGAATACAGCATTGAGGCTGTGAATCCCGAAGGTTTTTTCAAAGCTCAACAATGATTCGGCAGTTAGATGCTCCCAGTCGGAATAGCTTTGACCTGCTTTTCCATTAATATTGGAAGTCGATGAACCTTCTTGAGTACGACGCCCATAATAGGTACCACGGTTGTTGCTATTGTAGGAGAGGCCAAGATTTTGTCTAAACTTCAGGAATGGGAATAACTTGATCTCTGCATAAGAAGAATTAAATACACTGATCGACTTTAGTTCATCCACAGCAGAGCTTACATAAGCATACGGATTGGCAGCCAACCAGCTTAAGTTGGCTTCTGTATTCGTGTCCATACTAGGGCCATATGTCGGAGGAAACAACAATGCAGAACGCATTATCCCGTAATCATAAGCATTTGTCTTCGTAAAGTTGGTCAACGTATGTGTGTAGCTCGTGTTCAACCCTATCTCCAACCAATTGGTAACATGACGTCCAATGTTTGCCCGCAAGCTATAACGTGTAAAACCTGTGTTTTTTATAATACCTTCTTGATCCAAGTAGTTTCCCGAATATGCATGCCATCCTTTATCCGATCCCCCATTAACACTCAGGTTATATTCTTGGGAAAAACCTTTCTGATATATCAAATCTTGCCAATCAGCTTTGTCCACAATCGTGGAATTACCATATTGATCGGTGTAAGTCCCCGTATTGCTATAATCTGATGGAGAAGGCATATAAGTACCAGAATTAGTAAGAACGGCCCCCGTATTCGTGTCATAAGTATAGTTCCAAACTCCAGGGTATGGCAAGGAGGTATAGGTCTTGCCAGAATAATTGTAGCTGTTGATTGTTTCTTCATTGATGTAATTGGCATAAGTCTCGGCATCCAACATCTTCACTTTCTTGCCCACAGAAGACACAGAAAAGTTGGATGAAAACTGCACTTTGTCTTTTCCGACTTCTCCCCGTTTGGTGGTGATGAGTATCACGCCGTTGGCTCCACGTGAGCCATAGATGGCGGTAGCCGAGGCATCTTTCAATACTTCAATCGATTGGATATCGTGCGGATTAATAAAAGACAATGGATTATTTGTCTGATTATTATTCTCATTGGCATCACTCGTTGGCATTGTTGCCACATCAAAAGGTATGCCATCGACAACATATAAAGGTTGAGTGCCTGTTGTGATGGAATTGGCTCCACGCACGGTGATACTCAATCCGGCTCCTGGAGCACCATCGTTTTGATTGATAGTCACACCCGCCATTTTGCCTTGCAGTCCTTGCCCAAAATCCGAAGGATTGCCTTTCATCAAGTCTTCGGCTTTGATTTGCCCGACTGCACCTGAAAGATCTCGTTTCTTCATGGTGCCATAACCAACCACCACTACCTCGTTCAGCACAGAATTGTTTTCGTTCAGGGCAACATCAATCCTTGTGCGCGAGTCCACTTTCACGGATTTGGTTTCCATGCCCAGATATGAGAAAGTAAGAGTTTCCCCTTTCTTTGCAGAGATAATATATCGCCCGTTGAGATCGGAGGCCGTTCCCTTTTTCGAAGAGCTAAGCACTGTAGCGCCAATAATAGGGGAACCGTCTGAAGCATCTGTGACAACACCAGTGATTTGCACTTCTTGTGCAAGCATCAAGCTGGGAGGTATCGCACAGAATAAGAGTAAGATAAAAAATAATCTTTTCATAGTTTAAGATTAACCGTTATTATTAATTAGGACTTCACAATTAAACAGAATTTCACTATGTCAAAAATAGTATCTTACATTGGCATATACTGACACTATTTTACCTTTAAGTGACACTTTTTAGTTATAATATAAAATCGTGTTTTATAGCAAATTAATAAATGTAATTTCATACACTAATCCGACATTAAATAAAAAAATAATACTTTTTTGACACACCAAGAAGAGATGTATGATGAAAAAACAATTAAAAAATTATTGCAATACGGTTATATTTCGGGAAGAATTGAGAAGAGCGAAACAGTTGTAGGAGAGAAAATCCACAAACAACTTTTGCCGTTCGCAACCCTGAAAATGAAGCAGCGATTCCGCCCTGCAGATGGTATTCCACCACAGAATTAGATCAATAGCCGGAAGATAAACGCATGTATGGGAAAAAAGGATGGTTACCGATTAAATAAGCACCTTTACCTTCTTGTAGTTGTCACGGAAATCCTTTGGAGAACACCCCTTCTTGTGCTTGAAAATCCGGTTAAAATTGGAAACATTGTTGAAGCCGCTTTCGTAGCATATTTCAGAAACCGACCGCGAAGAGTCAACCAAAAGCCGGGTGGCATGCCCCAACCGGATATCGATGATATAATCAGAAAGGTTGCGCCCGGTATGGAGCTTGAAGAAACGGCTGAAGGCGGTAGGACTCATGCTCACAAGTTCGGAGAGCGTATTCAGGCGAATGGCTTCCAAATAATGCGCATCTATATACTGCTGAACACGCTGAATGCGACGGCTATCGGACAGCACTTTGACTTTCGCGAATGACGAGCTGGACAACATGCGGGCTTCATCGGCATGCAAAGAAAGTTCGTAAAGTATTGTCATAAATTTAATGACCGCAAAAAAGCCCTGTTTCTCTTCGGAGAGTGTATCTAACATCGGATATACCCGAAGAATGGCTTGCATGGGGAAACACAATCCGCGCTGGGCCTTTTCCAACATCTTGCGGATAGAGTCGAACTGGTTTTTGTGCAGGAAATTGGAAAAAAACAAATCAGGCGAAAATTGGATCGTGATTTCCCTGATGTCCTTCGATATACATTCGTTCTGCTTCCACACGTGCTCCAGGTCTTTGCTGGTGAGCAGCACCAAATCATAGTCGCCAATGATTTCATTTGAATCTCCAACAATTCGCTGAACGCCCGGCGCACATTCCACAAAATTCAATTCATACTCGGCATGCTGATGCAATGGATAGGTAAATTCTGTCTTGCGCCTGTCGGCAATATAGAAACAGTCTTTGTCTGACAAAGGAGTGACCTCAGATAAAGTAATTCTTTCAGCTTTCATGGGATCAAGTCTTAGATAATGTGGTTAGATAAATTTTCTAATGGCAAAAATAGCTAAAAAACATCAGGCAAATATCCTTTGCCTGCACTATTTTAAATTGCCGACAAACTCTGTACTTATTGTAAGAATAACCAGTTTAATACAAAACCAGAAATTACATTCTTTGATTTTTTTTATATTTTTGTGTTTGATTAGATCACAGTGCATAAATCCATTCCCTTTAGATGAATCCATTCTTCTCCGTAATAATACCTCTCTACAACAAAGAAAAATATATTAGAGAAACGCTGAATAGTGTTTTTTTTCAACATTTCTCTGATTATGAGGTCATAGTCATCAATGATGGATCTAAAGACGGTGGAGGAAATATAGTCCGAGAACTAGCCGATCCAAGAATTCGTTACTATGAAACCGAAAACAGAGGGGTTTCATCTGCACGAAATTTGGGAATATCGCTTGCAAAGGGAAAATTCATTGCTTTCTTGGATGCCGACGATTATTGGTATCCCCATTTTCTGGAAGAAATATACACGCATATCTGCCGTTTCCCGGAACAAAAGGTCTTTAGCACCGCCATCGAGTTTGAATACAAGGGCAAAGTGTCGAAGGCGGAATATTCTGTCGAAAGAACGTCCGATCACGAAATTGTTGACTTCTTCGAAGCAAGCTACCACGAAGCCGTATTGTTTACATCGGCCTCCGTCTTTGAAAACACGGTGTTCGCCCATGCAGGAGTATTTGACCCGCTTATCAAAAGTGGGCAAGACACCGACCTGTGGATTCGTATTGGACTGAAATACAAAATTCTATTCATTTGGAGAATTTCAGTGAGATACATCTATGATTCGAATAGCCTTTCCCGAAACATTTCCAATTTGCGGGAGAAAGCCGACTATTCGAAGTATTTAGAATTCGAATCGAAAAATAAAGCTCTGAAGAAATACATTGATTACAACCGTTTTTCCCTAGCGATAAAGAGCAAATTGCACAACGACAGAAGCAGCTTCAATTATTTCTTGGAAAACATTGATTTGAAGAGCCTCCCTTGGAAAAAAAGAATCCTGCTTTTTTTACCGGCAAGAATATTGCAAACTTTGGTGCGGCTGAAAAACAAGCTGATGAAAATGGGATTAACGCATTCCGTTTTTGTTGAATAGCAAAGCCGCTTCTCTAGCACAAAATCCGCTTCCATTCCTCCTCTATATTTTCCGGCGAAAGATGCTGAACACTCTCCCGCGCATTTTGTTTGCATTTCACATAAAGATTTTCATCCTCAACCATCCGTTTCATGGCCAAGGCTAGCTTATGCGGATTGAAGTTCTCAACCAATAAACCGTTGACCTCATTCACTATTATCTCGTTGGGCCCGGTTTGGCAATCGACAGAGACAACTGGCGTGCCAACAGACAAAGATTCAATAAGCACCATTGGAAACCCCTCATGCCTGCTTGTGAGTGCCAAAAACAGCGCATTTTTCAAATAGTGATAAACATTCGGTGAAAAAGGATGCATCAAGACCCAGCCGCCCAAGCTGGAATCAGCTATATAATTATTTATCAAATATTTATCTGGCCCATCACCAACAATCAGCAAAGCAATATCGTAGGTGTGGATGTTAGACAATTTGTAGGCTTCGATCAACAATTTTAGATTCTTCGCTTTGTCTTCAATTCGTCCAAGGTAAAGGATATATTTGCGAGGAATAGCTTCGGAAAGGAAAAAGCCGCTGTCCTGATAGATTTCTCTCATCGGATTGTAGATTCTGACAGCTCCTTCGTAATGAAAGCGATTTTCGATATGTGCTTTTATTCCCTCAGAAACACAAACAATGCCATGGCAATTCTTCAAAATCAAATTGGATATAAAAGAATGGGAAGTCAAGTAATTCTCAATCTTAAAGTTGTGTATCATATACACTTTCTTTGTCCTGTGATAAAAATAGAACAAATAAACCATTTCCACCAATGGATCTCTACGGCAACGGGCATCAATAATAAAATCGAATTTATTCTGCCTTATGTAGTCCTTCAATCGGAGCAATCTACTCCACCGAGACAACAGCGTTTCTTTTTGGTGTTTCAGAAGTCCCAGGTTCAGCAATTTTCCTTTGTATCCATAATCAATTGCATCTGTCAGCAAAACAAGATGCACATCATAACCGGCATCAGATAGCATCTTCGACAACAATGCGGTAGAACGCTCCAATCCTCCTTTCGCCAAAGAGATGGCCACTATACACACTTTGGTTGGAATCGATTTCATAGCAATTACGATTTGGCATGCCAAAAATAGAGAACAAATTAGAAAGAGAAAGCCCCCGACAGAAACTAAAAAGATTAGCGATTGACGAAGTACAAGAGTATTGCTACTGATGGGATAGCAAATAGGGTGCTATCAAACCGATCAAGTATCCCACCGTGTCCAGGAATCATATTGCCGGAATCTTTCACCCCAAGCGTCCTTTTGATCAGAGATTCAAACAAGTCGCCCAAGGTGCCTGAAAGTACCACGACAACGGATAAGGCAACCCAAATGGATAGGCTTGTTTGGGGAAAGAAGTAATGGAAGGCAAACGACGACAAAACCGAAAAAAACAACCCACCCGAAAATCCCTCCCACGATTTTTTAGGAGAAATGCGCTCAAACAAACGATGCTTGCCCAGAAGCATTCCGGTGATGTACGCAAAGGAATCATTCAGCCAGATGAAGACAAAAAGAGCCAGGAAATATTCGTAATGAAAACCGAAGTCTGAAAACACCAAACGTGTGCTTAAAGACAGAGGCACTGCAATATAAATTATTCCAAAAAGCGAATAAGCAATTGATTGTATCGGATCTCGCCTTTTGAGATATAGTTCACTGATAAAAAGTGCTAAAATATAGATTAGAAATCCGACAAAACCATAAGTGAATCCATTGGTAGAAAACAGAACACAGGCCAAAAACAATAGTAATCCGCCAGCAATGTTTAAAGGCTTAGATACCTCCACGCTGCTATTAGCTTCTATCAGAGTGTAATATTCATACAATGCCAACATAGTGATAAAGCCAAAAATGACCGAAAAGAAAGTGCTGTTAATCAGGACTCCTGACAACAACACTATCACATACAATGCACCAAAGACGGCTCTTGTCAAAAAATTATTAAGTTTCAACAGGATATATTTTTCAGATTACAACTTTTCATCTTAATGGGAAACATGTCCTGACAAGGTGTCATTACCAGCCACAACCGCAGCGGGTTTCTCAAGCTCCGCTTTGCCTTCCGCTTCTATCATCAATTCATCTGATCGGGAAGCCCATTCACGTAGCCCAAAGATTGCTTTCAAGTCGTCAGAATAGATCACTTCTTTCTCAAGCAACAACTTAGCCAAGGCTGCATGTCCTTCTTGATATTTCACCAAAAGCTCTTTTGCTCGTGCATATTGGGATGACACTATTTCACGAACCTCCTTGTCTATTTGCAAAGCTGTTTCATCGCTGTAAGGTTTAGTGAACCCATAATCTTGCCCAGACGAATCGTAATAAGAGATATTTGGCAAGCTATCACCCATTCCATAGTAGGCAACCATGGCGTAAATAAGCTTAGTGGTCCGTTCCAAATCATTCGCTGCACCCGAAGAGATCCGTCCTAAGAAAATATCTTCAGCAGCGCGTCCACCGAGCAAAGCACAAATCTTATCCAAGAGTTGCGGCTTGGTTTCTATTTGTCTTTCTTCGGGCAAATACCAAGCCGCACCCAAAGCTTTTCCGCGAGGAACAATGGTCACCTTCACCAACGGGTCGGCATATTGCAAAAACCAACTCAGCGTGGCATGACCTGCTTCATGAATAGCAATCGATCGGCGTTCTTCATAAGTGGTGACTTTATTCTTCTTTTCAAGACCTCCGATTATGCGGTCAACCGCATTCAGGAAGTCGTCTTTCTGTACTATTTTTTTCCCTTTGCGGGCTGCTATCAAGGCCGATTCGTTACATACATTGGCAATATCTGCACCCGAAAATCCAGGGGTTTGACGAGAGAGAAATTCGATGTCCACAGAGTCGTCAATCTTCACCGAACGCAAATGCACCTTAAACACCTCCTTTCGATCGTTCAAATCGGGAAGATCCACATATATTTGACGGTCGAAACGCCCAGCACGAAGCAAGGCTTTGTCAAGAATGTCAGCACGGTTGGTTGCTGCAAGAATAATCACACCGCTATTTGTTCCGAAACCATCCATCTCCGTAAGTAACTGATTCAGCGTATTTTCACGTTCATCGTTGGATCCCATATTTGGATTTTTTCCACGGGCGCGTCCGATGGCATCTATCTCGTCAATAAATATGATACAAGGAGCCTTGTCTTTCGCCTGACGGAACAAGTCACGGACACGGGAAGCTCCAACTCCAACAAACATCTCCACGAAATCAGAACCAGACATCGAAAAGAAAGGAACATCGGCTTCTCCAGCAACTGCCTTGGCCAAGAGGGTTTTCCCTGTCCCAGGAGGGCCAACAAGAAGAGCACCCTTTGGAATTTTCCCACCCAGATCAGTATAACGGCTTGGATTCTTCAAAAATTCTACAATTTCCTCAATCTCTTCCTTAGCCTCCGACAATCCTGCCACATCCTTGAATGTAACCTTCAGGTCTGCTCCTTTGTCATACAATTGGGCTTTGGATTTTCCAACACTAAAGACATTGCCTCCACCTCCGGCGCCACCTCCCGACATTCTCCGGATAATAAATATCCATATAAATATGAGCAAAGCAAATGGTAACAGGCTAATCAAGACATCCCAAAGGTCTGAACCGGGATCATAATTCACCTTGATGTTTTTCTTCAGATCTGGGGGCAAATTATTATAAAACTTGTCAAATCCATCGGCCGAAGGAATGTTCACGATAATCAGGGGATTCTTCACCATTTTACCGTTTTGTTCCTTGAAGACGTTTTGCACGGAATCAGGTCTTACAGTAGCCTCCAACATGGTCTTTTTGTTATAAACCGTTACTTTATCGACCCAATTGCTACCAACATATTTCTCAAAATCAGACCAACTGACATTCTTACTGGCTCCGTCTCCAAAGAGAAAATACATTCCGATAAGCGATAAAACGACAACGGAATAAAACCAATAGTTAAGGGGCATTCTTGACCCTTTTCCTCCGGAATTCGACGGTTTTTTATTATTTTCCATAATTTATATCTACAAATACTTTTACCACACGCTGCTGAGCATGCAGTCCTATTTTTTATTAAAACAAACAAGCTTGAAATATGTTGTCCATGCAAGCCATGAGGCAACTAATCCAAATCCGGTATTGTTTCGATTTTGGCATCAGCCCAAAGGTGCTCAATGTCATAAAACTCACGGAGTTCTGGAATAAAAACGTGTACAATTATCGTGCCATAATCGATCCCGACCCAACGAGATTCACGTAATCCATCAGTGGAAATAGGTTTTTCTTTTGTGCTTTTTCTCACTTCTTCCACAATTTCATTGGCTATGGCTTCCACTTGAGTGGGAGTATTGCCTTGACAAACCACAAAACGCTGACAAATGGCACCGGGGAATTCCGAGATATCTACAATCACAATATTTTTCGCTTTCTTTTCTTGAGAAGCTTTTACAATGTTGTTGATTAAAATGGTTGTTTCACTCATTCGTTTTTTATTGAGTATTTTAATGTGCAAATATAAGGTATTAATTTCAAACCTTAACAAAGAGATGCTGACAACAAAAAATATATTTACTTAAAGGCGATAAATTCAATAGGAAAAATGAAACAGGAAAGCAGTTTGTTTTATCCGAAATTGTTTGCAAAATCAAAAAAACGTTTTACATTTGCACTCGCTTAGCGAAAAAGCAATATTTTGACTTGCGAAAATAGCTCAGTTGGTAGAGCACGACCTTGCCAAGGTCGGGGTCGCGGGTTCGAGTCCCGTTTTTCGCTCTGGTCTGCCCGGATGGTGGAATGGTAGACACGCAAGACTTAAAATCTTGTGGCCATTATGGCCGTGCGGGTTCAAGTCCCGCTCCGGGTACATAAAGAAATACTCTAAATTAAATATTTAGAGTATTTTTTTATAAGCGGCAAACAGAACATATCTTCAGGGACTAACCCATATTTTAGCAAAAAAATAGATCCTATGAAGAAAAAACAATATCCGTCCATTCCAATTACTCTATCCTCGTTTGGCACTCTGGCATTCGGTATTGAGCTTAAAACGAGGCATTCACTATGAATCGAAATCAGGAATCAAATAAATCAACCGTCATAGTCCTGTGCGCTGACGCAGGGATATCAAATGGAAACCTCCTATAGATATCCCGGATAGCCAAAAACACAATTCTTAATTCGAACTCACATTATTTTTAATAAATCTCCATATTGAATTAGAATGCGTATCCAATAGAAAGGTTGCTTTCATAATATTTTACAAAGCAGCCCTTATCGTGGCTGACAGATACATTGTCAAAACAGCATCAAGAGAAAGCAAAAACAATCATAAGGTTTTGAAAAAAATAGGCCTCCACCATTTCAGTGAAGACCCGCTAATATAAAAGGTTCTTTGAATTTTACATATTCATTCCCCCGCACACGTTGATAACTTGCCCGGTGACATAAGTTGACAAATCAGAAGCTAGGAAAACAGCCACCTTCGCCACATCTTCCGATTCGCCGATGCGACGCAAAGGGATTTGTTCGGCCCATTTCTTCTTGATTTCATCCGACAGCACACCTGTCATATCTGTGGCGATGAATCCGGGGGCAATCACATTGGCACGGATGCCTCTCGAACCAACTTCCTTAGCAATCGATTTGGTGAAGCCAATCATTCCGGCCTTAGATGCCGCATAATTTGCCTGTCCCGCATTTCCAGAAACACCTACCACTGAACTCATATTGATAATGTTTCCACTTTTCTGCTTCATGAATATGGGCGTGATAGCATGGGTGAGATTGAACGCCGATTTCAGGTTGATGTTGATCACCGTATCCCATTGCTCTTCAGTCATGCGCATCAGGAGGCCATCACGCGTGATTCCGGCATTATTGATCAGAATATCGATTTGTCCGAAATCCTTCAACACTTCTTGCACCAATTGATGCGATTCTTCAAAACTAGCCGCATTGGATGCGTAAGCTTTGGCTTTGCCCCCGAATGCGGACAACTCTTTTTCTGTGTCCAACGCATTTTGCGACAAAGAAGTGCAAGTGAAAGCAATGTTTGCTCCTTCTTCTGCAAATTTGATTGCCACCGCTTTTCCGATCCCTCGGCTTGCTCCGGTGATGATGGCGGTTTTACCTTCTAACAATTTCATATATAGCTGTTTGATAATGTATTTCTTAGAGAATCTAAATTGGCGTTTATCTTGGGGTTTATAACACGTCTTCCGGCTTGGTCTTTTTCTTGATTCCTTCAAGAATCAGGTAGGCAATATTTTCCCTCTTTGGGCCAGTCAAGATACGGCTTGAGCGGATATGGCCGCGGATATAAGGCACTTCAAGCCCTTTCAGGGCATGGTGGAGTATCTCTGATGTGAGCTGGACATCTGGCATTTCAAAAGTACCCTCGCTGATGCCCTGTTCCAGTATCTGCTTGATAATTTGTATCTCTTTCCTATCGAAACTTTTCCGCACGTTTTGGACCCGCCAGATGTCACGGAAAAAATAGGCTTTCAATGTTCCATTCCGCACCACAACCTTTTTGACGGCATCAAAGCGTGTGTAGAAAAAGAGCAATAGCTTCTCGTCGGCGGGCATCTTTTTCGCCACCACATCCTGAAGAGCTTCTATCATACCCTCAATTTCTGTTTCCACCACAGCCTGATATACCTCCGACTTGTTGTTGAAATAGGTATAAAGCGTCCGTCTTCCTTTTTGAGAAGCTTGGGCAATGTCGTTCATCGTAGTGTTTTCCACACCCATCCGAGCAAACAATTTTCTCGCCACATCAATCAACATATTTCGAGTCTTAGCAATAGCCATAGCTGCTTTTTTTGCACATATTGTAGTTATATGTGCAAAGTTAAAAGTTTTTTTTGAATCTAGAGAGGATGGAAAGGGTTTTTTGAAACAAAATGGCAGCTGACAGCTCAATTTATTCGATTTGATTTCTTCTGTTGTTTGATACAAATCTACAAACAAAACCCTCCTCGACCTCTCGTCGTGAAGGGTTTAATGATCAACTAAAAAAAACTATCAATAGAAATGATTATTAAAAACTGAGTATAGCGTTTGATTTTTTTCGTTTTGAGCAGGTTTTGCAATAGCGGTGGCACTGTTCGCTTACACTATATCCCAAAAGAACCCCGAGCATAAAGTCTTCCTCTGGAGTGAGCTCGTTCAGCGGCTTATTGAGACACAAATGCTTGGCAACGACAAGGCATTCTTCTTTACCAAAAAACACATTGATATTCCCATTTTTCAGCTTTTGGATCATATAGCAAATGTTGTTCTTCTCCAACTTTTGTTTCACAAAATCTTCTTTGCCACTAGGGAGGGTGCAGAGAATCATATCACGAACCCCTTTTTTAAATTCATAGATGTGATGCTGAAATATTTGCATAACGCTTCAATTTTTAAAGTGATTGGAGGGAAACGGATTTTTATAGATCTTTTTTGATTTGATCTATCCAGAGAGAAATACGTTGGTCTGTTTTGCCGGATTCGTTGTCCTCATCCAGTAGTAACCCCACAAACTGTCCGTCAATTACCGACTCGGAGCTGTCGAAGGAATAGCCATCAGTCGAAACCTGACCAATTAATTTGGCATCCTTTTCCTTGACCACATCATAGATTTTGCCCAAAGCATCTCCAAACGTATCAGAGTAGGAAGAAGAATCTCCTGTGCCAAATAGAGCAACTTTCTTTCCTTGCAGATCTGCACCTCCTACTTCACGAATAAACGAATCCCAATCATCTTGCAGATCGCCTAATCCCCAAGTTGAACTTCCAAAAAGCACCAAGTCGTATGCCGAAAAATCAGCGCTCCCCGATGCGACATCGAACAATGCGACTGTGTGGTCGCTTAAAGCTTTGGCGATTTTTTTTGCTACAACTTTTGTGTTGCCGGTACTCGAACCGTAAAATATACCTATCTGTGCCATTCCGTTTTGAATTATGTTATTTAACAATACAAAGAAAGCGTATATTTAAAGAATCCGCAATACCGCAAAATGGGGGTTTTTAGGGTGCGTTTTAATTATTTATGGGGAATGAGATATTAAACCTGCACAAAATGCATCAAAAAACTAGCTTGTGAATCATGGGCAGTCGTTTTAGCAGCCTTTTTCCGAGTAAATCTTTGGTGGTTTTAGATTTAGAAAGAACAAAAGCGGATTCCCATTCGAGAATCCGCTTTTGTAAAAATATCTTTATTAAATTTACGCTTCTGCCTTAGGAAGAACAGAAACATAAGACCTGTCATTTCTTTTTTTGATGAAAGTCACAACACCGTCTGCCAAAGCATACAATGTGTGGTCTTTTCCAATTCCTACATTCTCACCTGGATGATGAGTTGTTCCTCTTTGACGAACAAGGATGTTACCTGCTTTTGCGGCTTCACCTCCAAATATTTTAACGCCCAATCGTTTACTTTCCGATTCACGGCCGTTTTTCGAACTACCTACACCTTTCTTATGTGCCATTTCTCTTAAAATTTAACTGATTAAGCAATAATATCTTTTACTGTCACTTCTGTAAATTGTTGGCGGTGACCGTTCAACTTGCGATATCCTTTTCTGCGTTTTTTATGAAAAACGAGAACTTTATCTCCTTTTACGAAAGAACCAACTTCTGCGACCACCTTGGCGCCGTCAACAAACGGTGAACCTACCGTTACAGCTCCTTCGTTGTCAACAAGCAATACTTGCTCGAATTCAATTGTAGCACCATGCTCTGCTTGAATTTTGTGGACAAACAACCTTTGACCTTTTTCTACTTTGAATTGTTGCCCTTGAATATTTACAATTACGTACATCTGTGATTAAAAATTACAGGTTATGTGCCTGAGGCGAATCGTTTTCGGACGATTTCTTGTTAGCCTATTAGCAATCGAGGCGCAAAATTAATCATTATTTTTTACTCCACAAATTTTCCTGCATGAAATTGTTTGTAATTTTCTTATTTTCAGCATGAAATTTAGTAGGGGAGGAATAAAATGAAAATCTCGCGCTCGACCATATCGGCTTTGCCCAATTTCCGCCAATTTGCTCCAAAAATCCGCTACCAATACCGACTTTCGCTGGCTATGGACTTAATTTTTCTCATATTCCACACCTTGCAGAAGCAAAAAAACAGAATTGAAATCTCTAGTTTCAATTACGAAGTAGTGAAATTGATTCCTCAAATCGCAACACATTATTGGGAATAATCTTATCTTTGTATCAACTTCTGAAAATAATGTAATGAAGAAAATTGGCTATATAATAAGTATTGGAGTTTTATTTTCGACCATCATGACTTCATGCCACACAAACGATAAAAAACTCGAAACCAATGCTTTGACTTTTGATTCCCTTAAGTTAACAAAGGTCTATTATCTTGATAATGATTCCACAAAACCCTCTTGCCACTTGAGTATCGCATTTATCTATCCTGCAAAGGGTTTGGCAGAGAAAGACTTAAAAATTCTTTGCTCAAATTTCATTTCTACAATGTTCGACCAGGCCTACGCCGACTCATTGCCAAACATAGCAGCCAAGTGCTATGCAAATGACTATGTAAGTTTGTACAAAGAAGATGCCAAGTCGTTCTACAACGATGACACAGACGATTCAGAGGACAACCAGAAGGATTATTATTCTTATTTCGAAACACTTATCAACAGGATAATTTTCAACAAGTACAATTTGCTGTCGTTTCAGGTGGAGCAAAAGAATTACAAAGGAGGAGCCAATTCTTTCACATCGTTCCGCAACTATGTGATAAATTTGAAAACGGGAGAATTTTTGACTGAAGAATCCATTTATAATGCTGGTTATGAAAAAATGATACATACTCTATTAATCAACAAATTACTTCAACAAAACAATGCAAAAAACATTTCCGAGCTTGAAGAATTGGGATATTTCGGGATCGATGAAATCGCATCCAACCACAATTTCCTGATCGACGAAGATGGCATAACTTACATATTTAATAGAGGAGAGTCTTCGGCCTTGTCGCTCAATGAAATCCGGATTCATTTTTCATTCAATGAAATTGAATCAATCTTGAAGCCAAACTCACCCATTCAGCCCTTGCTAAAGGAATAATCATTTTGGTATGGACATTATTCTTAAATATTTTTCCGGTTTGACGGACAAACAAAAGGAGCAGTTTGCTGCACTTTATGATTTGTATGCCGATTGGAATTCGAAGATAAACGTTATTTCCCGCAAAGACATTGAGAACTTATACGAGAGGCATGTGCTTCATTCTCTTGGAATTGCAAAAGCGCATAACTTTAGGTCTGGCACAAGCTTTCTGGATGTCGGCACAGGCGGGGGTTTCCCTGGAATTCCGCTAGCCATTTTCTTCCCCGAATGCGAGTTTCTTCTCTTGGATAGCATAGGTAAAAAAATTAAAGTCGCCGCAGAAGTTGCTTCGGCACTTGGGCTTAGCAACGTGAGGTTTCGCCATGCTCGTGTGGAAGAAGAAAAAGGGAAATTTAATTTTGTCGTCAGCCGGGCAGTGATGCCGCTTGCTGATTTGGTGAAGCTGGTTCGAAAAAATATCTCTTCGGATCATAAAAATGCGACGCCCAACGGATTGATTTGCCTCAAAGGAGGAGAATTGGCTCACGAAGTGTTGCCATTCAAACAAGTTGCCGAGGTAACAGACCTCAGCGATTTTTTTGAAGAAGAGTTTTTCGAAACAAAAAAGGTGGTTTATGTGGCTTTGTAGTATATTTTAATTGATGTCGTACTTAAAATGCCTCTTATTCTTGCTATGCACCCTGTTCCTTTTGAATATATTCTTAAACAGCAGAAAGGCGGCACGTGTCCGTTTGCTATAACTTTCAAACGTATCATTTTCCAGATCATAATCCTTCCTCCAAGCATAACCAGGCGATATGTAGCAATAAGTTGATTGCGTGATATTTTCATTGAGGCTACTGTTTTCTTGCTCAATCAGTTGGTTTTTAAGTGGAGCAATGCATGTTATATTTCTTTTAAGAGCCTCTTCCCTTATTTTTGCTAAGATAACATCGTATTTATTAATGATTTCGGTGTGGTCGAAATTGGCATATGCCGTGTTTCCTTGCTTTACAATTGGCCTCATCTGGAGCGAATCAATATCTATGTGGCCAAAAACTTGAAAGAAATCTTTTAGCTCGTCAATGTTATCGGCGTTCATCGTGTAATTGATTCTCAATTTTAAATTATGCGTTTTCTTTGCTTCCGATATTATTTTCAGTGCAGAATGAAACTTTTCATAATTGGCATTGGCCATTAATTTCTCATAGGTTTGTTTATAAACGCCGTGCAATGAAATAGTTATTTCATCCAGCCCTGCGTGCAGGTAATCCTCAAGGAGTTCTGGATTTAATAAATTGGCATTCGTGGTGAGGGATATGTATGGAATTTGCTTTTGTTTTCCTAATTTTATGATAGAAGCCAAATCTTTATAAACAGTAGGTTCTGCTGCGCATCCTATTTGAAGTTTAAGCGCTCTGTGGAAAAACCCATTTGAAATCTTTTCAATTTGTTCCATGTTCAAGATTTTCCTCGTTAAGGCTTTCCTGTAACCATCATCACTGAAATGGCACATTTGGCAGCGCAGATTGCACGCCAGGGCCGGATCCAGAAACACTCCAAGATACCTTCGGCGGAGAACATGAAAAACAAAAATGCCTGCCAAATTAATGTATGGGTTATGGATTCGTTTAGATAATTTTAAAATTTTATAAATGTTCATTTTGAAAAATTGTGGTATTGCACGCAAAAATAGGAATAATATCCTAAACTTAAAATACTTCCACCTCTCGGAATGCTTAAAACCCAAATCATTTTTATTGATTGAGCTTTAACTTTTTATTCGTTTGTATGTTGTAGAATAATGATAATTTTGTGCAAAATTCTTTTTAAATGAAAATAAAGCAATTTGAATTCAATCCGGTTCGCGAAAACACCTACGTGGTGTATGACGAGACGAATGAATGTGTGATTATTGATGCCGGATGTTTTTATCCGGATGAAAAAATGGAGTTGCTCGAATTTATTTTGGACAATGACTTGGTTGTAAAACATTTATTAAACACCCATCTTCATTTTGACCACGTGTTTGGGAACGTTTTTATTGAGGAAAGACTGGGAATGTTGGCAGAGGCCAATACCAAAGACCTGTTTTTGCTTGATAAAATGTCTGAACAAATGAAAATGTTTGGCTTCCCCCACGAAACGGCAAAGCCTAAAATAGGAAAATATCTAAATGAAAACGATATAATTACATTTGGAAATCAAGAATTTGTAGTCCTTGAAGTTCCGGGTCATTCACCGGGTAGCGTGGTATTCTACAGTAGCCAGGGCCAATGTGCATTTGTTGGAGATGTTCTTTTCAGAGGTAGCATTGGACGCACCGACCTGGAAGGGGGCAATTTTGAACAGTTGATTGATGGAATTCAGAAAAAGCTTCTACCTCTACCATCCGATACCATCGTCTATTCGGGACACGGTCCTTCCACAACCATTGGCTATGAGCAAAGAAACAATCCATATCTGCGATAAATAGGATTTCTCTTAGATATTGGCACATAAATAGATTGCGGGGAATTTCGGTTTCCGACTAAGCAACAGATTATAACTATTTTATTTTTATGAAGACAGAACAATTCAGCCACCGCCATGTAGGTGTCAATCCTTCGGAACAGAAGGTGATGCTGTCTAAGATTGGCGTGGCTTCTTTGGAGGAGTTGATCGAGCAAACAATTCCTTCCAATATCAGACTTAAGGACAGCTTGAATCTCCCCGAAGGACTTAGCGAACACGAATATGCAGAGCATATCGAGTTTTTGGCATCCCAAAACCGCACCTTTGCTTCTTGCATCGGCATGGGCTGGTACGAAACCATAACACCTGCGGCCATCTACCGCAATGTATTCGAAAATCCTTGCTGGTACACTTCCTACACACCTTATCAGGCAGAAATTTCCCAAGGTCGCTTGGAGGCCCTTTACAATTTTCAAACAGTGGTGAGCGAACTCACAGCTTTGCCTTTGTCCAACTGCTCCCTTTTGGATGAAGCTACGGCTGCCGCAGAGGCCGTAACGATGATGTTCAACCTTCGCACACGTAATCAGGTGAAAGCGGGTGTGAATAAAGTTTTTATTGACCAGCATGTTTTCCCGCAAACTTTAGCCGTGATTCATACCCGCTCGAATGTGCAAAAAATCGAAGTGGTTGTTGGCGATTATAAGACTGCAGAACTGGATGCAAGCTATTTCGGCGCCATCGTCCAATATCCGAACTCCAATGGTGGCATCGAGGATTATACCGGTTTCACCCAAAAGGCTCATCTTCTTGATTGCAAGGTGGCTGTGGCGACAGACCTGATGGCGTTGCTATTGCTTACTCCTCCCGGAGAATGGGGAGCGGATATTGCATTTGGAAGCAGCCAGCGTTTTGGGGTGCCGATGTTTTACGGTGGTCCGTCCGCTGCGTTTTTTGCCACAAAAGATGATTTCAAGCGTTTCATTCCGGGGCGCATTATCGGCATGTCGAAAGATGTGTATGGCAAACCTGCCCTGCGGATGGCATTGCAAACGCGCGAACAGCATATCAAACGTGAAAAAGCAACCTCGAATATTTGTACGGCGCAAGCCTTATTGGCGACAATGGCATCGTTTTATGCCGTTTATCATGGTGAAAGCGGGTTGAAAGACATTGCCTACCGTATCCATTCGGCAGCAAGCATCATCGCTGAAGAAGTTTCAGGTTGGGGATACAAGCAATTGAACGAACAGTATTTCGACACCTTGAAAATAGGTCTTCCGGAAGCCGTTTCACAACAAACAATTAAAGAATTAGCTGAAATGCGGGAAATAAATTTCCGTTATTTTGCATCCGGAGAAATCGGAATCAGCGTGGGTGAAACCATCACCGACTACCGGATCCATGAGATTTTAGCTGTCTTTGCCCTAGCTGCAAAAGTAAATAATATACTGATGGTGGACGATTTGGACGAAAAACTGAGAATCAAGAGTTCGTTTCTTCGCACAAGCCATTATTTGCAACACGATGTGTTCAATTCTTACCACACTGAAACAGAATTGATGCGTTACATCAAAAAGTTAGAGCGTCGCGACATTTCTTTGGCTCATTCTATGATCCCTCTCGGTTCATGCACCATGAAGTTGAATGCAGCATCGGAGCTTCTGCCTTTGGGACTGAGTGGTTTGCAGAATATACACCCATTTTCTCCACTGGATCAAGTTTCAGGATACTCCGAAATAATTTCCGAGTTGGCCACTTACTTGGCTGAAATTACCGGCTTGCCAGGTGTTAGCTTTCAGCCTAACTCAGGAGCCGCCGGAGAATTTGCCGGACTGATGACCATCCGTGCCTATCAGCAGGATAAAGGAGAAGGACACCGGAACATCGTTCTGATCCCAGCCTCTGCCCACGGCACAAACCCTGCGTCTGCAGCCCAGGCTGGTTTTGATGTGGTAGTGGTGGAGTGCGATGAGTTTGGAAACGTCAAATTGGAGGATCTTCGTAAAAAAGCAGAAGAGAACAAAGAAAATCTGGCCGCATTTATGATCACCTATCCTTCCACCAATGGAATATTCGAAACCGGAATCCGCGGCATGATTCAGATCGTGCACGAAAACGGTGGGCAAGTGTACATGGATGGTGCCAATATGAACGCGCAAGTCGGGCTTACCAATCCGGGGACAATCGGGGCGGATGTTTGCCATTTGAATTTGCACAAAACTTTTTCCATTCCCCATGGCGGCGGCGGCCCGGGAGAAGGCCCAATCTGCATGGCCGAACATTTGGCCCCATTTATGCCACACCATGATTTCCTGAACGATAGCGATTTGAATACCGTTGCATCCGCGCCTTATGGAAGCGCAGGTATTCTCACCATTACTTACGGATACATCCGCATGATGGGAACCTCGGGTCTTACTTTGGCTACCCAAACTGCAATTCTCAACGCCAATTATCTAGCCGATTGCCTTCAAGGCTCTTACGAGGTGCTGTTCCGTGGAGAAAAAGGCCGCGTTGCTCACGAATTAATTATCGATTGCCGCGATATCAAAGACGAATCCGGAATCAGCGAAACCGATATTGCCAAGCGCTTGATCGACTATGGCTACCATGCGCCCACTTTGTCGTTCCCTATTCACGGCACATTGATGATTGAGCCCACAGAAAGCGAAAGCCTTGCAGAATTAGACCGTTTTGTGGCAGCCATGAAACAAATCCGAAAGGAAACGGAAGAAGTGCAGAATGGCGAATACACCCTTCAGGACAATGTCTTGGTGAATGCGCCGCATCCTGAATATGAAGTTGTGGCCGATGAATGGAAGCATGCCTATTCGAGAACCAAGGCCGTTTACCCATTGGATTTTGTGGCCGAAAACAAATTCTGGGTGAATGTGGCACGCGTTGACAATGCCTTTGGCGATCGCAATTTGGTGGCAAGCCTCGGAAATTGTTGTTCGTAGCATTAAGATAGGAAATATCATAAGGAGAGGTTGCAATCAAAGTGGTTGCAACTCTTTTTTTGAGGTTTCTACACCTAAAAGATTCTTGGAATCTCCTTGGTTTCTCTTATTGGAACTTTGCCTTTTTAAATCCATACTCTAAATTTCTGGTGCATAATAAAATAGAAAACAAAATACTCCGCAATGTAGCAAGCACCTACCCGCCTCTCAAACAGAACAACAAAATTTTACTAATCAATATTTTAGCATAAATACACTTTGCCAAAATCTGATTACAACTGGGGATGCCAGTACTCCATCAGATAGCTTAAAAGTTAAATAGTATCAATTTATTGTACTATGTTATGCAAGATACTAAATATTATTTGTATGTTTGCATTACCAAAATCAAGGCATTGGAAGATATTATAAACAGTGGGTATGATACCATGCATGATATTTGTAAAATTGTAGAATTTATTATTGTAAAAATAAGCCTAGTTGCAAACAACCCAAAAGCAAAAAAATTAATCGCATGAAAAAAGTCATAGACATCACAATTGGTAAGGTTGTCTTCACCATCGAAGACGATGCTTATACGCGGCTTGAAGCCTACCTGAAATCTTTCGAAGAATCTTTGCCAAACAATAAGGAAAGGGCAGAGGTGATGGAAGATATTGAACTCCGAATTGCTGAACTATTCGAAAAAGAGAGCAAATTTCCACGTCAAGTCATTGATTTGAAAATTGTAGAATCAGTAATCTCCTGCCTCGGTGAAGTAGAAAATAATAAATCAGAAAAAACAACAAATAATTATTCTCAATCAAATACTCAATACAACATGAAAGCATCTAAAAAATTGTACAGAAACCCGGATGACAAAAAAATAGCCGGAGTGTGTTCTGGAATTGCAGCTTACTTTGATGTAGATCCAACGATCATCCGCCTGATATTTCTCATCTTGGTCATCAGTGGTGGTTCGGGAGTTTTGGCCTACATCATCCTATGGGTGGTGATGGAAGAAGCGGATACGGTAGCCAAGAAACTTGAAATGAGAGGAATTCCTGTGACAGCAGAAAATATCAAAAATTATACGGACAACAGCAGAAATTAAGGACACTATGGAAACAATCAATGTAGATAATATAAAGGCACAGATGCGTAAAGGGATTCTCGAATATTGTATCCTGAGTATTCTTTCAGAAGGAGATGCTTACGCATCAGTGATTATCAACGAATTGAAAAATTCGGAGATGATCGTAGTAGAGGGGACGCTATATCCTCTACTGACAAGGCAAAAAAACCAAGGACTTTTGTCCTACCGATGGGAAGAATCCACACAAGGACCACCTCGGAAATACTATTCGATTACCGACAAAGGAAAAGCCGTCTTGGCTGAGCTGGACAGCGTGTGGGCAGATTTGGTAAATACAATTGATCGCATTCGAAACAAAACCAATGAATCTTTACAAGAAGTTTCGGTTGGATAACAATTTTAAAAGTTGAAGAAATGAAAGAAATAATTAAAGCTTCGGTAGCCGGCTACTCGTTTACCTTCGAAAAAGAAGCTTACGACTTTTTGGAAACATATCTGGCAGACATCGAAAAACATTTCTCCGGAAAAGAAGATGGAAAAGAGATCATCGCCGACATTGAGGAGCGGATGAGTGAATTGCTCCGCCTGGATATTGGCGATACAGACAGAGTGGTGTCGTTAGCAGACGTGAAGCATTTGGTGGAAATCATGGGAAAGCCCGCTGACATTGATGATGAAGAGTCCAGGAGCGCGAGGAGCGAATCGCCAAACGACGAAACAAAGGGCGAATCGCCTAAAAACGAATCACCTTTCCACCGCAAACGGATCTATCGCGACGAAGATTCCGCCGTTTTGGGAGGAGTGTTGAGCGGTATGGCAAACTATTTTCAGATTGACAAATTCTTGGTCAGGATTATCTTTGTTCTAGCAGTTGTGATTGGACATAAATTTGTAGATGAAATAGGAGGTTTTCTTATTCTTGCGTACTTCGTGATGTGGGCTGTAGTTCCCAAAGCAAAAACCATCCAGGAAAAATTGGCCATGAGCGGGAAAGACGCTTCCATATCAGACATTGAAACCGGAAACAAGCAGCCACTTATCAAACAGTCATATAATATCGGCAGTGGCCTTGCAAAAGTATTGAAGGTATTCCTTGCGGTAATCTTGTTCTTGATAGGGCTCGGCCTAATCTTTTCGGTTGCATTCGGATTCCTATTTCCCTCCGTGCTGAATCTGCCCTCGCTAAATGATTTTATGCAGATCACCGATTTCAATTCGTCTGATATTTTGTGGGCGTTGGGACTTGTTTCCGTGATTCCTGTGGTCTTCATCGTCTATGTGGCTATACGGTTGTTGAGCGGATTCAAAAAGAAGGATGGCCTCGTGCTTGGAGTCATGTTTACAGTATGGGTGATAATTTGCTTTTATTTGGCAACATTGGGCGTGAAGTATGCCACCAATTATAAACAGTTTGCAAAAGACACAAAAGACTATCCTATAAGCACACCTTCCGATACCGTCTATATCCGTTTGACAGACGAGTTCAAAAATGCGACCGACATGCAATGGGGAAGAAAACGGCATTCAAACGGCGACTTGAAGCAAATAGCTCCCGACACCAGAGCTTGGTTTTTAATCCCACACATTGACATAGAGGAAGACACGACATTGAATACCGTGCAAATCAAGATTCACAAAAAGGCATTTGCGCCCAATTTGAATCTAGCGAACGAAAAAGTGAAAAATGCTGTTTTCGAAGTTGAGCAAAGAGATTCATTGGTGTTCATAAAACCTCATGTATATTCCGTGAAGAACCATTGGGACAGAGAAATATTTGAAATTACAGTGGTACACCCCAAAGGAAAAACAGTTATCCTTGATGATATTCTAAAAAATTCGGAGAACTGGGATATTGATTTCGATGTGAATTGAAAGTAGATCTACCTTCTAAAGCTAAAACAAGGGTATATAAACGGTCTGTCGCCGAATATATACCCTTGTTTTATTGAAATGCAGGAAACTTCTCCCTAATTAATTATTGGTGCTTCGAGAATCTTTCACCACCACATCGTGCGCTCCACCTTCAATAATGCTGGTGGATGAAACCAGCGTGATTTTGGCATTTTGTTTCAAATCGTCCAAATCCATCACCCCGCAACTGCTCATTGTAGCCTTGATCTTGCCGACCGTAATGGCCAAGTTGTCTTTGAGCTTACCAGCATAAGGCACAAAGCTGTCAACACCTTCCTCAAATTTCAACTGTTCGCTGCCACCCATATCGTAACGCTGCCAGTTCCGGGCACGGTTTGAGCCTTCGCCCCAATATTCTTTCATGTAATTTCCATTGACCATAAGTTTGCGCGTAGGGCTTTCATCAAAACGGGCAAAATAACGTCCCATCATGATAAAGTCCGCACCCATCGCCAATGCCAACACCATGTGGTAGTCTTGAACAATACCTCCATCAGAACAGATAGGCACATAAATCCCTGTTTCTTTAAAATATTCATCTCGCGCTGCCGCAACTTCGATCAAAGCTGTTGCCTGGCCACGGCCAATGCCCTTTTGCTCACGAGTGATACAAATAGAACCTCCGCCCACTCCGACTTTCACAAAATCAGCACCAGCCTCCACCAGATACAAAAAGCCATCTCGGTCAACAACATTCCCTGCTCCTACCCTCACCTGCTCGCCAAATGTAGATTTAATATACCCGATCGTGTCTTTTTGGTATTCTGAAAATCCGTCGGACGAATCAATGCAGACGACATCAACACCAGCTTCAAGCAATTTGGGCACACGTTCCTTGTAGTCGCGGGTATTAATACCTGCTCCCACAAGAAGTTTCATGTTATCGTCGGAAAGTTCGTTCGGATTCGCCTTGTGGTTTTCGTAGTCTTTTCGGAAAACGAAATATTTCAAATTTTGATTTTTGTCGATTATTGGCAGGCAATTGAGTTTGTGATCCCAAATAATATCATTCGCCTCGCTTATGCTGATTCCAAAATCTCCGGTCACTAATTTTTCAAAAGGAGTCATAAACTCTTTCACTTTGCGATCAAGGCTATCGCGGGTGACACGGTAGTCGCGACCAGTAACAATCCCCAATAGTTTCCCATCAGAAGTGCCGTCGCTTGTAATACCAATTGTACCGTGACCCGATCTTTCTTTCAGCGCAAGTACATCGCCAAGGGTATCATCAGGAGTCAAGTTGGCATTACTCACAACAAACCCGGCTTTATATGACTTCACTTTTCGAACCATATCAACCTGTGAATCAATGGATTGAGACCCAAAAATGAAAGAAAACCCACCATTGCGAGCCAAAGCAATAGCCATTTTGTGGTCTGAAACAGACTGCATTATCGCAGATACAAATGGAACATTCAATGATAATGAAGCTTTTTCTCCAATTTTGTACTTAACAAGTGGTGTTCTCAATGAGATATTTGCAAGGGTACATTGATGGGTAGTCAAGCCCGGGATCAACAAATACTCGCTAAATGTTCTCGAAATGTCGTTCAAATAATGTGCCATACTGTAAGCTTTTTTGGAATAAAATTTTGCAAAGATAGGAATAATACTCATTTTGTCCAAAAAAAATCAGCATTTCAAGTATTGCGGAATCTAAATTGCCAAATGTGACTCTTAAGCTTTCAAATTTAGCAAGACGATTATTACAAATAGAATACAATTGCATTTTTTTATATAAATATTTGTTTATTTGCTGGAAAAGCTTTTACTTTACATGGCATTTAGAACGCAAACTAAAAAAACATGGCAGCAGCATATAATCAATACTTATCTGTTTTCTCCATAGGACAAAATGTAGTGTAATCTTTTTATGGTTTTAATTTGAAATTATTTTAATTTTTGATTATTATCACTTGTAATTTCACCTATATTTCTTATCACAACTGTAAGAATTTATTTCCGAGGAGTTTTTAGGATATTAAACAAAGTATTCTTTACAGAAGGAAGAGGAGTATTTAGCAGCTTTACTTTTTTCATTAGCACAAACAGAACTATTTGTTTAAACCCGTAAACCGATGAACAAAAACTCGTTTTCAAAAGAGCTAACAAGGCGTTTGAATTGTTCAAACATTGAAGCCAAGACTTTTATCAAGGAGTACCATAATTTGTTGGCTGATGTAATTCAACAAGGAAGTACTGTGAAATTTCAGTATTTCGGCGTTTTCTCTCCTCATGAACGTTCAGAAAGAATGGGTAGGAATCCCCAAACTGGCTATGCATGTAAAGTCCAATCAAAAGTTACTATTAAATTCAAACCAAGTCCCTACTTGGTCAAAAAAATCAACGACAAATGATTTATTTTTTCATTGTTGCTTCATTTGCAATAGCTATATTGCTAGGAAGAATGCTCATTCCTTATATTTTGTTGGTCACTTTCAAACGGCGTTTGTTTGATCCCATTGACCCCAGAAAGACTCACACAGGCCATATACCAAGGCTTGGAGGTGTATCTTTTGCCCCAATACAATGCTGCCTGCTCACGTTGGCCGTTTTGATGCTCTATAAGTTTGACTACGTCGATTTCCACCATAAAACGCCCACGCTGATTCCGATGTTCCTTCTATTGATGTGCGGACTGGTGCTGCTTTTCATGGTTGGCATTGCAGATGATTTGATTGGAGTGAGTTATAAACGGAAATTTGTTGCTCAGATCATTGCCGCTTCCCTATTACCCCTTTCAGGCCTATGGATCAACGATTTGTATGGCATAATGAAGATCACTTATCTTTCACCTTGGGTAGGAATGCCTTTGACTGTATTCCTTGTTGTTTTAATCATGAATGCGGTCAATTTAATTGACGGCATAGACGGATTATGCTCGGGGCTGATTACCGCAGGGTCAATCACACTGGGTGGGTTATTTGTATATAACCATGCTTGGCTCCATGCCATTTTTGCATTCATCACAGCAGGCATATTGATTCCTTTTTTCTATTACAATGTTTTTGGGGCTTCACGCAGGAGGCACCGTATTTTCATGGGAGACACAGGGAGCTTGACTTTGGGATTTTCGATATCGTTTATGGCAATCAGCTATACAACTAACAACCGGCAAATTATGCCGTTTTCTGAAGGAGCGATCGTTGTTGCTTTCTCTACTGTTTTGATCCCCGTATTTGATGTTGCCCGAGTTATGCTGTGGCGTTTTCGACATGGAAAACCGATTTTCAAGCCTGACAGAAACCACATACACCACAAATTCCTCAGAATTGGCTTGTCACACCATTCAGCAATGCTACTAATATTATTAATGGCTTTTTTGTTCGGATTGTTCAATATTGTTATGGTTGAATATATTAGCAACAATGTTGTCCTCTTATTAGATGTCGTCTTATGGATATCCTTTAATTGTTGGTTTGACAAATTAGAGCAAAAGATAATAACAAGAAGAAGATCTGTTGAAGAAAAGCAAAAGCAGAAAGAAATCGAATCTGAATTTCAAACAACTCAAGTTCCCCAAACAATAAAGTTGTAATAATCCAACAGCTTCTTGTTTGTAAGGAAAACAATTGAAAATTACACTAAAATATACACAAATCGATTACAAAATGAAAATTGCACTAATTGGAGGATCGGGTTTCGTTGGCACTAATTTAATCAGCCTTTTAAGCAAGAACCCAAACATACAAATATTGAACATTGATAAACAGGCGAGCATAAAATACAATAGCATTACAACAATCGCAAATGTTTTGGACAAACCCTCCCTTATTTCATCCCTAAAAGGCATTGAAGTTGTCATATTGTTAGCAGCGGAACATAAAGACAACGTATCGCCTATCTCCCTTTATTATGACGTCAATGTAGAAGGAATAAAGAACACCTTGGAAGCAATGGAAATGAATGGCATAAAGCGAATCATTTTCACAAGTTCTGTCGCTATTTATGGGCTAAACAAAGAAAATCCGTCTGAAAATACCCCGGCAGACCCCTTCAACCACTATGGGAAAAGTAAGTGGCAAGCAGAAGAGGTGTTGCAAAAGTGGTATGAGACACATCAAGATTGGAATATCAATATTGTCCGCCCAACGGTCATTTTTGGAGAAGGCAACCGAGGCAATGTATATAACTTGCTGAAACAAATTGCTTCTGGCAAGTTCCTGATGATTGGAAAAGGAAATAACAAAAAGTCGATGTCGTACATCGGTAATATAGTCGCATTTATTGAATTCTTGACAAGCAAAAAAACTGTTGGTTATGAAGTCTATAATTATGTCGATAAACCCGATTTCACGACCAACGACTTGGTTTACCACACGGGGGAGGTTTTGAACAAACACATTCCCACGACGCATATTCCTTACTGGCTGGGCATGCTCGGCGGATATTGTTTCGATGCCATGGGATGGATATTAAGGAAAAAACTTACCGTGAGTTCTGTGCGCGTGAAAAAATTTTGTGCAGTCACCCAGTTTGATTCAACCAAGGCCATGGATTCCGGATTTGTCCCACCATTTGCCATTGAGGAGGGATTGAGAAGGACGCTGGAAACGGAGTTTGGAAAATAAAGAAGAGTGTGCTTAAAATTAAACAGATAAAACAAATTGAAATCGAATTCGAATTCGCTTGTTAAGAATGTAGCTTCGTTGAGCCTAGTGCAAATCGCAAGTTATGTATTTCCTCTACTAACTGTACCCTATATTTCGCGGATCATTGGTCCAGAGGGGTATGGCATTATTAATTATGCCAGTGCGTTCATTGGATATTTTGCATTGTTTATTGCTTATGGATTCGATCTCACCGCAACAAGGAAAGTTGCTTTACATGCAAATGATCCAAAAGCTATAAGCCGAATTTTCTCAGAAGTTATAACGGCGAGGACATTACTCTTGTTTTTCTCAATCATATTGTTTGCCATCTGTTTGTTACTTCTGAAACCTTTACAGGATAATTATTTTATTTCGATTGTGCTTTTTGTGGGTTGTATAAGTTCTGTTATTTCCACACAATTCATATACCAAGGCCTACAGAAACTGGTGATTTTTTCAAAAATAAATTTCATAAGAGGGACGGCCAACGTTGTTTTAATCTTCGCTTTAATAAAACAAGATGAAGATTATTATTGGCTGCCAGTCTTATCATCTGGCTTTGTTGTAACAATCAATGTTTTTTTAGTTTGGTGGGCGAAGAGAAAATTCAACTTACGTTTCAGTTTTATTAAGCCCAAGGAAGCCTTGAGTATCTTATTAGACGAACGAATGGTTTTCTTTTCTACCGTAATGATAACTCTTTATACTTCAACAAATACCGTGATATTAGGTTTTTTTGTAAGTAAAACTGAAGTAGGATACTATACAACGAGTCAGGCTTTTCTTGGAATAGTTATCTCTGTCTTGACTATTCCTTTTGCAACCGCATTCTTTCCTTATGTAGGGCAATCATTTGGGGTGTCGCGTGAAAATGGGCTAGAAATGATAAAGAAAATATTCCCGATCGTGAGCTATCTGACTCTTGCTGCATCTTTGATAGTTTTTATATGTGCTCCGTTTGTCATCACGATCATTTATGGACACAAATTTGATCCTGCAATTCCGGCACTCCGTATAACAGCCTTCTTACCCTTTATTATCTCCATGTCGAATATATTGGGAATACAGACTATGCTCAATTTGAAAATGGATAAGTTGTTTTTCAAAACGACTTTTGTTGCCAGTGTTTTCGGGGTAATTCTGAATCTCTTTATGAGTATGCACTGGGGCTATATTGGTACTGCTTGGAACTGCATTATTATAGAATCCTTTGTTACAGTAATCATGTATTTTACACTTAGAAAAAATCAGGTTGATATTGTGACTTGGAAGTATTTTTCTCCGGGGTATATGAAATTCGTTATAATTCATATGATTCTAAAAAAATGAACGAAAAATCTCAGCCTTTCTTGATTATATTTAGACCAAAGGCCGAAGTGTTCGATTAGTTATCTGACTCAAAATGGGTTACAATAGAACTTCATCTATAATCGGTTATGCGAAATTTCATCAACCCTCTTGATGTTAACAATTAAGTATGTAATTAAAAAAAACAATATTATGATTAAAGTGTATGCTCAAACTAAAATTTACATATATGCTCCAGAGAATGTGGTGACAGGAGGAGCAGAACTACTACATCAGTTGGCCGATGTACTCAACAATAATCGGTTGGATGCCTATATAGTATATATTAATTTAGAAAGAAATGTGATTTCAGAAAATCAGATAATCCCTTATGAGTATAAAAAATATTCAGTAAAGACCAGCATAGATATTGAAGACTCACCTCTTAATATTGTTGTTTTTTATGAAGGTATATTTCATAAGATAGGAGACGTGAAGAATGCACAGCACATATTATGGTGGCTGAGTGTTGATAATTTCTTTTTTTGTGCTTCTGATTATTTATCTATAAGAGATTGCATATCATGGAATTTCTTGTTTGGGGTTACCCAACTCTTTAGACGTTTAGTTCGTCCAATAAGATTTAGAAGAATATTTCATGGGACAGTCTCTTTAAAAAAACTCAGAGAGCTAGAAGCCTTACATTGTTATCAGTCTGAATATGCCCAGCATTTTCTTTTGAACAATAAATTTGATGCATTATTACCTTTATCTGATTTTATCAATACTGATTTTTATGAGTCTGATTTTTGTATAAATAGGAGTGATAAAATTTTATATAACCCCAAAAAAGGGATGAATTATACTAAAAAAATCATGAGCAAGCTGCCTGAATATGAATGGACTCCATTGATCAATATGACAAGGTCTCAATTGCTTAATGAATTTAGGACTGGCAAACTCTATATTGACTTTGGTTATCACCCTGGTAAAGATCGAATTCCAAGGGAAGCCGCAATTGCAGGATGCTGCGTCGTAACAAATAAAAAAGGTTCTGCTCAATTTTTTGAAGATGTACCTATCGGAAATATCTTTAAATGTGATACACACAAAAAGAGTGTTGACAATGTTATTACTTTGATCCAGTACGTAATTCAAAACTATGAATCTTTAAATCCTGACTTTGATTTCTATAGATCACAGATTCTAAATGAGCAGCAAAAATTTAAAGATCAAGTGCTTAATATTTTTTCCAATACTCACTAATTTACCTTTATTATTATGCTCAGTTTTATTTTTGATAGGATAAAAACAAGAAACATAAAAATGAGATGGCGTGAATTAAACAAACATAACCATACATATCTTAACAATATTGTTCCTTTAGAGATTGTTAGAGTCGGCAAATATTCCTATGGTCCATTGAATATTAGATATTTTGGTGCTGATAATGAACGTCTAGTTATTGGTAATTATTGTTCAATAGCTGAAGATGTACATTTTATTCTTGGCGGAAATCATTGTATCAATACGATTTCTCCTTACCCATTTAAAGTATTTAGAGATCACATTTGTAAAGAGGAATCTTTTTCAAAAGGTCCAATTCATGTTGAAGATCACGCTTGGATTGGCCATAATGCCCTTATTCTTTCTGGAGTTACTATTGGAAAAGGAGCAATAGTTGGTGCCGGTTCAGTAGTGAGTAAAGATATTCCACCATATTGTATTGCAGCAGGAAATCCAATTAGGATAATAAAGAAGCGATTTAGTGATGAAATAATTGATTATTTAATCTGTTTTGGACAGAATATCGATTTTGAGAAAATACCACTTGCATCCTTATACCGAGATATAAGTTGTATTGAAGATCTGCAATCAATCATTTCTGAAACCTTTGACAGTGATACAGGAAATGCTTAATAGCCACAATTTCAAATTGAAATAATATAAATTTATGAGTAAAGTCTCCTTCATTCTACCAGCCTACAAAGGACTTTTTCTTAGGGAATCTATCCTTAGTATTTTAGATCAAAAATACTCTAATTTTGAACTTGTCATCGTCAATGATAAATCACCTGACGATATAAAAGGAATTGTTTCATCTTTCAATGATTCAAGAATTAAGTATTATGAGAATGAGAAAAATATCGGGGAAGAGGATCTGGTCGCAAATTGGAATCTTTGCTTGTCTTATGCAACTGGAAAATGGGGTGTTCTGGCTTCCGATGATGATATCTATGAAAAAACTTTCTTATCCGAATTGATCCAATTAGTAGAAAAGTACCCTCATATAGATTTAGTTCATTGCAGACATCGAATAATTAATGGAGATGGGGACGTTTTAGGATTTTCAGAGCCTTGTTTAGAGTTTGAATGTGCAGAAGAATTTATTTTTCATAATATAATTAGAAGAAGGCGACAGGTCGCTCCCAATTTCATGTTTCGGATTTCTGCTCTAAGAGAAATTGATGGTTTTGTTAATTTACCAATGGCATGGGGAAGTGATGATGCAACATGGTGCAAACTGGCATTAGGGGGAGGTGTCATTTATACAGGCAGTGTCTTGTTTTCGTGGCGATCTTCCGGCATAAACATAAGCTCACAGGTGCGCAACCAGTTTGATAAGGCCAAAACTCGCTTATTGCTGTTTGATTATTTTGAGAAAGAAATATTGTCTTATTTTCGGAATGAGAGTGAATTGTCCAATTTCTTTGGGAGGATAGTGAATGCTAGTTTACATAAGGCAATAGCAGGAGAAATAGTTTATACTATTTCGAATTCAAGATCCATTAAAACTCTCTCTAAAATATATTTAGATAAGGAACTAAGCCGATTCTTAGGAATCGGCTTTAAAGCAAAATTGGTTTTCTATTTTTTGTATCTAAAGTTAAACAAGAGGCTATCATAATTTGTATCGCCAATGGGGATTTTAAATCTGACCGATTCGGTTCCGAGAATAGGTCTATATCATAAAGATTGGAATCGAATCCAATTTTAGAATTTCTACTCTGTTCTCAAATCAATTTTGATTGACATTCTTAGTAATGAATATTTTAATAAACAGACATAAACTTTATATGAACCTTCGACAATACATAAATTCTGATCGGGTGGATTATTTCCCTTTTTTATCGAAAGGGCATCTTTTGGATTGGGTACTCCAGACCGAACAATATTGGCTTCGTCGTTATCTGAAAAGTTTACGTTCTGAAGAATACTATACCTTCCATAAGCCTAACAAATGGCTAAAATATTATTACCAGCGGAAGAAAAACAGGCTCGGTCGGAAACTCGGATTCTTTATCGCCGCTGGCTGCTTTGATTCCGGACTGAAAATATATCATTATGGCTCTATCATTGTGAACCCCAAATCGAGAATCGGAAAGAATTGTACCATCCACGGAAATTGTTGTATTGGAAGCAAGGGGACGTTCCCTGATGACTCACCCGTTATCGGCGATCATGTTGACATCGGGCAGAATGCGCAGATATTGGGCGGGATAACGATTGCAGATGGCGTAAAGATTGGGGCAGGAGCTGTGGTGACGAAATCCATATTGGAACCAAATGTAACGGTGGTGGGGATTCCGGGGAAGGTCAAACCGTTAAATCCTTAGCGAATGAAGATATCGGTCATTACGGTAAATTATAACAATGAATACGGGTTGGAGAAGACCATCAGATCTGTAATCAAACAACAATATTGTGATTTAGAATATATTGTTATTGATGGTCATAGCACAGACCATAGTACTGATATTATAAAAAAGTATGCAGCCAATCTGTTCTATTGGATTAGCGAAAAAGACGATGGCATTTACCCTGCAATGAATAAAGCAATTAGCGTGGCTTCGGGCGATTACTGCCTGTTTCTCAATTCGGGTGATACATTTTATGATGCATCTGTCATAGAAAACATTCAGCCATTTCTAACCGCCGATTTTGTTTGTGGAAATGCTTGCCTAACTTATGGTGAATCTGTATCTTCTTCGATGTGGGAAGCACCGATGAGTGTTAATAAACTATATTTTATACAACGCTTGTCGGTATGCCATCAATCGTTGTTCATCCGGACATCAATTTTAAAGAATAGAGGATATGACGAATCGCTTAGAATCGTAGCCGACTATGAGCAAATATTTTTTGAGATTTTAGTGAACAGAAGGACTTACCGCAAAGCAGATATTGTAGTCTGCAATTATGGCTGTGATGGGATTTCATCCAACCATGAGAAGTCGGATGCCGAAAAACGAGCAGTTCTTGAAAAGTTTAGACTCAATAGTTACATAGAGCCCGATGCACTTCAGGAATTAATCAATGCATTGAAAATTGGCACAAGAAAATATAAATTAGTTTTGTATTTGGCAAAATTTATAGTAAACGGATCTTCAATTTTTCAGAAATGGATCAAAAAATGATTTCCTCAACCTCATACGTTCCTCTTATTCTCGCCTTCACGCCGAATTATTTTATTCCGGCGGCAACTTGCTTGTTGTCTGTTTTGAAGCATTCGGATGAGTCGGATAAATTCAATGTAATTATCTTGCTTAGCAGAGACTTACCGCAAGGAATGCAAGACAAATTGCAAAGATTAGGTGGCGAAAGGATGAATTTTGCTTATTTGAATCTTGAAGGTCGGGTGACAGATATCTATGTGGATGAGAAATATACGGTGGCAGCTTCCTATCGCTTGTTGCTACCCGATCTTTTGCCCGAATACGACAAGGTGATGTATATAGATTGCGATGTGATTGTGCGGAATAATTTGGCAGAATTATATCGCACTGTTGATCTGGGTGATAATTACATGGCTGGAGTTTTCGAAGCTACCCTTGATTTTCAAATTTCCCATTTGGAGGCCATTGGCTGCAAACCGGGAGAGTATATCAATTCCGGCTTTTTAATCATGAATCTCGCCAAATTGCGGGAAGATGATATGGTTACTAAATTTATAGAAGCATCCAAAGCAGAATACCTGGAGTTTCCAGATCAGGATGTTATCAATCAATTGTGCAAAGGGAAGATACTGGGGTTGCCCCCCTATCACAACAGTATCCGCACATTTTTCTTGCCACAGTATAAAGCCGCTTTTCTGAAATATTATTCCGAGGAAGACTGGCAAGCGGTGCAGGAACACGGGACGGTGCATTATACGGGAACAAAACCTTGGGATTCGTTTACGGTGAAGTTTAAGGTTTGGTGGCAGTGTTATGAACTATTACCAGTAGAGATTAGGAATGAAGGATCTGTTAATAAAAAAACGCATTGCTTATACAAGTTCTACGCTTCTTTCCTCGGTAAATTCTTAATTGACAATATGCTCAAATTATATCGGAAACTAAAATACTACAAACAATGAAAATTGCCGCAATTGTCATCACTTATAATCCCAATATCGACGAGGTAGCTAATAATATAATGCGTTTCATTGATTCCGTGGACAAAGTAATCATATGGAACAATAGTTTAGCAAAGATTTTATTACCCGACAACTATAAAGACAAGATCATCTATATGGGTGACGGGAAGAACAAGTTTATAGCTGAACCACTCAATAAGGCTCTTCAATTCTGTATCTTACAGAAATATGATTATTTGCTAACTATGGATCAGGATAGTACGTGGATCAATTGCAATGAGTTTGTAGAAAAAGTAAAAAATCTCCACGATGAGAAAGTCGCCATATACGCTCCGAATGTCAATAAGCAATACCCAAAAGGGAGGGAAACCCACGAAGTGGAAAGCGTGATTACGTCTGGCTCACTATGCAATGTGTTGATAATGAAAGAGCTGGGTGGCTTTCGCGAAGATTATCAAATCTATTGGGTGGACGGGGAAATTTGTTATTGGGCGAGAGTCAATGGATATAAACTAGTCGTCCTAAGCCTATTTGACATGGTTCAGCAGTTTGGCAAGCCCAGCAAGTCTATATTTGGAAATTATTCAGCAAACTATTCAGCATCAAGCTATTACTTTTTATTTCGCAACATGTTGTGGATGCGGAGAGAATTTCCCCAAGGAGTAAGTTTAAAGTGTGTAATCTATACATCCAAATTATATTTAACGAGTGTTTTATTGGGTGAAGATCATAAGGCCAGAAAACTTTTTGCAATAGCCAAAGCATATTCTCATGGAATCTTTAGCCCGATAATGAAGCGTAAATCACTCGCCAGATGAAACACGCCTATTTGATAATAGCCCACCATGAGTTTGAAGTCCTTCAGAAATTGATATACGCTTTGGACGATGAACGGAACGATATTTATGTCCATATAGACACAAAGGTGCAAAAGATGCCCGAATTGACAGCCCACTCTTCTCTATTATTTGTCCTGAACGATCGAATAGATGTGCGCTGGGGGGATATTTCTCAAATCAAATGTGAATATAAATTATTTGAAAACGCATCCATGCAAGGAGTATACGCCTATTATCATTTAATTTCAGGAGTGCATTTACCATTGTATTCCCAGGATTACATACACGATTTCTTCAACAAAAGCTTTGATACTAATTGTCAGCTCCTCTCACCTTTGGCAGAAAGCGAGGCAGAAGTTAATGATAAACTGCGTAGGTATAATCTTTTTATGAGAAGTTATCAACATGAAAATCCAATCTTTAGGAAGCTATATCAAAAAATGTGGTGGGCTGCAATTTTGTACCAAAACAGATTCCGAATTTTACGGAATCGCCCACAGAAATTTATAAAAGCCTCGAACTGGGTTAGCCTGACAGGCGATGCGGTGGAATACTTATTGTCGATAAAAAAAGAAGTGGTCAGAAAATATCGTTTCACCAGATGCGCCGATGAGTTTTTTGTACCGTCGGAGTTGGCGAATTCAGCAAAGAAAAAGAAATGGAATCTTTGCTTTGAATCAAGATTATTGAAGCACGAGATCACTTTAGCCAATGCCGGTGTTTTTACATTAAGCGATTTTGAAAACTTGATGGATTCGGAATGCTTGTTCGCCAGGAAGTTTAGTGGGGAAAACATGGATCTAGTGGAGAAAATAGTAGCAATGTTACCTTCAAGAATATGAAAGATAAATTAGAGTCACTGCAGATCATTCGAGGATTTGCTGCATGTTTAGTGGCCATGTGTCATATATGGAACGACGGAATATTACCTAAAACCTTTGTCGATTTAGGTCCGTTTGGAGTTGACCTATTCTTCGTTTTAAGTGGATTCATTATGTGTTTGACTGTGAAATTAGATACCGGAAAAAGATTCACGAATTCTATACTATTTCTAAAAAAGCGCATTGTCCGCATATTTCCAATTTATCTCATTTGTTCAATACCATTAATTATGTTTGTTAGTTATGCCGAAGGAATAAAGAACCTATTTTTTTACATCGGCAATATATTGTTATTACCATCCTTTATTAATGAATCCTCTTATCGATTAGCTCTGCCTCCAGGATGGTCTTTGGTTTATGAAATGCTCTTTTATTACATATTCTCATTACTTCTTCTTGTATTTTTGAATAAGAACAAATTGATATTCTCCCTGATCGCAATATTGACATTGCTTGTCGCATACATCCAATTGACTGGTATTCAAGGACCTCAGTTTGGATGGGTAAACCTAACATATATTATAGGAGATACGTTATTACTAAACTTCGCGTTAGGCTGTCTTTCTTACATCATCTATAGCTCACTAAAAAACAGAATGAACTTCGCTCCATGGCAAAGCATATCACTACTAATTATTTTGATGTTTTTAGTAATGATTTTAATTCAGCACCAGCTTCCAAGATTTATTTCTAGTGGGATTCCTGCTTTTGTCATTATCATCATATTTCTATTTACGAAAAATAGTTCTACGCAAAACCAATGGATCAAGAAAGCTGTATTTGTTGGGGATGCCTCTTACAGTATATATTTGACTCATTTTTATTTTGCTTTCTTCAAGTTAAAGATTCTATCTTTTATAGGGCAATATATTGACAATAAAACCCTGTTGGTCAATTTGGTCGATATGAGTTTATTATCAATGGCTATTGTGTTAGGTTGTGCTTTTTACTATTACTTGGAAAAACCGATCATCCATCATCTTTCTAAAATAATAAAAAAACAAACCGTCAAAGAATACAACACACCGAAAACAGTATCAATTAATTAACTTTCTATGAAACACGCCTGCCTCATATTAGCCCATAACGAATTTTCCATTTTGGAACGCCTTCTGCAAGCAATAGATGATCCAAGAAATGATATTTTCATTCATTACGATAAAAAGCTGAAAGAATATCCACATTTTCAAACAGGAAATGCAGGTTTGTTCATCTTGGAAAACCGTATTGATGTGCGTTGGGGAGATGTAAGCGTGGTGGAGGCCGAATATGCTTTGTTCGAAGCAGCGACCAAACATGGATCTTATGGCTATTACCACCTGCTTTCGGGTGTGGACATGCCATTGAAATCGCAAGATGAGATACATCGGTTTTTTGAAGATAATCAGGGAAAGGAATTTATTGGTTTTTCAAAGGGCGATTTGGGCGAACATATTGATAGAAAAGTACAACGCTATCATTTGTTTGCAAGGCATTTTCGCTCATCCGGAAACCGAAGCCTGATTGACTTGTGCCACAAGACGATTCGTGCGATGGGAATACGTTTGCAATACTTGCTACGTATTCGTAGAAATAAGAAGGCGACTTTCAAAAAAGGAACTCAGTGGATAAGTGTGACTCATGAATTGGTGAAATACATGCTGTCTCACAAAAAAGAAGTACTAAAAACGTATAAAGGAACATTTTGCAGCGATGAGATATTCGCACAAACCTTGTGTTGGAATTCTACTTTCCGGGAGAAGATTTTTGACATTGACAACGAAGGGCGTGGCTGCATGCGAAAAATTGGCTGGAAAAATAATCGGCTAAAAGACTGGGAAGAAGACGACTATGACGAATTGATGGAATCGGAAGCCTTGTTTGCCAGGAAATTCAACAGTAAGAATATAGGTATTGTAGAACAGATACTTGATAAAATAACGACTAGAAATTAGTTATTCAAATTGACTTGGTTTAATTTTTTATATTATAAATAACAATGACAGAAATTAGAGTTAAGAAAGAGCGTGTTACATGGATAGATTTTGCAAAAGTTATAAGTATTACCTTAGTCGTATTGGGCCATGTGCCTATCCCCATAGATTCTCCTCTCATCGAAGCTTTTCGGTCATTCAGGATGCCTCTTTTTTTCTTTTTGGCGGGATGTTTAGCGAAGGATAGGAGTATTAAGGAACAAACACAAAATATAGCCAAGACACTGTTAATTCCATATATCTTGCTATACATCATCTGTTACGTACTTTGGCTGCCCCTCATTTTTCCGAATCATCCGAATTTTGGAGTGGGCTTCACGTTTGATAACATATTTCTCAAGCCCTTTCTCGGATTAATCTTAGGGAATGGGTATCACACAGGCTCTTCTTCGATGGTAAATCTTGCTCTTTGGTTTTTAGCAGCATTGATGGTTGTCAAGATGATCCATGCAGTCCTCTTATATATATGCAAAGGAAACAATTGGGTGTATTTCTCTTGTGTATCTGTTCTCGTGCTATTGTTTCTGCTATTCAACAAGGCATTGAAGATTGACTTGTTCTTCTCTATTGACAGCGCCTTGTTGTCGTTTCCTTTTTATGCAGTTGGCAACAGGCTTTCAAATGTATTGCTGAAAAAGCCATCCAATAGTTCTTCAAAGCTGAGAATAATAGCTAGCTTATTTATCGGGCTTTCTATTTTCTTGTTGGTACTTAATACAGCACCATTGAATGGGTATGTGGATATTGATCACTGCTTTTATGGTCAAAGCTTGGGACTATTTTATCTAATCGGGTTTCTCGGTATTTTAGCCCTTGTTCTGCTATCGCAATGGTATATTTGGAAGTGGTCAATTATCTCTACAATCGCAAACGGCACGATAATTATTCTAGCCTTTCATGGATGGGTAACTAAGATAATTCTTATTGGGATTGGCTTAGGTCAAAATAGAATAACCCCAAACTCTACGATTGGATCAGTAACAGCTATACTTGTATCAGTAGCCACAGTTGTAGTAATGGTCCCATTGATTATTGTGGCGGATAAATGGTTTCCCATATTGATGGGTAGGCGAAAGTTGCAAATTGCGACAAAATGTAAATGATAACTATGTCTGAGATTGATAATGGAAGGCCACGAATTACCTAGATAGATTTCCCAAAGATCATTTGCATCACATTGGTAATTTTGGGATATATTCTAATGGTTATTAATTGCAAGCAGATCTTTGTCGGAAATTGAAGCAAAAATAGAAAATAAAAAATCCATGTCCGATATTAAATAAAATTAGTATATGAGAGATAGTAAACTGATAGAGAAACAGCAGTCCGATACAATAAATGCAATCCGTTTCCCTCTAATTATTTTGGTTTTATTCATTCATATGATTGGATTTGAAGCAAAACCTATCAAACTCTCACTGAATGTGAATGACATCTATGTTTTTATTGCGGAAATGATATCACATAGCCTGGGGGCAATCGCAGTACCAAGCTTTTTCTTATTTTCCGGTTACTTTTTCTTTAAAAAAATGAAGAAATGGGATTTTAGGTTTTATGGCCGTCAATTAAAAAATAGGTATAGGACATTATTGTTGCCATATGTTATCTGGAACATATTGATGATACTCGCCATATTGGTTAAAGACTATGCTTTTCTCAAAATTGGATTCGGGGGAGGTGGTGAGATTGAGATGTTGAAGTTAACTGATTGGTATCAATTATTGTGGGGGATGCCAATAAATTACCCTTTGTGGTATTTGCGTGATTTGATTTGTATGAGTGCGATTGCTCCATTATTTTATTATTATTTTAAATTCCTTCAAAGTGTAGGTGTAATCATTTTATTAGTATTGTATTTTTCTCTTTGGGAAAGCAATGTCGCGGGTATAAGCACAACTGCGTTGACGTTCTTTGGGCTAGGCTCCTATTTTGCCTTGTCTGGTCAAAACTTATTAAAGATTACAATGCGAATAGAGAAGCCTGCATATGTTTTTACTTTTGTTTTCCTATTTCTCTCAACTTTCTTTAATGGGACTTTCTACCATCCATATTTTGTGCGGATTTTAGTTCTCTTTGGAATTATATCGGGGTTGAATTTGACTCGCATTTTGATTCGCAACCAAAGGATGAAGGATCTTCTAATAAAACTGTCACCGACCGTTTTTTTCGTATATGCTATTCATGAAATATATATAATCAATTGGCTGAAAGGAGCCGTCACACATTCACCTCTTGGTCAATCTAGTTGGACTATGTTGCTAGGGTATTTTATCATTCCATTTATTTGCCTTGGAATATGTCTAGGTCTTTACAAATTATTTAGATTAGTTTGCCCTCAAGTTTTATCAACATGTGTAGGAAATCGTACTATAAATTAATTGGAAAAAATGGATATTCAAATAGGGCGAATTGTTAGCGTCATAATACCTGTTTATAACGCCGAGACCACTATGCAGGATTGTTTCAATTCAATAATGCTACAGACTCAAAACCATATTGAAGTAATTGTTGTGGACGATTGCAGCACGGATAGAAGCGTAAGCATAGTCAATGAATTCATTGCTTCATCAACACGCCAAGATATATCAATTGTCTTACTTCAGCATCAAAAGAACTGGGGTGTCGCAACCGCCCGAAATACAGGATTGAATGTCGCTACCGGAAAATATATCTATTATGTGGATGCCGATGATTGGATAGAACCCGACACTCTCGAAAAATTAGTGCAAGAAGCCGAATCAAAGGACGCTGATATTGTAGGGCATTCGTGGTATCTGTCTTTTGGTCAAAACGAACGCAAGATGCATCAGCCGGCATTTTCGAATCCAATAGAGGCCATTCGACGGATGATGACAGGAGTGATGCGGTGGAATCTTTGGCTCTTTTTGGTTCGACGGTCGTTGTATGAAGAAAACGATATACGTTTTCTGGATGGGATGAATATGGGAGAGGACATGATGGTGATGCTGAGACTGTTTGCGGATGCCCACCAAGTATCTTTTATAGATTTTCCGTTTTATCATTATTTGCAAACGAATTCTTCGTCCTTGACAAAAACGTATTCGGAAGAACATATTCGGCAAGTGACCGAAAATGTCTATGAAATAGAAAAATATTTACGTAAAAGTTGTTACGCAAAAGAACTGAATGACTATATTTATCATCTGAAATTAAATATCAAGCTTCCTCTTTTGATAGGTGACAAAAACAAACGTTACCGTCAATGGTCGGAGTGGTTTCCCGAAGCAAACTCTTACATCATGCACAATAAATTTTTACCCTTACGAACCCGGTTGTTGCAATTGGCTGCCAGTAAACGATATTTTTTCCTGATAAAATTATATTATTGGGTGGTTATCCGCTTTGTGTATGGAGTTGTTTATAAATAAAATTTAGATTGAATATATGAAGCGATTGCCCGTTGTGATTTTTGTTGGAGTAATAGTGAGCCTGTATTATTTCCCGATAGGACTTTCTTTTTTGCCAGAAGCTTTGAATACAAAGATGATTCTTGGCATGATTGGCGCTGTGCTGTTTTTCTTCGATTCTGTTAAAACAAAACGCTTTGGGGCAACAATGGATATGCTTGGGGCGACAGGTTTTGCTCTATTGTTCTCATACATTTGTTATTTTTCGACCGACATAAATTACACCAATGACTATAGCTATGCAACCTATTTTGCTTCGTTCTTTGTTTGGCTGGGAGGAGCCTATTCGGTAATATACTTAATAAGGAACATTCATGGCGAAGCCAATTTCAGGTTGTTGACAACTTATCTGGCAGCCGTGTGCACTGTCCAATGCATTCTTGCATTGATGATTGATCGGATCAAACCATTTAAGAACCTGGTAGACACTTATATCAATCAGGGGCAAGATTTTCTAAATGAAACTAATCGGCTTTACGGGATAGGAGCCGCACTTGATTCGGCAGGTGTTCGGTTCTCTATCGTGTTGATCTTGATTGCCGCAGTATTAAGCAAAGATAACACCATCCGTTCTGATCGAAAATACATGATCGGACTACTGATTGCCTTTTTCATGATTTCGGTGGTTGGCAATATGATTTCGCGTACTACAAGTGTTGGCATGGCCATGGGATTTGTTTATTTGATTTGGTCAACAGGCATTTTACGGCTGGTGATTAAAGTGGAGAACCTGAAGTTTTTCACCGTATTCATCATTATGCTCACTATAATAGCGGGCGTGAGTGTGTATTTGTATAATGCGGACGAATCTTTCCACCACAATCTGCGTTTTGCATTTGAGGGCTTCTTCAATTGGATGGAGACAGGAGAGTGGAAGACCGCATCAACAGATAAGCTGAACACACAAATGTGGATATGGCCCCAAGACACAAAAAGCTGGTTAATTGGCACCGGCATTTTTGGATTCTTTGTCTATAGTACAGACATTGGCTATTGCCGGTTTATCTTGTATTGTGGGCTAATCGGATTTAGTGTATTTGCTCTGTTTTTTGTCTATAATGCGGTAGTCTTTGCCCGTAAGGTTAAGAGATACAGGTGGACTTTCCTGCTCTTGATGGCGCTAAGCTTTATTGTCTGGTTGAAGGTTGCAACAGATATATTTCTCATTTATGCTTTGTTCTATTGTTTGAAAGAGCGTGAATGGCGTGATGAAGTAAATCCTTTAATAACTCGGAGATGAAGATTATCTATTGCATAGCTGGACTTCGCCATTCGGGAGGAATGGAACGCGTACTCACCAACAAGGCAAACTATTTGGTGGACAAGGGTATGGAGGTGCTGATAGTCACTACCGACCAGTATGGAGAAAATAATTTCTTCGCTCTTTCTCCGAAAGTTAGAACTGTGGACTTGGCGATTAATTACGAAGAAAATAATGGAAAAAGCATTTGGAACAAAATAGTCCATTATCCATTCAAACAATATTCTCACTGGAAAAAACTGTCTAAATTACTTAAAAATGAACGAGCCGGCATTGTCATTTCTATGTTTTGCAACGATGTGTCTTTTTTGTGGAGAATAAAGGACGGAAGCAAAAAGGTGCTGGAAATTCATTTCTCGCGCTACAAACGGTTGCAATATGGGCGCACGGGAATATGGGGATTGGGGGATAAATTACGAAGCTGGATGGACTTGCGTACAGTGTGTCGCTATGATCGTTTTGTGGTTCTTACAAAGGAAGATGCAGGTTATTGGGGAAATCTTCCAAATATACAGGTAATTCCCAATGCTCGGACTTTTTGTCCCGAATCATCAGCTTCTTTGGATTACAAAAGAGTGATTGCTGTTGGGCGTTACGATTATCAAAAAGGGTTTGATGACCTGATTGCAGCTTGGAAAATCGTAGCCCAAACTCACAATGAGTGGAAATTAGATATTTTTGGCAATGGACAATTAAAAGAAGTGCTCAACATCCAGATTAATGAAGCCGGCTTAAGAGAATGTGTTTCCTTGAAGCCTCCCGTGTCGCATATCGGGGAAGAATTGTTGCAAAGCTCTCTGTTTGCGATGTCATCCCGCTACGAGGGATTGCCCATGGTGCTGCTCGAATCTCAAGCCTATGGCTTGCCGATTGTTTCATACGCCTGCAAGTGTGGACCCAGGGATGTAATAACAGATGGCGTGGATGGTTTTTTAGTGCCTGAAGGAGATATATCAGGATTTGCCAATAAATTGCTTCAATTGATTGAAGACTCTGATTTGCGGAAGCAAATGGGGTATTTGGCTAGAAAGAACTCCGCCAGATTCTCGGAGGAAAAGATCATGAAGCAATGGCTGGATTTATTTCGTGATCTCTGCTAAAGATTAATTCAGCAACTTCACTGTCTGGGAAATCAACAAATCTACAAATTCGAAATGGAACAGAAAACAATCGTTGTATCGGCCGTAAACTTAAATGTAGGAGGAACACTGACCATCTTACGAGATTGCCTCAGTTATTTGTCCGATCTGGCGTCAAATGGCGGATATCGGGTTGTGGCTCTAGTTTTTGATAAAAATTTAGCTTTGTTCCCACACATCGAATACATAGAAACCCAATGGCCAAAGAAAAACTGGCTCAATAGGCTTTGGTACGAATATGTTTCTATGAAAAAAGTCTCTCGTCAGTTTTCTCCCGTCTATCTTTGGTTTTCATTGCATGATACAACGCCTTGTGTTATAGCAGAAAGGCGTGCCGTGTATTGCCACAATCCCTTTCCTTTCTATAAATGGAAAATGCAAGAATGGCTTTTCACACCCAAGATTGTGATGTTTGCTTTATTTTCGAAATATATTTATCGGGTAAATATTCATGACAACAACTATGTCGTTGTTCAACAACAATGGATTAAGGATGAATTTAAACGGCTATTTAAGCTAAAAGACGAAACCATAGTAGTAGCACCGCCATCCCCAGCTAATATTGATTCAAAAATAGAAGAAAACTCCGACGGTGATGAAACCTATTCATTTATTTTCGCATCTTCCCCCAACAGTCATAAAAATTTCGAATGTGTATGTAAAGCAACCGAAATTTTACAAAAGAAATATGGAATCAATACTTTTAAAGTATATATAACTGTGAAAGGAGACGAGAATGCTTATGCGAAGTGGCTTCGCAAGGCTTGGGGGAGTAATCTTACAGCTTTGCATTTCATTGGTTTTCTTGATCGAAAAACCCTGTTTGAGTATTATGCCAAAAGCCATTGCATGGTATTTCCTTCGAAGGTTGAAACTTGGGGGTTACCCATTACTGAATTTGCAGCATTTGAAAAGCCCATGCTTCTTCCTGATCTTCCTTATGCCCATGAAACTGCGGGAGGTGCAATCAAAGTATCTTTTTTTGACCAAGAAAACCCTACAGACTTGGCCGAAAAAATGAAGGCTCTAATCGAAGGAGACTCCTCGTGCCTGCATTCTGTGGAAAAAAGGACATTGGTGCCGCCGGTTACGCATTCATGGGAAGATTTGTTCACCTTACTATTGAATTGACTATGAAAATTCTTCAAATTGGAAAATTTTATCCCATTCGGGGAGGCGTTGAAAAAGTGATGCACGACCTCATGCTGGGCTTATCCAAACGCGGTGTTCATTGCGACATGCTATGTGCGGCCAACGAAGATGCGTTGCCTGGCACTCATGAGCTTAATACTCATGCGCGGCTGCTATGCGTTCCAGTATGGAAGAAGCTTGCTGCAACCATGATCGCTCCAAGCATGATTGGCAAACTCTTTCAAATTAAAAACGAATACGATATTATCCATATTCATCATCCTGATCCGATGGCGTGCCTGGCCCTATTTTTCTCTGGATACAAAGGGAAGGTGATATTGCATTGGCATAGCGATATTTTAAAACAAAAAACCCTCCTTCACCTTTACAAACCATTTCAGAGCTGGATGATTCACCGAGCAGATCTAATATTAGGGACAAGCCCGGTGTATGTCAAAGAATCCCCATTTTTAAAAAATGTGCAAAACAAAATCGATTATGTCCCGATAGGAGTAGAGGCAATTGTCACCGATGCCTCTTCTATAGATAGTTTCAGAAAGAAATACTTCGGCCGAAAACTTATTTTTTCTTTAGGCCGTTTGGTCGAATACAAGGGCTATGAATATCTAATTAAGGCCGCACAATATATTTCAGATGAATATTTGATCCTAATCGGGGGAACAGGACCCCTGCACGATGCCCTTTCTAACTTGATCGAAAAATTAGATGTCAGAAGTAAAGTAGAACTAATTGGTTTTGTGAAAGATGAAGATATACCGACCTATTTTGGAGCTTGCCATTTATTTTGCCTGAGTTCAATCTGGAAAACAGAGGCATTCGCCATCGTTCAAATCGAGGCAATGTCATGCGCCAAACCATTAATATCTACGAGAATAAGTGGATCTGGAGTGAGTTGGGTGAATGCTCACAATGAATCGGGACTAACTGTTCCTGTTGAAGACGAAAAGGCTTTGGCAGAAGCTATCACATCCATACTCTCTGATGATGACAAGTATAATCAACTTTCAAAAGGGGCTAAAAATCGATACCTGTCACTTTTCACTCAAGAAAAAATGGTGGACAAGTGCCTTAAATCGTACGAAAATATGTTAAAATCAGACGGTTTTTGTTTAAGAAGAAAATAATAATTAACTTTGAAGAGTCTTTACAAAAACGTTCTTCAACATCAAACTGCTAAGTTCTGTCAGAAACAATGTTTAAATCAGGTACAGCATATCCGCCAATACCGAACAATGTTTTTTTTGAACAAGTAATAGCTTGTTTAAACGAAGGGAAAAATATTGTAATGTATGTTCAAGGCAACAGCATGTTTCCTTTCATTTGCAATGGAGACAAAATTCTTTTAGCTCCTGCAGAAAGCGAGGCATTAAGATTAGGGGACATAGTATTGGCAAAAACACAGATCGGAGTTATACTCCATCGCGTCATCGAATTACAAGAGAATTTAATTGTATTGGCCGGCGATGGTAACACAAAACAAGTAGAGCATGCTTCTCTCGACGAAGTGTTTGGAAAAGTTTTTATAGTTTATAGAGGAAAATTAGCTTGGGATGCATCATCTTTTAAATCACGCCTAATTTGGCGGTGTTGGCACATCTTCCGTCCCATTAGAAGAGTACTATTGGCATTTTTAAAACGACTTACAAAACTAACACGAACAAACGATGAGGATAAAAGATAAACTTATATTAAGACATGTAGGGAATGATTATATAATCATTGAGCCTGAGCGGGATACAGTGGACATGACAAAAGTGTTTTCACTCAACGAATCAGCAGTGTGGCTGTGGGAAGAGTTGAACGGCATTGACTTTACAGAAGAATACATGGCAGAATTGTTGATGAAAAAATACGATGTTAGCAAGGAGCGCGCTTTGGAGGATGTATATAAACTGATCACCATCTTTAAAGATCAAGGGCTGATTTGCAAATAACAACATGGTCAACAATTTAATATACAACGCCTTTTTTTCCTTGCTTCGAAGTGGGCTATGGAATATTTCCGCAGACAAAGAGCATTTCCCTTTGTCGAATAACCAATGGGTGGATATTTTCCAATTAGCTAAAAAACAAACAGTTGAAGCAATTATCTATGATGGAATCATGACACTTCCTGTAGAACTTTTTCCTGCAAAAGATTTAATATACAGGTGGACTGCGGCCATTGATGCCATTGAACGGCAAAATCGATTGATGCAGCAACGGATTGGCGAGTTAATGAGTTTCTTTTCAGAAAACAAACTGAAACCCTGTTTGCTAAAAGGACAAGGCGTAGCGTGCTGTTACAATAAGCCGGATCACAGGGTTTGCGGAGATATTGATCTCTATTTTTCGGATCACAAAGAGTACAAAAATGCAAATCACCTGATTGAGAAAAAAGGAATCGATATAGAAAAAACACCGGGTTTCAGTACGGAATATGTTTGGAAGGGCATTCAAGTTGAACATCATAAAAGATTTCTCGATGTACACAATCCTTTTTCAATGAGCAGATTACAGAAATTACTCAAAAACGAGCTGGATAATTCAATAAAAATTGAGGTACATGGACAAGAGGTTTCCACTCCTTCTCCATTGATGACAAACCTTGTAGTTAATACTCATATTTTAAAACATTCACTATCATTTGGCATTGGTCTGCGTCAATTATGTGATTCAGCAAGAGTATGCCATAAATACAATCAAAGGATTGATGGACAAAGGATTGAAAAGCTATATAGAGATATTGGGATGCTCCGATGGATGCATATATTGAACCAAATCTTAGTGGATTATCTTGGGCTTGACCCCCAATATCTACCTTTTGAACTCGTAAGAACGAACAATCCAGACTGGATGTTAAATGAAATCTTAGAAGCTGGAAATTTTGGATTTGAGGACAACCGTTTCGGAAACACTACAAATCTCCATGGAGAAAGGATCAATGTCGCAAAGCAGTTATTTCACCGTTTCCGGCTTAATTTCCGTTATGCACCCAGGGAAGCGATATCTTTTCCGTTTGTGCAAATTTCTTCGCGAATAGCAAACTATTTTTAGATGAGAATGAAACACCTGCATTTAAAAAAACAATTGCAATGGGCCTGGGGAATGACGGCTGGCTTTCGAGAAAAAATCAGCAGAGTAATCCTCCTGGAAATTCTTAGTGCAGCTTTCGGCTTTGCCTTTATATTTTGGTCAAAAAGGGCTGTTGATATTGCAGTGGGAGCGGAGTTAGGTTCGTTACGACTAAGTTTATTCTATATTGTACTTTTTTTGACACTCAGCGTACTTTTAGGCGTTATCACTTCATGGATTAGCGAATCCGTGAGAATACAAATGACAATCAAACTTCAAAACTCCCTGGAAAAAACCCAGATGCTTTCTGTTTGGACACAAACCAAGCAGTGGCATACGGGGGATTTGTTGGTACGGATGAATTCGGACAGCAACGAGGTAACGCAAATGTTGTCGTATTCACTCCCAATGTTCCTTGTGACATTCCTAAAACTCCTTGCTTCGATAAGTTATCTTTGGATAATGGATCCCATGCTGGCCTGGATGATTTTATCCATTTCCCCGTTATTCTTATTCTCTAAATTTTACTACAAGAAAGTAAGAGAGCTAAGCAAATCGGTAAAAAAGGCTGAAAGCCTGCTAGGTACAGTTCTCCAAGAAAACTTAAGAAACAGATTGCTAATTAAAGCCTTGCAGGCCAGAGATATTCGATGGAACAAACTCATTGATGTGCAAGATGAGATTTTGAAATTCAAAACAAGGCAATTGAAATTTTCCACCAGCTCACAAGGGATTATGAAAATAACATTCAACGGAGGTTACCTTTTGGCATTTCTATGGGGAATCTATCGTTTGAATAGCCATGAGATAAGTGTTGGAACGATGATAGCTTTTCTCCAGCTTGTTGGAAAAATACAAATGCCGATATTCGCATTGATGGCATTTATTCCGGCATTCATCCGCAATACGACTGCCATCGACAGACTGGTAGATTTGTACAAAGGAGAGAAAGAAAGTGAATGCAATCAAGAACACATAGCCCATGTACAAAGACTCTGCTTGGAGAACGTTTCCTTTCAATACGACGACCAAAAGGTGATCGAAGGTTTTACCGCGGGCTTTGAAATAGGACAACCTGTGGCTATTCTCGGTTCAAGCGGAAAGGGAAAAACCACTCTCATCCGGCTGATGCTATCTTTGGTGAAGCCTGATAACGGGAAAATCTATTTTATGACTGGAGGGTCGAGGCATCCAGTATCGATGGATACAAGGACAAATTTCTCTTATGTGCCTCAAGGCAATACCTTGTTTAGTGGGACAATTAGAGAAAACCTATTACTCGCTAAGCAATCTGCCACGAACACCGAATTAGAAGAGGTACTGAAGCTCGCTTGTGCTGATTTTGTATTCTTGCTGTCCGAAGGCCTTGACACGACAATTGGCGAATTAGGCTACGGGCTATCAGAAGGACAAGCTCAGAGAATTGCAATAGCAAGAGCATTGCTTAGAGATAGTAGTGTCTGGTTGTTTGACGAAATATCCTCTGCCTTGGATTCAGAGACAACTAAACAATTAATAATCAATCTATTTAAAGCCGGAAAAGACCGGATTATGATATTCGTGACTCACGACTTGCGTTTGGCTGAAGCCTGCTCAAAAACAATACATATAAATTAGAAATTTTACAAACAACAATGCAAATATTGTCTAGGACACAAACTTCCATAATTTCCAGCTGCTATCAAATAGCGGGACTTTGGTGCAAGATTGATTTTCCGAGGAAAGTATCTTTTGAAAATCTACTGACATCTTCTGAGCCATTCCGTCGTGATGTGAACAAGATAGACGGGTTTGTATGCAAAATAGTAGTCAGTGAAGATTGTTTTAAAGAAGATATTTCATCTTTTCATCTATTGAGTGAGGTGAAAGGCGTTCTTGGGGAGTGCTTACTTCTTTATGAAAACGAATTTGCATACATCACCATTATTAGCTATGAAGAGGGAAAATATAAATACGCCATGATCAGTAATAAAGATTTTTCAGACTCGACCGTTTATCTTAAATTAGACGATTCATCCGCAGGAGAAGCTTTAACTTCATTCTTCATGGTGGCTTTTTCTCAAATGGCGGTTGCACATCAAACTGTACTCATTCACGCGTCCGTAGTTGAAAAAGAAAACCTCGGTTTTGCTTTTCTCGGAAAAAGCGGGACAGGCAAAAGCACCCATAGCTCCTTATGGTTGCGTTACATTGGTGGCACGAAACTGTTGAATGATGACAATCCTGCTGTGCAGGTAGATTCAGAGGGTAATATTTTCATATACGGAACCCCGTGGAGTGGAAAGACTCCATGCTATACTAACAGAAAAGTAGAGCTCGCTGCCATAGTCAGATTAAATCAAGCTCCTGAGAACCGGATATCAGAAGCTAGAGGCTTAGATGCAATGATTGCTTTGCTCCCTTCCTGTTCTTCATTGAGGTGGAATGACCATCTGTATTCCTCGTTATGCGATGTACTCGAAATGATCATCGATAAAATACCCGTTTGTGTCTTAAAATGCTTACCAAACCAAGACGCCGCCGAAATTTGTTTTGGCGAAATAAAAAAACTGAGATTAAAGCAAACATTGATAAAATAAAACTACATTAATAATTTAATTTATGAGGAAATATCTTATTTTTTTCCTGTTATCGGAAATAATGTTATTTACTTCTTGTGCATTTCATAAGATAACCTATGTGGACGACATGGTTCCATACAAAAATTATCCCGTGACAGAACAAGGCGAAATTAAAATCCAAAGAGACGATCGTCTGAGCATTGTGGTAAGTTCAAAAACCCCAGAACTTGCTGCTCCCTTCAACCTCGGCATGGGTGCCTACAAAATAGACAACCAGGGGGACATTTCGTCTTCCACCTTGACTTCGAGCCAAATTAGAGAGAAAGGATATACGGTAAACAGAGATGGCGACATAGACTTTCCTGTATTGGGAAAGTTGCATGCGGAAGGCCTCACTCAGCTTGAGTTCTCGGATGTGATTAAGAAAACATTGATCGACAAAGGTTTGATTAAAGATCCTCTTGTTACGGTTGATTTGCTAAATCTAAAGATATTAATGTTGGGCGAAGTAGGAAGCGTTGGAGTTCTCACGTTGGATGACAAACGAGTAACCCTACTGGAAGCCATAGCCAAAACCAGAGGAGTTACGACCAATGGTCGCTTGGAAGACGTAGCTGTGATCCGAACAGAGAATGGGGTGCGAAAGATGTACAATGTCAATTTGCGTGCTGTCTCTCTGTTTGATTCTCCTGTATATTATCTCCAGCAAAATGATATTGTCTATGTTCAACCAAAATCAGGAAAGCCAAGCCAAAGCTTTCAAAACAATTGGATGCTCATTTCGACAGGATTTGGAACTCTTAGCATAGTTCTATCAGTATTGATTTTACTTAAATAAATATTAATTCAGATGAGTAACAATTCATATAGCCCGAGCCTAGCACAGCCAAAAGAAGAGAAATCAATAAATCTTCTGGACATACTAAAATACCTGCTTTTCTATTGGAAATGGTATATTGTTTCCATCGCTTTGTTTGTGGGGTATTTCTACTATCAATACAGCAAAACTCCCCTCGTCTATAGACAGACGATGACCGTGATGATAAAAACGCCAAATAACTCTCAGGGGACGATGCGGATGAACCGTTTCAATAGCTTTATCAGCCCAGTCAACGTGGCAAACGAAATTTTGCAGTTTCGCTCAAAAGAAATAATGCGTCGGGTGATAGACCGAAGTTTAGCAAACATCAGTTACACGATCCATAGAGGCTTGCGTGATACTGAGCTATACACAGAATCTCCGATTCAAGTAAACTTTATAAATAATAATCCGGAAGCATATAGCTCTTTCCTTGTACAGATTCAAGATAACCATCTGGTAAAACTTACAGTGCATCCAGAGACGGATAGCGAGAGTTCTATTTCTGTACCATTAGGGAAAGAAGTGAATACGAGCATAGGCCGAATTCTTATTACCTCAAATGATACTTATTCGCAAGACTGGTATGGAAAAACGATCAAGGTCACAAAATATCCCCGAGAAAACATGGTTGGGCAGTTTACCAGTAGCCTCTCAATAACACAAACTGATGAAGCTGCCGCAATAATGCAACTTCAGCTCAATGATAATTCTCCTCTGAGAGCTGCGAAAATTTTGAACACCTTGGTTGAGGTTTATAATCAAGAAGCTATAATTGATAAAAACCGTATTGGCGTCAATACCGATAAATTTATCAAAGAACGTATTGGCCTTATCGAAAACGAGTTGGGTTCTGTTGAATCTGATTTAGAGAAATTAAAAACTGGCTATGGAGGTGTCGATGTAAATTCTGCTGGAGAGATGTTTGTCTCTGACAGCCGCCAATATAAAAGTCAGGAAAAGGAATTAAGCACTCAGATCCGCTTGGTAAATTTCATGAAGCACTACCTGAACGATGCAAATGAAATTAATAGTCTTATACCAAATAATACGGGTCTGGTTGATGCCAGTCTCGAAGATCAGATCAATAAATACAACTCAGCTCTACTGAAACGTGATCGCTTGCTTGAGAATAGCGGGGCTAACAATCCTATTGTGCAGGAGATGAATAAATCCTTGCACGCTTTGAAGCAGAATATTATAACTGCTGCCAATAATACAATCACAGGATTGTCCATAAAGAAAAAAGATGCAAGCCAAGAAGCAAGCAAAGCTCAAGGACAAGCTATGCAAATTCCGGCTAAACAAAGGGAAATATTGTCAGTAGAAAGGCAGCAAAAAGTCAAAGAAGAATTATACATTTTCCTTTTGAACAAGAGAGAGGAGAATGCCCTCAATCAAGCCATGGTAGATGATAACGCTCGTATAATCGACCCAGCTACAGGAAGCTTTTCTCCGATCTACCCTAAGAAGTTCAAAAAATTACTATTAGGAGGGGCCTGCGGGCTTGCCATTCCTTCGATCATTCTCATTCTGATGCTTATGCTTGACACCAAGGTACGCACTAGAAAAGAGATCGAGGAGGTGGTGAATGTGCCATTCCTTGCGGAAATCCCTTTTTCTAAAAATATCAATGTTGACAATCTTGGCATATTTGTTAAGCAACAGGGTAATGATTCTCTCTCAGAATCCTTTCGTATTCTCCGAACCAATTTAGGATTTATGGATGCTGGTGGAGATCCGAAGAAGGTTATAACATTCACATCGTTCAGCGCTGGAGCTGGTAAAACATTCACGTCGCTTAATATGGCAGCAAGCCTTACCCTGATAAAGAAGAAAGTGGTTTTATTGGATCTCGACTTGAGGAAGGGGACCTTGAGCATGCGTTTAAAAGCTAAAAATGACAAGGGGGCAACCCATTACTTGTCTGATCACTCACTCTCCATGGATGATGTGATTATTAAGAATATACCACTGCCGGGCATTGATCTAATACCTATTGGTGTGATCGCCCCTAATCCCGTTGAACTACTTTTAAGTAAAAGATTAGACCAACTGATCGAAGAACTCAAGAAACTATATGATTATATCATTGTTGACAATGTCCCATTAGGAGTCGTAGCAGATTCCTCTATAATTAATCGTATTACCGATGTCACAATATTTGTTGTGCGCTCCGGCAAGCTAGATCGCCGCCAACTCCCGGAGATTGAGCGCATATACCAAGAACGTAGATTGAGTAACATGGCTATATTATTTAATGGGGTTCAAAAAACGGCCTTTAATTATGGATATGGATACGGATATGGAGAATATGGATATGACAACCATAAAAAATCGAAATGGAAATTTTGGAAAAAATGAATCTATAATAATCTTATTTTCAAAAGAAAGGAGGGCAAAATTAAAATGGAATAGAAACAGAAACCTTCATTTGTAAATTTATTTGACAATATGTTTTATCTATCAAAAAGTGATATATCCTAAACATTATTCGAAAAAAAATGGAATCTATTACTTTGAAAAGAGAATAAAACAATATTTGATTTATTTAAAAGAGAAAATATTAATAGTTTGAAACTTAATACAAGAACAAGATGAACAAAAACGTAATTAAAAGCACAATTATTGGTGTTATGTTGAGTGGAGGCCTTTTTGCACAAACTCAAAGCACCTCTACAACCGTAGAGGAAAATGCTGATTCAAGTAAATACAAAGTGGAAACCAATCGCTTTTTTGATAATTGGTTTGTTGGAGCGGGTGTCGGAGGACAAGTATATTTCGGTGAATATGACAGTAAACAGTCTTTATCGAAACGTATCTCTCCAGCATTCAATATCTATGTCGGCAAATGGTTTACTCCAGGAATAGGAATTCGCTTCGGTTATAATGGCACACAAGCGAAAGGAATCACAAATGATATTTCGAACTTCTATTCTACTGGGGAGAAGTTTGAAAAGACTTTCTACAAACAGAAAATCAAGTATTCTCATTTGAATGGCGATGTCTTGTTTAACCTTTCCAATCTTTTGGCTGGATACAAGGAAGATCGTTTTTATAACATCATTCCCTACTTGGGCGTGGGTTGGATTATGTCAAAAAAAGATGTGGCTCGTGAAGATGAACTCACTGCCGTAGGGGGTATCTTAAATACATTTCGTTTGACAAATTCATTAAACCTTTCTTTGGACATCAAAGGCGTCTTGACCAACGACCGCTTTGACCATGAGTCAAATAATAACCAAGGGGAGGATAAGATTCTATCAGCATCAATTGGTTTAGTGTATAAGTTTAAAAAACGCAATTGGGATAGATCAAAAACCACGACAAATAATGTCATAAAGTACGACGAGACTGAGCTAAATAAGCTTAGAGGTGAAGCGAACAACTTGAAAAATGAAAATGCGGCATTGAAACAACAGTTGGCTAATGCTGGTAAGACGAAAGCGGTTGAGAAAATCGTTGAAAAAACCTCTTTACTTGCATCCCCTATGCTGATTGTTTTCCCAATCAACCAAAGTACACTATCAAAAGATGCCCGGGTAAACATCGGTTTTTATGCAAAAGTGATTCAAAAAGGAGATCCTAAAGCCGTGTATGTCGTTACAGGATATGCGGATAAAGGAACTGGATCTGCCAAAAGAAATGAAGAGTTGAGCAAAGAGCGGGCACAAGCAGTTTATGATGCCCTCGTTAATGAGTTTGGAATATCTCCTTCACAGCTTACTACTGAAGCTCCCGGCGGTGTTGACAACCTGTATTACAACGATCCAGCACTGAGCCGCGCAGTTATTACCAAAGCAAAATAAGAATACTCCAAGATTATTACAAATCTAAATAAGAAAAGAGGCTGTCTCAAATAAGAAATGAGGCAGCCTCTTTCGCTTGAAATTACAAAGCTAAAATTACACAGGAACACCCCATAACATAAATATAAAAGCGCTTTGTAATCGAAAAGATTGCAAAGCGCTTGTCATTTTGAGTGACCCCGGTGAGGCTCGAACTCACGACCCAATGATTAAGAGTCATTTGCTCTACCAACTGAGCTACGGAGTCTTGTTTTCGGAGTGCGAAGATAGGCTTTTTATTTTTGATAGGAAAATTTTTGATGGAAAAATTTTCCCTCTACAACCAACTATGCCTTTTAGCCAGTGCCACCGCCCAGTGAGGTTTCCGAAAAGACCCTTGCAGGCAATATCTAATTCACCACTCTCTCACCATCATCAGCAATGAAGACTTTACTGATGAACCAAAAGCCGATAATTACACACTTCCCATACGGAGATTAAATGCCGAATTAGTATATTGACGGAGACTATGGAAAGTGAGGAAAGGAGAAAGTCTTCTCATTTTTTCTTCTCTTTCTACTTTTTCCAGGTCTAACCCCTATGCATTTCTCGGATTATATTGTACTTTCGCTTGAAATTTCTTGAACAAAAGAAGTATGATAATCACCCTTTCGCCAACTAAAATAATGAGTTTTGGGCAGCAACCCGACTTAAAATTCACAGAACCAATCTTCAAAAGGGAAAGAGACGAAATAATTGCGCTACTGAGAAACCTTTCAGTAGATGAAATCAAAAAGTTGATGAGTATCAACCAGGAGCAAGCAGATGCCGTGCTTCCACAAATTCATCAATTCGGCAAAAAAAATGGACTGGTCTCGGCTTCTGCGTTTGCCTACAACGGCATCGCATTCAAGGGGCTGGACTTCCCCACCCTATCGCCTGAGAACATGGTGTATGCCCAACAACATTTGCTTATCGAATCCGCCATTTATGGATTTTTACGACCTTTGGATAAAGTGTATCCCTATCGTTTGGAGATGCAGGCAAAACTGAAAAATTCCAAGGGAAAAACATTGTACAACTACTGGCAAGAGACGTTGACAAACTATCTTTCCAAAAGGCTATCGCAAGATGACAAAATATGGCTGAATTTGTCTTCAGAGGAATATGCGAAGGTTATCAACTCAAAAGTGCTTCCTTCGAAGAGCCGGATCATCACGCCTCAATTCAAAGAAGAGAGTGCCAATGGCTACCGCCAGGTGGTAGTCCACACCAAAAAAGCACGCGGGATGATGGCTAGGTTTGTGATTGAAAACAAGATCAGAAACATTGAAGATCTGAAAGCCTTCGACACGGAAGGCTACTGCTATGCGGAACATCTTTCATCCGAGAGTGAACCAATGTTTATCAGGTGATCGAAATAAAATAGACCGTAAACCTCACTTTGCCCCAACAGGATTCATCAATCCGGCATAAGACCTCAATGTCGCACGAGTTGAACCCACCTTAAGCTTCGATTCGATCTGTATTGGAATTCTATTCAAATCGTTCGTGACATACACTTTCATTGCATCTTCCTGATTAGTGAAAGCATCGTCAAGGATAGACAAGACCAATTTATGGCAATAGTACGATTGCCCGTTGTTGGCCTTCACCTTTTCTATGCCTTGGTAATGAATCTGCATGTTCACTTTATTTCTTCCTGAAATAAAAACGACACTCGTTTTCGAATCTTTCTTCATGTTATCATAATCCAAAGTACGGGCATAATAGACAATACTCATCATGTCGTAAGTGCATTTATTGGTAGTCAATGTCACGTTATGCCGTTCCCTGCCATTTTTCACACGCCGTGCCTGAATACGGATATCGCCATTGGGTAGATAAGCGTATGTCTGCCGCTCAATGGTATATTCGTCTCCTTCATGTGCATCTTTCCAAAAAGCAAGTGGACGCAATTTGGAGTTCATGAAGCAGGCAAGTGTGTCGTCAAGCTTAAAAAATTTGCGGGCCGCTCCCGTAGAATGCGAAACCAGCGACATTTTGTAGGCTGAATCTCGATTGTACTGGGTCCGCTGTGTAAACAAGGAGGCGTAACCGGCTTTGGAAGTGACTATCCCATATTTGAAATACAAATCATAAGTGAGATTTTCTCCGGGTTTAAAAAATTTATTTTCACTTATTTCGCATTGAGCATTTGCTTGTCCTCCAAGGAATCCCAAAAAGGCCGTAAGAATAAATACGATTTGTAACTTCATATTTGTATAATTTTAATTTGGACTACGAATGTCAAGGCCACGTTGGCAAACTGCTATTCAGATACGGTACTATTGTCCGTTGAACTAGAGGTTGACGAAGAATTATTCTTGCTTTGTTTTTTCTTTTCAGCCTCTTCCAATTGTTGCCTTTTAGTCTTCTTCTCTTGAGGTTTGTTTTTTGTGATTTCAAGAAGTTTTTGCTTGTCCAAAGCCAAGGAAGTCAAATCAAAATCCTCTTCCATCTCAAAATAAGCTTTCAAAAGAATTGATTTATGGAGATAATAGACCATCTCAGGTTGTCTCTTATCAGCATATTCGCCAGTATCCCATTTTCCATTGTTATTCGAATCGATTACAAGTCGGGCATAATAAGTGCCAGGATTGACATATTTGAACAACGCTCCGGCATCTTTGACCTTACTTCTTCGGATTGGTTTATCGCCTTTGTCAAGTAATTCCACAAAAGCAGGAACATTCTGGGGAAGATTCTTTATATCGAGGTAAATATGTCCGTATTCTTCTTCTTTTTTGACTTTGAATTTTCCATCCAACATGTTACTCCACAGGCCGTAATAACTATGGAAAGCCGCTGAATCTGCATGTAATACATAATCCTCTCCTGGTTGCCATTTGTATGCTATTTTATACCTTCGAGGATTCAACGAGTCGGGCAAAAGCGTATAAGGCACTGGGGTAAAGACGGAGTCCTTAACATGGCTGAGTACAATCTTTTTCTGGTCGAAATCACACACAGGCTCTTCAAATTCAATATTAAGCATCTGAAGAATATCCACTGACCCGGAAGCATTGGTCTTTATTCCCAGGAATTTAATTTCGTCTTTGTCTTTGTCTTTACCTTTACCTTTACCTTTATCCTTATCGTTCTTTTTTACTCCTTTAAATTCTCTAAAATTGAGCTTAATGGTGTCCGTGGTCTCGCGACCGATATTCAATGAATCAGTCTTGATATATCGAATACGCAGCAACAAGGAATCATTTTTCAAGATTTCAGGATCGGTTATCCAATACTTCACAGTATCGTTTTGCAAGCTCCGCTCTTCTACAAGAGGGAAATTCGGATTGGGCTTCGTATGGAGCAATTCAAAACGTGGCCGTAGAGTGGGTCCGCCAAAATAGAGAACAACATTGCTTCTGTTGGGACGTTCGTATTTTTGAAGAAACTGCCTCTTAAACGAAGACGTAAACGAACGAAGGATAATGTTGTCAGGCAAAAACCGGGTGTAAGCTTTGGTCACTAATGAATCAACCGTTTTCTTATTAGCCTTAAAAACAGTATCCACACGGGTAGCGGGTATTGAAGAAGGGACAATCAACGAATCGAGAAAAGCAATTTGTTCCGCCGGACTGTCATATTTGAAATCGCGGTTAGCATCCTTGAGAGCATACAAACGATACTTGTTTGGAGTGACTCCACGAATCGTAAATTCTCCTTTGCTATTTGTTTTGGAAATGCGGCCGAAAGGAAGTTTGACAAATGCCGAATCACTCAAATTGGAATGAAGCCCTACATAGATACCTGAAACGGGTTCCAAATTATCGGCTTGCAAAACCTTTCCTGAAACTTCCATCGAGTCGATTTTGTTTCCAGTAGAAAAGCATACAACGAAATTTTCCAAAACGTTTTTCTCGTTCATATCAGCCAACGCATCCGTGAAATCAATCACATAGGTCGAATTTGGAATGAGTGTGTCGCGTATTTCGACCTTTATTTTTCTGTTGATTGTGGTGAAAATAGGGGCAACCTTTTGCGGCGGCGTGATGATAACTTTTTCGGAAGGGTTTTCCAACTGTACGTTTTCATCAAAAACCATGGTGATGTTTTTCACGTGACTCACATTCAGGGCATTCATTTTGGGATCGATGCTTACCAATTTTGGTGGGTCCAGATCGTACTTGCCGCCCCCCGGAGTTCCTCTACTTGCGCAAGACATGAAGAGAAAGACAGACAATATTATTGTCAGAGAGCGAACTAAGTTATTGAGAGCATTTTGGGTAAGTCCTAACAACATACTATTTCGTTAATATTCCGACAAATGTACAACGATTTTCTTGTTTCCTATTTGAGTTGATTGGAAAATGTCTCATATAGGCAAAAGAACAAGTTTTTTTGTCTTTTCTTAAATTTCGTTCAACAATTGAATGAAAAAATGCGGTAACACATCGCAAGCATTACCGCACTTTATCAAATCGAAGATCTATTCTATTTAAAGAAGTTTGTTGATTTTGTCTGCCAAAACAGATTTTTGGGTTGCTCCAACCTGTTTGTCAACTACCTCACCATTCTTAAAGAACAAGATTGTGGGAATGTTGCGTATTCCAAATTTAGCTGTAATTTCATCGTTGCTGTCAACATCCACTTTACCGATCACCACTTTGCCGTCGTATTCTTTTGACAATTCTTCTACGATTGGACCCACCATGCGGCATGGACCACACCATTCTGCCCAAAAGTCAATAACTACTGGCTTATCCGAACCAATAATTTCTTCAAAAGTTGCATCTGTAATCTCAAGAGCCATAATTCAATTGTTTTTAATGTTTATAAAATATAGTTGTTATTCAATTAGCCATATTCGACGCACTAATTTATTTTAAAAGAAACAGCATCGCTTGTTTCAAGATATTCGATGAGTTCTTTGCTTATTGCAATTTTTATGCCACGAGAGAAAAGCTGCACTCTCATGTTGCGTTCCCCGTCAATCACCTCGAAATACAACAAGGTATTTCCGGGATTATTTTTTATCAACGTGGACAGTTCGTCAATCATCCGGCTATCCATTCCATGCAGAGGCAATGTGATTCTAATTTTTTCCACCATGCTTTTTTGAGCTTCGCTCAATTGCTGTATTGAATTGATTTTCAATTCCAAGCGATCTCCATATCTACTCTGCTGGACTCTTGCTTTGAAAAGAAGGCTCAGACCTTTTTTCCCGTATTTTGAAAAGTTGATGTAGTCGTCGCCAAAAAATGGGATTTCCCCGCTCGATTCAAAATCCTCGATACGCACGATCATATAAGGTTTGCCTGTTTTGGTGATACCCTCGCGCGAGTCGCTGACAATTCCGCCGAAAATTAGTTCCTTGCTGTTTAGTGCCTCTTTGTCATCTAATTCGTTGGGATGCACATTGCAAACATATTTAAGCACAATGGCATACGAATCCAATGGATGGGCCGAAAGGTACATCCCGATGAGGTCTCGTTCACGGTTGAGCCGTTCCAAGTCAGACCACGAATCGGCATTGGGAATATCGGGATGGGCAATATCATAGAGCGTGTCGTCTCCAAACAAGGAGTTTGTAGCGTGTGCCTTATCCGTTTGGAACTTATTTCCGTAACGGATCAACGAATCCAAGAAGACTTCCCCTTTCCCATTTGTCCCAAAGAATTGCTCACGCTTGATGCCCAAGAAATTATCAAAACCTCCCGCCAGTGCTAAAGATTCGATGTTTTTCTTGTTGCAGGTGCTAAGATTGACACGCTCCACGAAATCGAAAATATCTTTGAAAGGACCGTTTTTGGTTCGTTCATCGAGAATATTATTCACTGCGCTTTCCCCAACCCCTTTGATGGCCGCAAGACCGAAGCGAATGTCGCCCGCCTTGTTTACGGAAAACTTCAGCAACGACTCGTTCACATCGGGCCCCAACACTTTGATAACCATCGCCTTGCACTCGTCCATAAACTTCGTGATTTCGGTGATGTTCGACAAGTTTCGGGAAAGAACGGCTGCCATGTATTCCGAAGGGTAATTGGCCTTCAACCAAGCTGTTTGGTACGCTATCCAAGAATAACAAGTAGCATGTGATTTATTGAAAGCATAGGAGGCAAATTTTTCCCAGTCAGCCCAAATTTTATTGAGTACCTTTTCTTCGTGACCATTCGTCTTTCCGCCTTTCAGAAATTTCTCTTTCAGGGCGTTCATCTTGTCGATTAATTTCTTACCCATTGCCTTACGCAACTCGTCCGACTGGCCACGGGTGAAATCAGCCAACAAGCGCGACAAAAGCATGACCTGCTCCTGATAAACCGTAATTCCATAGGTATCTTGCAGGTAACGCTCCATAATCGGAATATCGTAGGTAATTTCTTCCTCTCCATGTTTGCGGGCGATAAATTGCGGTATATAGTCCATGGGGCCGGGACGATACAAGGCATTCATGGCAATGAGGTCTTCAAACTTAGATGGCTGAAGCTCCTTCAAGTATTTCTGCATCCCGGCAGACTCGAACTGGAAGGTTCCGGTTGTCTTTCCCAAACTGTACAATTCATACGTTTTAGGATCGTCAATCGGGATTGCACTGATATCCACTTTCACACCGGTGGTACGCTCAATGTTTTCAAGGGCTTCCTTGATGATGGAAAGGGTTTTCAATCCAAGAAAGTCCATTTTGATAAGCCCGGTTTCTTCGATCACCGAACCTTCGTATTGTGTAACGAGCATGGTCTCACCCGTTTCTTTATCTTCAGCCGTACTAACTGGGACAATATCAGAAATATCCTGCCGTCCAATGATGACCCCACAGGCATGAACACCCGTGTTTCGAACGTTTCCTTCGAGCATCTGGGCATATTTGAGCGTGTCGAACATCACAGAATCGCGGCTTTTGGCGGCCTCTGCCAGTTCCGGCACATAAGCGATAGCATCTCGGAGCGTCACCTTTTTCTTGTCCGGAATCTTGTCCGGAACCAATTTTGCTAATCGGTTGGACTCAGCCAAAGGCAATTTTTGCACGCGTGCCACATCCTTGATGGCCGATTTGGTTGCCATCGTTCCATAAGTGATGATGTGCGCCACACGTTCTTGTCCATATTTCTCGGTAACCCAACGCAACACCTCACCACGTCCATCGTCGTCAAAATCGACATCAATATCGGGCATGGAAATACGGTCGGGATTCAGAAAACGCTCAAACAGCAAATCGTATCTTATTGGGTCAATATCGGTGATACCAAGACAATAGGCCACCACAGAACCGGCAGCCGAACCACGACCGGGACCGACGGCAACTCCTTTTTCGCGCGCTGCAGAAATAAAGTCTTGCACAATGAGAAAATAACCGGGAAAACCCATCGTCTTCATTGTGTTCAATTCGAAGTCGATCCGTTCCCTTATCTCATCGTTCATATTTGCACCGTATCTTTTCTCGGCCCCAATCATTGTCAAGTGCTCAAGATAATCTGCTTCGAGCTTGATGCGGATTGCTTTGTCGTATCCGCCCAAACGCCCAAAAGCATCATTTCCAAATTCCTGTACAAGGTCTGTTTCGGAATACTTTTGTTTGTATCCTTCTTCCGTTCCAAATGATTCATCAATCGAGAAAAATGGCATCAAGGCTCCCGAATCAATGGAATAGTATTCCACTTTTTCTGCTATTTCCTGCGTATTCGCTAGCACCTGTGGCACATCGGCAAACACTTCATTCATTTCTGCCGTTGTTTTCAACCATTCTTGTTTGGTATAACGCATCCGCTTGGGGTCGTCCAAGTCTTTTCCTGTACTTAGGCATATCAAGCGGTCGTGGGCATCCGCATCCTCTTCGTTGGTGAAGTGCACGTCGTTGGTAGCGATGACTTTTACACCCATTTTTTCACCAATGCGGAGAAGTTCTTTATTCACCGCTTCTTGCAAAGGATAAGCCTCCATATTTGTATCAGGACGAGTGGTTTTATGCCGTTGCATTTCTAAGTAGAAATCATCTCCAAATAGATTTTTGAACCAAGCGACCGACTCTTCTGCTGCTTCAAAATTGCCTTGCGTGATTTTTTTTGGAATTTCACCTCCAAGGCAAGCCGTGCTCACGATAAGGCCTTCGTGGTATTTCTCCAAGAGTTCTTTGTCTATGCGCGGACGCATGTAGAAGCCTTCCGTCCAACCATAAGAAACCATTTTTATCAGGTTTTTATAACCTGTTAGATTTTTGGCCAACACCACCAAATGCCAGCCGCTCATGTCCGGTTTGCCCTCTTTGAACTTTCGTCCCCGGTGCGCCACATAACATTCACAACCAATTATGGGCTTAAAAAGATGGGATTTAGCCTCCTCCAGTTTTTTTCCCAAAACGGCTATCCGCTGTTCCTTGTCAGAACTATCAGTTTTTTGCAGTTCAGTGATTTCAGCTTTGATTTTTTTTATTTCGTCATTGTGCGGGGCGTTCTTCTTTTTTACATAATTATAAAATTCCTTAACACCAAACATAGCGCCGTGATCGGTCAAAGCAATGGCTTTCATGCCATCAGCTTTTGCCTTGTCAACGAGCCTAGCTATGCTCGCCTGACCATCCAAAAGCGAGTATTGAGAATGCACATGAAGATGTACAAATGGTTGCATAATTTATCCCTTCAGAAATGAGGAATAAAGGTAAGTCATTTTGTTGAAAAATTGTTATCTATCAATTATAGAGTTTTCAACAATGGAATAAAATCTCTATAAAACAAATAGTTAAATAGTAACACTTATGTATTATTCAAAGAATCCTTTCAATTTTTCCCAAATCTGGTTTACTTTCACATTCGCTTTCCCGATCATTTCATCTGACACCGAATCAAAACGTCTCATCGCCTCCTCCCATTTTGCGCCAGCCACTTGTTGGAGCTCATCAAATCGAACCTGCAATTTAGCTTGTAGTTCTTTCACTTCTACGAGCGATTTTTCGAGGACCACTTTCGCCTCTTCTTTCAGTTCGGAAGCGGCGGGTTCCAGTTTTTTTTGAAGTTCCTCAATCCTTTCGGCCAGCAAATCCAGTTTCTGCTGTGCCTCTTTTCTGCTGTGCCTCTTTTTTGAAGGTCTCTTTGTCCATTGCTGTTTTCTTATTTTTTTTGGCGGATATATTCCGCAATTTGGCGATGCTTCTCTGCCAAGTCGTTTTCCCCAACATGGCTATAAGCTTCGGCCAAATAGTCATGGCAAGAAGGGTGTTCGGGATTAACATTGGAAGCCCTGTCCAAGTCTGTTATTGCCAATTGGTATTCCTTCAGCGCGATGCGGTTTTTTCCCCGGTTGTATAAAGCTTTAAAATAAAGCGGGCTTAACCTGACGGCTTCGTTGAAACAAACATCTGCCTCAAAAAAATCGCCCAAGTCATAAAGAGTCACCCCTTTGCGCACCCAAGCATCCAAAAAAGTGGGGTTCATTTCCAAAGCCTTGTTGAAATTCGCCAACGCAGCACGCGTATCTTTGTAGGAAACTACACACTCGTTTCCAAGCAAATAATATTCATTTGCATAACGCTGCAATGCTTCGTTCTGCCGGTGCATTTTCTCTTTAAGCAACCTGTTTTCCACTGTCAATTGCGAAATAAGGCTCAGTTTTTTCTGGATAAAACGTTTCACCAACGGTTTCTCCATATCGTATCGGGCACGAATGGCTTTGATAAATGTGTCAATGGCATCTCCAAATTGCTGTTTGTCGAAATGTAGCACGCTTTGCCCATACAAAATATCGGCATCGGCCTCTTTCATAGCCTTCTGCACCAAGCGGGCATCGTTGAACTTTTTGCTGAATTCGAGGATTTCACTTCTCACAAAAATATCGTTGCTCTCGATCGCTTTTTTCAAAACGATTCCTTCCAACGATGTGCACCTACTCAAAGCGACATAAGCTTGTCCTCCGGCAAAAACACCTCCCGTGAAATCAACCACCACATGCGAAAAAGTAAGCCCCTGACTCTTGTGAATCGTAATTGCCCAAGCGGCTTTCAAGGGCAACTGAGTGAATGTGCCGATAATTTCTTCTTCTATGCGCTTTTCTTTTTCGTTGTAACGGTAGCGGTAATTGCGCCAAGTGTTCAATTCCACCAAATATTCATGTCCATTTTCGAGATACACATACACGTTTCCCTCTTCGTCGATGCCTGAGATTATACCCAACGTGCCATTCACCCAACGACGTGGCCATTCGTGATCGTTGTGGATAAACATCACTTGAGCGCCTTCCTTGAGGGTCAAATCCAACAAGGTGGGCAAGCTCGACTCGGGAAAATCGCCGTCAACCACGCCACGGCTCACAAATTCAGGAGAGGGTAGTTCCGCTAATTTTTTTTCATTGATATAATCCACATTGTCACGGCGAGTAGCCAACGTGATGTACATTTCGTCGTCTTTGGGCTTGAAAGAAAAATCAACCCGCTCGTTCAGCATCTCCAATTCCGCCATTCCCGATTTTCCATTGCGAATGGTGTCCAAGATGGAAATGAATCTTTCGTCATTCTGACGGTATATTTTCGTGAATTCAATCGGCACCAGATTTGTCTCGTTGAAAACCCGTGCTGAAAAGAAAAAAGGATTTGGATAAAACCGCTTGATAATTTCCCGCGTTTCGCCGTTCACAACGGGTTCCAACTGGAAAATATCCCCCACAAACACAACCTGCTTGCCTCCAAAAGGCTGCCGCATGTTTTCGGAATACACTCGCAGGATGCGGTCGATGCAGTCGATCGTATCGGCACGCACCATCGATATTTCATCGATGATAATCAACTCCACTTCACGGATAATTTTCTTGTGTTCTTTCTTGTATTTGAAAAAGTCGAAAATGCGCCCGCTTTTCAAATCGAGATCGGGATCGTCGGGCATCATGGGACGGAACGGCAGCTTGAAAAAGGAATGCAAAGTGACTCCATTCGCATTGATGGCGGCAATTCCAGTAGGGGCAAGCACTACAAATTTCTTTTTGGTGGTTTCACACAGATTCTTCAGGAACGTGGATTTACCCGTTCCTGCTTTGCCCGTCAGAAAAATCGATTGCCGCGTGTGGGTAATCAAATCGAGCGCACTCTTCTGCTCGGGATTGGATATGTCGATGCTTGTATTCAATGTGCGGATACCTAAATAATTTTGGTACAGCAAATATAAGCCCGAAGAAGGGAAATACAAAATATTTTTACGGTTGACTTGATTGCAATTTATTTTTCTTTGAGGTGGCTTTCCCATATATTCTCGGATGAGTGTAAGTTTCAGCCGTCGGCTATTTGGCTCTACCAACATCGCAGTTAGCATGAAACCCCCTCCTTGAATTGCTGAATTAAAAAAAGGGTTTGGACTTATCGAAATTTATCTGAAAGCACCTTACTTCCAGCACTTCGTGGCATGATTATCCATCCTTTCTTAATGAAGATAAAGATTTATCGTGAAGGCTGGGGCATGATAAATTATTATCTTTGCGCATTATTCAATCGGATGCATCCTATGAAACTTTCATGGAAACCATATACGCTTCAATTGAAGCATATTTTTGCTATCGCTAACTCCTCACGCACGGAGACTCCTGTGGTGTTAACGCAAATCGAACACGAAGGAATGATTGGCTATGGTGAAGCCTCACTTCCACCCTATCTGCCGGAAACGCAGCAATCGGTGTCGCATTTCTTGGAAAAAATCAATCTGAGCACTTTCAACGATCCTTTGCAATTGGAAGAGATATGGGAATACCTCGACGGGCTGGAAGAGGGAAACATGGCGGCAAAAGCTGCCGTTGATATTGCCCTGCACGATTTATCCGGGAAGCTAATCGGGCAACCCTGGCATCGCTTGTGGGGACTGAATCCCGAAAAAGCTCCTGACACCACATACACCATTGGAATCGACACGGTTGAGATCGTGAAAGAAAAAACCCGCGAAGTCGCAAGCAATTTCAACATCCTGAAAGTGAAGCTGGGCCGTTCCGAAGCCGAAGACAAAGGGATGATCGAAGCCATCCGTTCGGTGTCCAGTTTGCCGATATCCGTAGATGCCAATCAGGGATGGCAAACGGTGGGCCAGGCACTCGATATGATTGGTTGGCTTCACGAAAAAGGGGCTGTGATGATCGAACAGCCGATGCCAAAACACGATTTGGAGAATATCGCCCAGGTGACTGCACAGAGTCAGTTGCCTATTTTTGCCGACGAGTCGGTTCAAGGATTGGCAGATGTGGCCAACTTGAAAGGTATTTTCTCAGGGATCAACATCAAACTCATGAAATGCGGAGGCATGCGTCAAGCTTGGAAAATGGCAAACTTAGCTAAATGTTTAGGCATGAAAGTGATGATTGGTTGTATGACCGAGACTTCCTGCGCTATTTCGGCTGCCTCACAATTGTCGCCACTGGCTGATTTTGCCGATTTGGATGGGGCTTTATTGATTTCCAACGATTGTTTTTCAGGAACAAAAATAGAAAGAGGAAAGATTTGCATCAGTAATCAAGCGGGAATAGGTCTAGAAGCCTGATCGATGATTCTAGCTATTTGTTCACAGATTGGCAAATCTGCCTCGAAGATCTGCGGGGAGCATGCTTATCTGTTTTTAAACACTGTTTTGAGAGTTGAAATCTAGGACATAGATAAGTCTAATTTAAACATTCATTATCCTTATATTTGTATTGGACTAATTTCTAAAAATACGTATGATTAATCAGCAGTTGATCAATCCTCGCAGCATTGTAGTTGTAGGCGGATCGAACAATACAATGAAGCCGGGAGGAAGTTCTCTTTGGAATCTTCTAAACGGTACTTTTTCCGGCAGTGTATTCATCGTGAATGCCAAGGAAGATATTGTACAAGGCATTAAATGCTACCACGATGTTTCCGAGATTCCAAATGCAGACTTAGCCATAATTTCCATTCCTGCGCAATTTTGTTTGGAGGTGATAGATGTGCTTGCCTACAAAAAGGGAGTGAAAGCATTTATTATTTATTCTGCTGGTTTTGGCGAAGGAACACCGCAAGGTGGCAAATTAGAACAACAAATACTAAAAAAAATAAACGATGCCGGAGCCTGCATGTTGGGACCCAATTGCAGCGGGATGTTCAACATCCACCATCAAAGCCTTTTCACGCAGCCGATTCCGGTGATCGACCCCAAGGGCGTGGACATGGTATCGAGTTCAGGAGGCACTGCCTCGTTCATCATCGAATCTTCCATCCACATTGGCTTGCGGTTCAATTCCGTTTGGGCAGTTGGCAATGCCACACAAATAGGGGTGGAGGATATTGTTGAATATTTGGATGAATCATTCGATCCTGAAACAAGCTCAAAAATCAAATTGCTCTACGTGGAAACTATTCGTGATCCCGATAAACTACTAAAACACACGTCTTCTCTTATCAGGAAAGGCTGCCGAATAGCCGCCATCAAATCGGGAACCACTGAATCGGGAAAACGCGCAGCAGCTTCCCATACGGGAGCAATTGCTTCCTCCGATTTAGCCGTTGAGGCTTTATTCCGTAAAGCGGGAATTATCCGCTGCTATTCACGGGAGGAGTTAGCCACGGTAGGTGCGGTGCTTTCGTTGAAACCGTTGAAAGGGAAAAATCTTGCAATTATCTCTCATGCCGGCGGCCCTGCTGTGATTCTCACCGATGCTCTGTCGAAGGCTGGAATCAATGTACCTGAGATACCAGAGGAAATTACGGAAGGGCTTCGAGACCAATTGTTGGCTGGCAGCTCGGTAAGCAATCCAATTGATTTGCTTGGAACCGGCACAGGCAAACACCTCGGTCTGGCGATTGACTACTGCATACAACATTTCAAAGAAATTGATGGAATTGCCGTGATCTACGGAAATCCCGGAGTAACGAAAGTGATTGAAGCATACAACGTGTTGCATGAAAAGATTAAGACCAGTCCGATCCCGATCTATCCGATATTACCTTCTGTGGTGATGGCTGCTGAAGAGACAAGTGATTTCGTGAGTAAAGGGCATGTCAATTTTTCGGACGAGGTGGTGTTGGCCACTGCTCTTTCCAAGGTCCTTTCGACGGCACCACCCTTGCCAAGCCAAACCCCTATTCCAGAAATAGACATACCTGCTATCCGACAAATTATCCACAACCACGAAGATGGCTGGCTTCCACCCCAGCAGGTAAGGAAATTGCTCGAAATGACAGGTATCACGATGGTACACCAATTTGTTTCCACATCGAAAGAGGAGATTGTTGGCGAAGCCGAAAGGATTGGATTCCCGGTTGTGCTGAAGGTGGTTGGCCCTATCCACAAGTCGGATGTGGGAGGAGTTCGTATCAATATCAATTCCCCTGAATACTTGGCGCGCGAAGTGGAGCGAATGATGCAAATACCCGGAGCTACCGCCGTGATGATTCAGCCCATGCTGACAGGAAAAGAACTTTTCATCGGTGCTAAACACGAACCCACTTTCGGGCATGTGCTGCTCTGCGGATTAGGTGGAATATTTGTGGATATTTTGAAGGACGTGGCCTCGGGGTTGGCTCCCTTGAACTTTGCGGAAGCTTATTCGATGGTTCGCTCGTTAAAATCGTATAAAATCATCCAGGGGGCAAGAGGCCAAAAAGGGATCAACGAGGATAAATTTGTGGAAATCATTGTCCGCCTTTCAATATTGCTTCGCTATGCATCCGAAATCAAAGAGTTGGATATCAACCCACTTTTGGCCACAGAAAAGGAAATTGTTGCAGTGGATTCGAGGATGCTGATCGAGAAAGACAAGCCTTTAGAGAAGTAGCCATTTATTTAAAGAGACTGACTGGATGAATCTATGTTATGCGAAATTGGAATAAAGCTTATAACCCTCTTTTTACTCATGCTTCATCCCGTAGGAAGTAAACAGGTAATGGGCACAGTCAGAAAATGGTTTGTAGTATCCATAAACGACGTTAATATTTCGAAAAACGCAAGCTAACTTTCGAAAGGAGGATTCGGAAAATTGAACTGTCACAAGAACAATAGAAGCCAACCATTTGCAGGTTGGCTTCTATTGTTCTTGTGCAGTTTTTACTTCTAGGGATTAGGCCTTATGGTTCTCCAAAGTAGGAGTGTTGACCAAATTTCAACACTTGCCAACACTAGAAGAGCAAAAGTATTTGCAGTAATTCCATCCAGAATAAGCCCGGTAACTGCGTCGCCTAACTCAATAAAAATTCTTGAAATAAGTGTTATGAAGAGCCATCTTGGATTATTTGCTATCACGGAAATTAAAAGAACTGCTACGCTACCCAAAATGCGAACCCCAGCGCTTGCAAATCCCATTTTAGCAGAATATGATCCAAGATTTGCATCGGGGAAGCTTATGCTTGGGTTGAAAGTATATACATAAAAGAAAAAACAGCCGGCACATATTAGTATCCACGTAACAATCTTTACTGGTATTGGAATTCCTGTTTTCAACACTTGCTTTGCCATATGTTTATTTATTTGATAGTGACACATACTTGTATAGTTGGGTTGGCTTTTCGGCTTCTTTTACTAAAAAATCTGCTACGTCAGCCCGATTGATGCTCCCAATGCGCATGTTCTTGTAAAGTTTGGTTTCTATTCTATAGTTCTCCGTTAGTGGCTTGTCTTTCAAAAGACCGGGTCTTACAATTTCCCATTTAATGTGGGAGTGTAAAATAATTTCTTCCATTTTTGTTTTGTCTGCATAAACATCTTTGAGAAGGAATTTGAAAAATAATTTCATGACGAAGCTGTTGTATGCACCACTATCTCCTGCTCCAAAACCCGTCAATACAATAAATGGGATTCGAGTTTGTGTTTCCCGCTGAACTTGTACTAGCAGTTTTGCAAAATCAGAATACAAAGTGGTCTCTTTCAAACTTTTGCCAGTGCCCAGTGCTATGATCGCAGCATCCGCCGAGGAAATGGATCTTTTCAAATCTTCTTTATTTGTAGCACTTCCCTTCAGTCTGATTAGGTTATTGCTAGCTTGCAGGCTTATGTCGGACCTCGAAAGAGTTGTCACGATGTGATTTCGTTCTAAGGCCCTTCTTACGCATTCAAGCCCCACGCCAGCCGAAGCACCAATAATTGTTATATTCATATATCCACAACTCTTTATATCTGCAAAAATATAGATATGGAATCTAAAATCTATTACATTTGTGAAAAATACCGCTATCTTTTAGGATACTGTAAAAGGAAAATTTTATGAGAAATAAACAAAAGCAAGTTCAGTTGAGAGATGTCCAAGATGTGATTGATGTGATTGGCGGACGTTGGCGTGGTGCAATTCTGGCAAGCCTTTGTGCTGATGGAAAGAGGTTTAACGAACTAAAAAGAGACTTGGGCCCCATCACCCCCCGGATATTAACAAAGGAGTTGAAATACTTGGAGATGCATAAGCTGATCAGCCGTGAAGCGGATGACTCGGCTGGCACAACCGTTGTATATCGCCTTACAAAACACGGTAAGTCGTTAGATCCGCTCATCGAAGCGATTGTTGCCTGGGGTCAGAAACACAGGGAAGTCGTGCTGAGTGAATTTTAGTGTTTGAAAATGATGAATGGTGGCTATCTCGAAAACGAGACGGCCACCATTCATTTATAGTGTTATAAATCAATACCTTGGACGAGATCCACCTTTCCGGTGTTCCTTTTTTGGAGATTTTCTGTCGTTAAACCTTCTGTCGCTTCCTCTGTCGTCCCGGTCACTGCCACCAAATGAACGTTTTTCAGATCTTGGGCTGCTTGATCCTGAGCCATCTGCTTGTGCAACTTCCACCGATATGCGGCGACCGTTGTGGTCGGCTGACTGAAGAGCTTTCAGCACTTTTCCAGTATCTCCTTCGGGAACTTCAAAAAAAGAAAAGTTTTTCATCAGGTCGATGCGACCGATGCGAACTTTGCCCGGAACGTAATCGTTGATGACACCCATCAAGGTAGCCGGATTTACCCCATCCATACGTCCGACGTTGATGAAGATACGGGTATAGCCTTTCTCAGCAGTGCGTGGCCCACTTGGTCCACGGTCGCTACGTTCTCCACGAACGCTTCCTCTATCGCCGCCTCTTTCACGACGGTCGGAGAATGACGACTCTCGGTCGCGTCCTCTGCGTTCCTGAGGTTCTTCTATTTCATCGGCATCCTGATAGTAGTCAATCAGGCGGTTCAATTCGAGCGAAATCACACGTTTGACAATGTCTTCTTTTTCAAGCCAATCCAATTTGCGGAATACAGCAGGAAGGAGCTTGCCGATTTCATCTTCATTCACCTTTACCTTCTCAACTTTGTCAACAAAATTGAGGAGCTGTTTTTCACAAATCTCGTTTCCTGTAGGGATAGTTCCTTTTTCGAATTGTTTATTGATTATTTTCTCGATTTCACGAACTTTTCCTTTTTCCTTCACGTGTACGATGGCGATGGAAGTTCCTGTTTTTCCAGCACGACCCGTGCGCCCACTTCTGTGGGTATATGATTCGATGTCATCAGGCAAGCCATAATTGATAACGTGCGTCAAGCTATCCACATCCAATCCGCGGGCAGCCACATCGGTAGCCACGAGCAATTGGATGTTGCGGACACGGAACTTTTGCATCACATAGTCGCGTTGGGCTTGTGAAAGGTCCCCGTGAAGCGAGTCGGCGTTGTAGCCGTCTTGTATCAATTTGTCGGCGATATCTTGAGTTTCTGCACGAGTGCGGCAAAAAACGATTCCATAGATATTGGGGTTATGGTCTGCAATGCGTTTCAACACAAGGTATTTATCTTTTGCATGAACAAGATAAAAAACGTGCTTTACATTGTTGGATCCTTCATTTTTACGGCCGATGGTGATTTCCTTCGGGTCGGTCATGTATTTGCGGGTGATCTTCGCAATTTCCTTGGGCATGGTGGCCGAGAAAAGGAGCATCGAGCGTGTTTCAGGCACTTTCGAAAGGATCTCGTCGATACTTTCCGTGAAGCCCATGTTCAACATTTCATCCGCTTCATCAAGCACTACATAACGGATGGTTTCCAAATTCACCGTGCGTCGATTGATCAAGTCGATCAAACGTCCTGGTGTGGCCACAATGATCTGAACTCCACGTCTTAAGGCTTTAATTTGGCTTTCGATGCTTGAACCTCCATATACGGGAAGCACATGCAAGCCGTCAACGTATTTGGAATAATCGTTGAGGTCGCCTGCAATTTGCAAACACAATTCACGGGTTGGGGCTAAAATAAGAGCTTGTGGAACGTTTTTGTCCACATCCACCTTTTGTATGACAGGAAGGCCAAAGGCTGCTGTTTTTCCTGTTCCGGTTTGGGCCAAAGCGATAACATCGCGTACTTCACTAAGTAAATAAGGAATAACTTCCTCTTGCACGGGCATGGGATTCTCGTATCCCATTTCTTGTATTGCTCTCAAAATGGTTGAGGCAACACCTAATTCTTCAAATGTTTTCATTAAAAATTTTAATTGTTCGTATGTTGCGCTACAGGGAAATATTCTTTGTCTCCTTTGCCCACCATATATTATCTACGAACGAAAAAATGGAGAGAAAAACACTACCCGGCAGTTGGAAAGACACAAATCAGGGAAAAACGGCGAATGTGTCCACCAAAAATCTGTGCAAAGATACTGTATTTATTCAGCTTAAGCAATATCCTCGGTCATTTATTATTGAGATTGCAGGATTTTTGTGACTTTAGTGAGATGATTTTCATTGTTTTAATGCCGTTTCTTACTAAATACTTGTTTCCGGATAGGATAGCTGTGATTAGTAGGACATTATTTTTTTTAGTTTCTCTCTTTTCGCAGGAGTCAATCCCAAGGCTTTTTCGAAGTATAAATCCGAGCTGCCATATTTCTTGACAATTTGCCCGAAAGCGAAATCAATATAGTTCTCGTCTGCCCGTACAATCACAGTCATGGCTTCTTGTATGGACTCGGGCATCTGACTCATCAACTTCGTATATTCATCGAGGTCTATGTAGTCATTTGAAAGCAGGTAGTCGTTGATCGCATCTTCTGTTGACACATTCAAGCTTTTTAAAATAAGATACGATATGATGCCAATGCGGTCTTTGCCCAAATTGTCGTGAAGCAGGATCGGGTAATTCTTTTCATCAAGCAGTATGTCGAATATTTGTTTGAGTTCACGCGTCTTTTGTTCAAGGATGTATAGATAGGAATCTTGCATATAAATTAAAGCATCCCCTTTGAGGAAGGTGCCTGTTGCGATTTTTTTTTGCAGTTCGAAAGTATTCAGTGTGTCTATCGGTATTTGGAAATGTAAAAAGCCTAGAAACCCGTCGGGAAAAGCTCGACTTTCTTTTTCGTTGCGCAGATCAACCACCGTCTTGATTTCTAAGTTTTTTAATGTTTGAAGATCCTGGCGGGTAATTGCAAACAGGTTGCCGCTCCTGAATAGTTTTCCCCAACGCAGTTGTTTGTCCTCATCGTTAAAGTAGCCGCCGAGGTCTCTGAAATTTTGGATTACATCGAATCCGATGTGCCGGTTGGTTATAATTCCCGAATAGGAATTGTTTGCCTTTAGCTGAAAAAAATCGCGTACATTCTTTGAAGACGAGCGAAGCGTTGCTACGCGGTCTTCGACATTTGTCACCAGCGAAGGGTTTTTGGAATTTTTCAGGGAGGCGTCGTTTGTGGAGGAAAAAATCTCAACTTGCCCTTTTTGCGGATCGGGCGATACTTCCCACTTCACGACATAGTTTCCATGATCGTCTTTTTCGCACAGGGAATAGATGCTTGCTGAAGAAACACACGAGCTAAGCAAAAACGCCAGACATCCCGATACGAAAAAATTAAACTCCTTTATGTTGTTGTCTATTTTCATTCTTGTGGGCATTATTGAAATAGCAAAAAATCAAAAGAAATTCATGGACGAATACTTCTGTTAATTGAATCACAAATATATGGTTTTTTGGATTTGATTAGTTCGAAATCTCAAGGTCTTTTTAGAGTGTAACATTTTTTATTTTTTGAACCTTCCAAAAGGCCTAAAATTGGGTGAATTATTGTTTCCAATTAAAAATTAGGTCTTTTGTTTTATCTTTCGCACATACCTATTTTCTTGATAATTTCCTTATTTTTGCCTATTATATTCTCTGAAAACGGATTTATGGATATTGAAAGAGTAAATGAAGAGGCTTATAGAGACGTTATGGCTGAGAATATCAGTCATGTTTTTAATATGCCTTCTTTCAACGCCTTGAATTCTTCGAAGTGTGACCAAGTGCATTATCTGCTATTTAAGGACGATAGATATCGCTTAGGCATCATTCTTGGTCAAATAGGTGATACTTTTCTTTCTCCATTTTCAGCACCTTTCGGAGGGTTTGAAGCTGTGCGGCTTCATACTGAGATTCAGAAATTAGAACAAGCTGTGGTTGCCCTGTTGGAGTACATTTGTAAAAATGCAGGTGCGATGTTCAAGGTTGTGCTGCCTCCTTTTTTCTATAGGGAATCTTTTCTGTCCAATTCGCTGAATGTGTTCTTTCGATATGGTTTCTGTCTAAAAACCGTGGACTTGGGCCATGCCATCGATTTGGAAGCATGGGATTGCAGCCGAATCAAAGGTCAGAATAAGTTTTCCGAAATGGTCTTCCATCGGTGTTTGACGCAAGATGAAAAGTCAACCGCTTACCAAACGATAGAAAAAAATCGATTGGAGAGAGGGTATCCCTTGCGAATGACGTTGAAAGATGTGTTCGCTACAACAGAATTAGTGAAAGCGGATTTCTTTCTTGTATCTATAGATCAAGGTATTGTTGTCGCTTCGGCGATGGTCTTTCGTGTGGCTGATGATGTCGCACAAGTCATCTATTGGGGTAATATTAAAGGATATGAATCATATAGGTCAATGAACTTTATGGCTTTTCAGTTGGGTATTTATTATTACCGAAAAGGAATCAAGTTTTTGGATATAGGGCCTTCAACTGAGAATTCAATGCCCAACTATGGACTCTGTGCATTTAAAGAAGGAATAGGATGCTTCAGCTACACTAAATTTGCTTTGGAGTGGGTCAATGGGGGGATGGGTTCTTAAAACACCGAAAAAGATTATGCGAAGCAGATTTTTTTTTACAATACTTTCGCAATAATCAAAATTAATATTACTTTTGTCGCACATAAAAACAAAACGCTAATATGGCTGTACGATTTTTCACATATTTCTTTTTTTACTTTTACTTTAATAGGTAAGGGCAGGATGATTTGTGTAAAGAAAATACAGAACAAAATAAATAATGAATCCTGCTCAACCAAATGAGTAGGATTTTTTTTTAAAACTATCATAGAACAATGGCGAAAAGAAAAGTAGCGATTCAAGGTGGACTCGGGGCATATCATGGCATTGCCGCGGAAAAATTTTTTCAGGAAGACGAAGTGGAGATTATTCCTTGCCTGACTTTTCGCGATATTTTTCACGAAATCAAAAAAGATCCCATGGTAATTGGCATTATGGCTATAGAAAATACGATTGCTGGAAGCCTTTTGCCTAATTACGAGCTGCTGCGGTTGCACAAATATGCTATTGCCGGAGAATACAAGCTGCGCATTTCGCATTGTTTGGCGGCATTGCCGGGCGAGGACATACACGAGATACGTGAAGTGATGTCGCATCCCATTGCATTGATGCAGTGTGAAAATTTCTTGGATACGCTTGTGGACATCAAGGTGGTGGAACACGAGGATACGGCTTTGGCTGCCCGAGATGTGGCAACCAAACAGATGAAGCATTCTGCCGCAATATGTAGCACGCGGGCTGCCGAAATTTATGGACTAAATGTTTTAGCGAGGGGAATTGAGACTAACAAACACAATTTTACTCGCTTTCTTATTTTTGGTGAGAAGTGGGCGGTGGAGGATATCCAAAAGGACGACGTGATTAACAAATCATCGGTGGTGTTCACCACACCCCATGCCGAAGGTAGTTTGGCTAAAGTGTTGTCCGTGCTGTCCTTCTACGGCATCAACCTCACTAAAATACAGTCTCTCCCGATCATTGGCCGAGAATGGGAATACCAGTTTTATGTGGATCTGAAATTTCCAAGCTTAGACCGCTATCATCAAAGTCTTGATGCCATAAAGCCTCTAATCAGTGAATTTAAGACATTGGGGGAATATCCTGAAGGTGTTCAAAGCGAAATAGTTAAATAAAAGATGGATAAAAAGATACAGCCAGCCTGCAGGCTCAATACAGTCAACGAATACTACTTCTCCGTCAAGCTCAAGGAAGTAGCCGAAATGAATGCGCAGGGGAAAAATGTAATTAGTTTGGGTATCGGAAGTCCTGATTTGCCTCCGTCGGACGAAACCGTGGAGGAGCTATCGCGTGTTGCCCGATTGCCCAACGCACATGGTTACCAACCCCATGTGGGCGTTCCCGAGTTTCGCAAGGCATTTGCGGATTGGTACAAAAGGACATACAGCGTTGAACTGGATGCGGCCAAGGAAATCCAACCATTGATGGGTTCCAAAGAAGGAATCCTCCATATTTCGTTGGCTTTTGTCAATCCTGGAGACAGGGTATTGGTGCCGAATCCGGGTTATCCAACTTACAGTTCGGTCAGCAAGTTGATCGGCGCAGAGATTCAGACATACGATTTGGATGAAAACAACAATTGGCAACCCGATTTTGATGCCTTGGAAAAGATGGATTTGTCCCAAACTAAATTGATGTGGATCAATTATCCGAACATGCCAACGGGTGCGAATGGTTCGATTGAGCTGTTTGAGAAAATTGTCGATTTTGGTCGCCGCCATGGCATTGTGATTGTGCATGATAATCCTTACAGCTTGATTTTGAACGAAAAACAGATCAGTATCTTACAAGTGGATGGTGCAAAAGAGGGTTGTATCGAGCTCAACTCGATGAGTAAATCGCACAATATGCCCGGTTGGCGTATCGGCATGATGGCTTCCAACCCGCAGTTTGTGCAATGGGTGCTGAAGGTGTTGAGCAACATCGAGAGCGGCATGTTCAAGGCTTTGCAGTTTGCTGCCGTCAAAGCGTTGAATAATTCAGCCGAATGGCACCGTGAGAACAATATCGAATTGTACGCCAAGCGTCGGGATTATGCCGAACAGATTATGACACAACTTGGATGTACCTTCGATCACAATCAAGTGGGGATGTTCCTCTGGGGACGGATTCCCGATTCGTGTGAAAGTAGCGAAAAGCTAGCCGACAAAGTGTTGTATGATGCCCGCGTTTTCCTTACTCCTGGATTTATTTTTGGCAGCAAGGGCGAAAGGTACATTCGTATCTCGCTTTGTTGCAACGAGGAAATGTTGCGCGAGGCATTGGTGCGGATAAAAGGATTAGAATAATAAAAAAGCAATTGTAGTCTGCATATGAAATTTCACTCCATTCAAAAGCAATTAAAGGACAATGTAACTGTCACCATTCGTGAGGCGACAACCCAAGATGCTGACGAGTTGAGGCGGGTGGTGAAGGAGTACGTGGAAGAAAGCGAATTTATTCCCTATGATGAAAATGAATACCAGCTATCGTTGGAAGACGAGATAAAATGGATAGAGTCTTTTCACGAAGTGCCAAATAGCTTGTTGCTGCTTGCCCTTGTAGATGGAAGGATAGTGGGAAACATCACTTTGACAGGAAACAAACGCAAACAACTTCAGCACACGGCGATTGTCGGTTTGGGCATGTTGAAGGCTTTCCGGGGAAACGGATTGGGCCGGCTCTTGTTTGGGGCTGCTATCGCATGGGCAAAAGATCATTCTTATTTGGAATCCTTGACCTTAGAAGTAAACGAGGCGAATGAGGTGGGACGAAAGCTCTACGAAAGCTTAGCGTTTGCCCAAGCGGGACGATTGCCCCGAAATGTGAAGTTTAGCACGACTTATTATACCGACACGATAATAATGACAATGAAAATAAAATAAATATCAAATAACTGACTATGAAATTAGAATCAATCTTATTACCCGGAGTGGATGCGAATCGTCCTTTCCTAATCGCAGGCCCTTGCAGCGCCGAAACAGAAGAGCAAGTGATGACCACCGCCAAGGCGTTGGCTGAAAACGGAGTGAAAATCATGCGTGCCGGCATCTGGAAGCCACGCACCAAACCCGGAGGCTTTGAAGGAATCGGAAGCGAAGGTTTGGCTTGGTTGAAGAAAGTGAAGCAAGAAACAGGAATGTATGTTTCCACCGAAGTGGCTACTCAAAAACATGTGTACGAAGCATTGAAATATGGCGTGGATTTGCTTTGGATTGGTGCGCGCACCACAGCCAACCCTTTTGCCGTGCAAGAAATTGCCGAAGCTTTGCAAGGGGTGGACATTCCTGTGTTGGTGAAAAACCCGGTGAATCCCGACCTCGAATTGTGGATTGGTGCTTTGGAACGCCTGAGCAATGTGGGCTTGACCAAAATCGGAGCCATTCACCGTGGATTCAGTTCTTACGACAAGAAAATTTACCGCAATCTTCCTCAATGGCACATTCCGATCGAACTGAAACGTCGTTATCCTGATCTTCCCATCATCTGCGACCCAAGCCATATTGGAGGAAAACGCGACTTGATTCAACCTCTTTGCCAACAAGCGATGGATTTAGCTTTCGATGGCTTGATTATCGAAACCCATTGCAATCCGGAAGCTGCTTGGAGCGATGCTTCTCAACAAGTGACACCTGCCCGTTTGAAAGAAATCTTGGCATCTTTGGTGATCCGTGACAAGGGACAAAGCACAGAAGATTTGTCCGATTTGCGTCGTCAGATCGATGAACTGGACAATCAATTGCTGGAGTTGTTGGCGAAAAGGATGCGTGTTTCGAAAGAAATCGCCACTTTCAAGAAAGAACATTCACTGACTGTGGTGCAAACCGGACGTTACGATGAAATCATGAACACACGTGTGGCTCAGGCTGCCGAAATGGGCATGGACAAAGATTTTATGCGCGTAGTGTTGGAGGCGATTCACGAAGAATCTGTGAGGCAGCAGGTTGAAATCCTCAACAAATAAGCCGACGATGGAAGCCTATAGGCAAAGGATACCAAAAGCTACATACATTCTTCGGGGTGTGTGTAGTTGGTTTTTTTGTTTATTTACTACAAGTTGAATATTCCTCCAAAAGATTCGGTTTACAGGATCGTTTTGTCTTCGATTTATTGGTTCGGAATCATAGGATACTTGGTTTATAGTTCCTTATCGCAGAAAATTGTTGTTTTTGACGATTGCACCCAGTGTTTCCTACAGAAGATTTCGTTTGAAGACATCAATGGAATAGAAATAAGACCCCGATGAAATTGTGATTTATCGCAAAAGTACTGAAAAATGGATGCTGTTTCGCTCAAGGCAATTTGGTTCTGAAACATGGAGCAAACTTACCGAAAGGTTTGAAATTTACCTCAAGCTTCCTCATTATAAGAAAAGAAAACAATGAAAATATTAATCATGGGAGCCGGCAAAATGGGCTCCTTCTTGGCGGATGCCTTGAGTTTTGACCACGAGGTGGCCATGTTTGAGGTGAACCCCGACAAGTTGAAATTCACCTACAATGTGATCCGGATGAGCGACCCCGAAGAAATCCGGACGTTCGATCCCGAGCTGGTTATCAATGCTGTGACGGTAAAATACACCATTTCGGCATTCAAAAAGCTGTTGCCCTATATCAGCGACCATTGTATTATTTCCGACATTGCCTCGGTGAAGACAGGCTTGAAAGAGTTTTACATGTCGGTGAAACAACCTTATGCTTCGTCCCACCCAATGTTTGGCCCCACTTTTGCCGACTTGCGCAACCTCAGCACGCAGGCGGCCATCGTGATTTCCGAATCGAGCGAGGCTGGAAAAAAATTCTACCTCGACTTTTTCCACAAGCTCAATTTGCAAGTGTTTGAATACTCGTTTGAGGAACACGACGAAACGATCGCCTATTCCTTGTCGATTCCCTTTGCCTCCACGTTGGTTTTTGCAGCCGTAATGAAGCACCAGGAAGCACCGGGGACCACTTTCAAACGCCATCTCGACATTGCCAAGGGATTGCTTTCGGAGGACGATTATCTGCTGACGGAAATCCTCTTCAATCCCAACACTCCTGCACAGCTTACGCAAATACGCAAACGCTTGGCCGATCTGCTCGAAATCATCGAACGAAAAGATTCGGACGCGATGAAAGGGTTTCTGACCGAAGTGCGGGAGAATATTGAATAGTTAGTAGAGAAATTCGGTAGGAGTTTCGGCCTAAAAAATCCGTACCGGATGATGCTATTTGCAGAAACATTTCCTGAGTTGGAGGTTGTCGTTACACTGTCACGGCAAGTAAGCTGGTCACATTTTGTCGTATTGTTGCCTATAAAACTGGAAGATATATGAAAATTCCCTTTCTCGATTTGCAGTCCGTGAACAGCCGTTTCCAAGCGGAATTGGACGAAGCGGTGAAATCTGCCCTCCATTCAGGCTGGTACATCCGCGGTGAGCAGTGCCGGCTTTTCGAGGAAGAATTTGGCAATTATTGCGGGACGCATTATTGCGTAGGAGTTGGCAACGGATTGGATGCTATCCGCCTGATCTTTGAAGCTTATAAGTCTTTGGGTGTGATGGAAGAAGGTGACGAGGTGATTGTTCCCGCCAATACGTACATTGCCTCCATCTTAGCCATTTCGCAAAGCGGGTTGAAACCTGTGCTGTGTGAACCGCGGCTTGACACCTACAACTTGGATGCAGCACTCATCGAACCGCTTATCACCGAACGGACGAGGGCCATCCTCCCGGTGCACCTCTACGGACAGGTGGGCGACATGCAGGGAATTTCCGACATTGCAAAAAAACACAAGCTGAAAGTGGTGGATGATGCCGCGCAAGCGCATGGAGCTGCCCTGGGAGGTCGCAAAGTTGGCAGCTTGGCGGATGCAACGGCTTTTAGTTTTTATCCGTCGAAAAATTTGGGAGCTTTGGGTGATGCCGGAGCTGTCACTACTTCCGATAAGGCTTTGGCTGATAAAGTGAGAAGCATTGCAAATTATGGTTCCACTATTCGTTACTACAACGAAGACAAAGGTATAAATTCCCGATTAGATGAAATTCAAGCTGCTGTGCTGCGTGTCAAAATGAAATACTTCGAGGCTGACAACGTTTGGCGGCAAAAAGCGGCAAGGCAGTATGGCGAAGCTATCCACAACGAAAAGATTGTACTGCCCAAGGTGGAGAATCCCGAATCACATGTTTTTCACCTGTTTGTGATCCGTTGTGGCAATCGCGATGAACTGGGCAGATATTTGGCCGATAAAGGCATCCAGACGCAGGTGCACTATCCTGTTCCGCCACATTTGCAACCTGCTTATAGCGAATGGGGCCATTTGTCTTTGCCTATTACGGAAAAGATCCACCGGGAGGTGTTGAGCTTGCCGATTTCGCCGGTAATTACCAAAGAGGAGGTGGAATATGTGGCTGGGTGGGTGAACGAGTTTGGTGGATGAGTTGTGGGACTCTAAAATGGATTCAACAAACCGCCCAAAAGGTTTGTCCTGCCCACTATTGCAAAAAGCTGCGCTGCTTTTTGAAAAACTACCGCAGGTTTGCATCAAAACTACCGCAGGTTTTGCACAAAAGTTGCGCGGCTTTTTAGGGAAACCTCGCTATGTTTTCCTCACTTGTGGGCTTGTTGTTTAACATTATCAGACACCTTTGCCGTGCTTAACACACAATTCTCTTAAATTTATTTTATTCTGCCAAATAAAGATTTACATTTGCCGAGAAATTTTGAATTGAATGGAACAAAACAATCAACATAAAATTCCTTTCAGCGCATTGGGCGTAATGGCCGCTATTGGAATTGTTTTCGGTGATATTGGAACGTCACCTCTTTACGTGATGCGGGCAATTTTGAACTCTTTGCCGCATTACCATTATTCCAACCCGGAATATATCTTGGGAGCTGTGTCTTGCGTGATTTGGACATTGACCTTGCAGACAACCGTGAAATATGTGTTGATAACGCTGAAAGCGGACAACAAAGGCGAGGGAGGAATCCTTTCTCTTTTTGCCCTTATTCGTAAAAAATACCGTTGGGCGTATGTCATTGCTGCGATTGGAGCTGCTACCTTGTTGGCGGATGGTGTGATTACACCGGCCATCACGGTTTTTTCGGCAGTTGAGGGCTTGCATGCGGTGATGCCTTCGGTGCATGTGGTGCCTGTCACAGCCTTGATTATCTTTGTCTTGTTTCTTGTACAGCCTTTTGGAACAAGCTCCTTGGGGAAATATTTTGGGCCGATCATGGTTGTCTGGTTTGTAATGATGGGGCTGATGGGAATGGGGCAGGTCGTCCTTTATCCGGAAGTTTTCAAAGCGTTTAATCCGTTCTACGCCATCCGTTTTTTGATCGAAGCACCTAACACTTTATTTATCCTTGGAGCAATCTTCCTCTGTACCACCGGCGCCGAGGCGTTGTATTCTGACCTTGGGCACACCGGGTTGAAAAATATCCGCGCGGCTTGGGTGTTTGTGAAAATAATGCTCATTGTCAATTATTTGGGTCAGGCTGGCTGGATTCTGCACCACCCGCATCTCATCACCGCTTCTTCCAATCCTTTCTTTGAAATCATGCCCGAGTGGTTCACTTTTATCGGTATTATTTTGGCTGCATTGGCCGCAATCGTTGCCAGCCAGGCTTTGATTACAGGTTCGTTTACGGTGATTAGCGAAGCCATTCACTTGAATATTTGGCCCAGCGTGAAGATAAAATACCCGACCAAGATAAAAGGGCAGATGTTTATTCCATCCGTAAATTACCTGTTGATGGCCAGCTGCCTGATAATCGTCTTCATGTTTGGCTCCTCCATGAAACTTGAAGCAGCTTATGGCCTTGCCATCACCCTGAGCATGATGATGACCACTTTCTTGTTGTTCCTTTATATGCAGAAAAACGGCCGCCCACTATGGGTTAGCATTTCTTTAACCATCTTTTTTACAGTGATTGAGCTTGGTTTTCTGGTGGCTAATTTGCAGAAATTCATGCACGGGGGATTTGCGTCTTTGCTTATCGCGGGGGCTATTTTTGTCGTCATGTTTTCGTGGTACAACGGTCGCCGGATCAAAAACCATCACACCCGTTTTACTGCGATTGACAATATACTCCAAAACATCCAGCGGGTTAGCCAGGACACGTCCATTCCCAAACTGGCAACGCACTTGTTTTATATGACACGTGCCAAGAAAGTGAACCAGATAGAGAGCCAAATCAGCTATTCGCTGTTCAACAAACGCCCAAAACGAGCGGATACCTATTGGTTTGTGAACGTAACCACGGTGGATGACCCGTATGAATTTAATTATTCAGTCAAAACATTTATTCCCAATAAAGCTTTCCGGATCGACATCCGCAGTGGATTTAAGGTCGGAGTTCATTTGGACAAATATGTTCAATTGATTTGCAACGAGATGGAGAAAAAAGGGCAAGTGGATCTATCCACACGCTATCCCTCGCTGATGGGAACGGGGATCAAGGGCGATTATCTTTTCGTGATCGTTGACCGTATCTTCCGAAATCTTGAAATGAATTTGGGACGCCAGATAATCCTTGCCGTTTACAACCAAATCAAAAAAGTGTCGTCAACAGATGTGGAGATGTATGATATTGACCCATCTTATGCTACCGTGGAGACCGTTCCGCTGGTGATTGCTTCGCATTCGCAAACCGAGTTGAGGGATCTGCTCTATCAATCGGAAAAAGTGCACCATTCAGACAAGTAGCCCGTCCAACAAACGCACATATAGTTCGATGGCTTCGCGGATCTCGCTCAGGCGGATGTATTCGTCTGCGGTGTGCGATCGGGAAGATTTCCCCGGGCCTATTTTGACAGATGGAAATGGCATCAATGCCTGATCTGAAAGGGTAGGCGAACCATACGGAGTTTTCCCGATCATGATTGTGCGTTCTACAAACGGGTGCTTTGCATCGATTCGTGAAGAATTGAGCCTGAACGAACGGGCTTTCACCTCGCTTTGTATTTTGGAAGAAATCACCTCGAAAATCTCTGTATTTGAATACTGCTCGTTGCTGCGGATGTCCACCACAAACGTGCATTTGTCCGGCACCACATTGTGCTGTGTGCCAGCCTGAATCATGGTCACGCTCATCTTCACATCGCCCAGTAATTCGCTGCTTTTGGGGAACCGGTAGGTTTGAAACCACTCGATGTCGCTCACTGCTTTGTAGATGGCGTTGTCGCCTTCGCTTCGGGCGGCATGTCCTGATTTGCCATGAGCCGTGCAGTCGAGCACCATCAGCCCTTTTTCTGCGATGGCCGGGTGCATTTCGGTAGGTTCGCCAACTACTGCGAACGCAATGCTTGGCAGTTCCGGCAAAACATGTTCGATGCCTTCTTTTCCTGAAACTTCTTCTTCTGCTGAAGCCACAAAAACGAGGTTGTAAGGTTGGGGCTTTTGAGTCAGCACCAAAAAAGCATGAAGCAGCGACACCACGCTGGCCCCGGCATCGTTGCTCCCCAAGCCGTAAAGAATATCCCCATCGGTTTCCGGGTTGAAGGGGTCTTTTGTCCAGGCAGAAACCGGTTTGACCGTGTCGATGTGGGAGTTCAATAAAATAGTAGGTTTTTGATCATCGAAATTCGGAGAAACCACCCACACGTTATTTCCCTTTCGAAAAGGGGTAGCACCTTGTTTTGTCAGATAATGACACACCAAATCTGCCACCTCATTTTCTTCCCGGCTCAAAGAGGGTTTGCCGATCATTTCTTTCAGCAAATCCACGGCATTGTAAAAAACTTCGTCCATGTTCATGGTGCAAAGATAATTGTTTTTCTGTTAGGGGTTAAATAAATTAAATTGGCAGTTTTTCATCGATAAATCATTATATTTGCCCATCTCGCATTTTGAAAAAAAATTAAGCATTCCAAGATATGTTGTCACGAAAAAACGCATCGGTTTGCATGTTTTTGTGCTTGGGTATGATGCTCCACGCACAAAGTGAGTCCAAGAAAGATTCCATCCCTATTTTGGGGAAAGGGAAAATAACTGTTATAGGAAAAGATAAGCCAGTTGATGGGACTTCTGTTTCCGAATCGCGACAAAGTGTCCTTCAAACAAATGAAAACAATTATCCTGTGCCAGGGTCAAGTGTCTCCGAATCGCCAGGCAAAATCACCTACAAGCTTCCGGCTGTAAATTATTTCCCAAAAAGATTGCTGGAGGAGAATACTACCACACGCTTCCCTTTTGCCAATGATTATTCTTATTCCGGCATACAGGTTTTGGATGCCAATTCTTGGCTTTCGGGAGGAACTGACCGCAAAACTTTGCCAACTTTTGGCATAATTCAGCAAACCGCACTTCAATACAACCGCATTTTCAATAATAAATTGATTCTTTCCGGAGGGATTTCCGGTAAAAAAATGGAAATGCATGAACGCCAATACGGAGACCTGAAAGCAAATCTTGGAATGGACTGGCTGATGAGCAACCGACTTACGATGAGTGTCTCTGGCAACTATTCGTTGATCAGGGAAGATGGCGGGATGGGCAGTATGATGGGTTCGTTTATCCCCTCTGAAATATCCGGTGGGCGTACTTCGGCGATCATGCCTTTAGGCCAAGCTCAATGGGGATTGGATTACAAAATGACCGATTGGCTCTCCATTTCAGGAGGAACCTATGCCAACCGAATGGATTTGTTTTCTCAGAAAATCACCGATTATGGCTTGAACAGCAGTATGAATCTGCAGGTGAATGACAGGCTTAATTTCAAGTTGCACGGGGCTTATTCTCTCAGAGGCAAACAAACGCTGATGAACCAAAATTCCCTCTACCCCGAAAACAATTATGGAGGAGCCGTTGAATACCGCATTTCCGATAAATTTGGATTAGGAGCGGGCGTTAACCGTTATTTGAACCCTTTCACCGGGAAATGGGTGACCCAGCCTTATGTGTATCCCATTTTTTATAATGATAAGAACGAAAAGAAAAGTTTCCAGATTCAGATAAACGGGAGATGAAGACAATCACGGTGGAAGATCTAAAAGTGATAGAGGAGACGATTGCGCAATGCAAGGAATGCTTTATTGGAATTATCGACAAGAATGGATTGCCTTATGTTGTTCCGATGTGTTTTGGCTACCAAAATGGTATTTTGTATCTTCATTCCGCATCAGGAGGCTTTCTGATTGAATCTGTCGAAAGAAATCCGGCTATCTGTATCACTTTCAGCACACCTTCCTCGCTTGTGTATCAGCACCCCGATGTGGCTTGCAGCTATCGGATGAAGGCTTCAAGCGTAGTTTGTAGAGGAAAAGTGGAGTTTGTGGAAGATGACAACCTTTCAGAAAAAAGCCGCATTTTAGATCTTTTAATGAAACAATATTCTGACAAAGCTTTCACTTATGCCGAGCCTGCATTGCGCAATGTGAAAGTGTGGAAAGTGCAAGTGAACGATTTTTCCTGTAAGAAGTTTGGGGTGCATCATCCCAATTCAACTAAATATGATCCCAACGTGGATGATATTTCGATTTCTTTTGAATAAGCTTGGGTTATAATAAAAAGGAGGAGTGTGTTAATCGAACAAGCATGAAATGTCAGGAATTCACCGCCACTTTGACCAATTCAACTTTTGTGGGCGACATTTTCAGGATGGTAAATGAAATGTTCTTCACCGTTATCACTTGGTTGAGCTTTGGGAAACGTTCGTTCACGTAGATGAGGTATCCGGCCAGGGTGAGATAGTCTTCCGAAACGGGCAGGTTGAGATTGTATTGTTCGTTGATGTAATCGATCTCCATACGACCGGCGAAAATATACTCCTTGTCGTTGATTTTCCGTTCGATAAAGGATTTCTTGTCGTGTTCGTCTTCAATTTCGCCGAATATTTCCTCCACCAAGTCTTCGAGGGAAATGATTCCAACTGTTCCTCCAAATTCGTCCACCACGACGGCCAAATTCTTCTGCTTTTGCATCAAGTCTTTCATCAGGTCGTGTGCCGCCATTGTTTCGGGTACGAACGGCACTTCCTTGATGTGTTCTTGCCAATTGTTCTGGTTTTGAAACATTTCAAGCGAATGGATATACCCCACAACGTGGTCGATATCGCCATTAAAGACAATGACGCGGGAATGCCCCGATAGTGAAAATTTTTCTTTGAGTTCTTTCACTGTAGCCGTTTCCAAATTGACGGAAACAATCTCCGTGCGAGGAATCATGCTGTCTTTGACCCGTGTGGATGAAAAGTCGATGACATTGCGGATGATTTGCCGTTCGGTCTCCATCTCGGGGTCGTTGTTGCCTTCCAGTTGCTCTTTCACCGATATGTCGAAGGTGGATTCCCCCCAATCTGAATTTTTCTCTCCTTTCTCTTTTGTGGTGTTTTTTTTGTACCTGAATATTAAATTGCCAATATGAGAGAAGAGGCTTACCCAAGGGTAGAAAAACACATAGACGAGGGTGATAGGCACGACCAGCCTTCTGATGGAGAGGTGTTTGCTTTCGTAGTTGTAGAACAGCCTTGGCAAAAACTCACAGCAAAAAATATAAAGGGAGGAGGCGATAAGGATAAAACCGATGATTGCAACCCATCTAAAAGGTGTTTGAAACAAGATGGTTTCGGAGAAAATAAAGTTGTAGAAAAACACTGCAAACATGCTGAAGAAAAACAATTTTGCAAGGGAGGTCGCTCCTAAAAACTGCTTGGGCTTTCGGTAAAAACCCTTCACGATGGAATCCCTGATGGATGTTCCCCGCTCACTTTCGGACTTACTGCTGACTACAATTGCAAAATGCACCTGCTGCAAGGTCAGCAAAAAGCCGACACCCAACGAAATCAATATGCAAACGACAGATGCAATCATGTAACGATGTTTTTTACAATCCCTCTTCTTTCATGTTCATAAATCCGGACGGTTTGCGTATTTGGTATGAGGTCAAATCTTGGCTCGCATCCATGCCATACCCTTTGAGGTCTCTGTCGGGTGTGGTGATTCTGATAAATTTATCGGTATAAACTTTTTTCTGGTTTTGATCCCAGAAAAGCTCTTCTGTTTTGAAGATAGAACCTTTCACGTTTTTGATGACAACATGCCCTTTCAGTCTCCACACTCCGCGCCGGGTATAATTCCAAGCGGTGTCCGCCTGAACGGTGGAATTGACATGAAATAGGGAGTCGTATTGCTCTAGGTAGATAGCTCGTGGAAAGAACCAATGGGGATCTTTCGCCTTGTCGAAAATCTGCATCCTCTTGGTCACCATCTTGTATTTCACCCGACCCGAATCGGAAATCTTCATGCTTACACTGTCGGTGTCGATGGTGGGCACAAATTCAGGGTTGTATTTCTTGTGCACATATTCCTGTTTTTCCTTTTTGCAGGAACCCAACATGCTGCACAATGCCAGCACAAGAAGGATTGCTACCAGATGTTTTGGAAAAAGATGTTGGATTGAATAATTCATTTTCTGAATTTGGTTTTCGAAGCAAAGATAACATAGCTACTCAAAAAATCAATCAATTGTGTAAGCTAATGGAAAATTTAATATTGGATGCTTCCGATGGCTTTTCGCGATCTGTTTTTTTTGCTTTTGAAATAGAGGTTCCGGATGGGTTGGATCAGGTTCAAAATAGGCCAGGAAAAATAAAACTTGCCCGACTTCAACAACTTGGATGATTTGTTGATGGCCACAAGCTGGATGATCACAACCAATACAGACAGGATGGAGGCAAGGATGATGGCCCCGAATCGGAAGTCGATGATGCTTTTTGCCAATAAAACTCCCCAGACGATCAGGATTGCATAGCGGCTGAAGCTTTCCAAGCTGAAAATCCAAGTTCCAACCCCTTTGAAATGCTTCTTGATTTGTTGGTAAGCAATCTTATATTCTTTCCAGATGTAATTTTCGGAATCTTCGAAAACAGATTTCACGAACGAATCCGGATGTAGGCACAAAGTAGTGTTTTCTCCCGAAAGAATTTGGTTGAGAAACAATTCTTCTCCGTGCTGGTGATTCAATACGGAGGCAAATCCTTTGTGCTCGAAAAACACTTTTTTGAGGATAGCCAAATTGCGGAATGTCGCCGAAAAGGGTTTTTGCTTGATTATCATCGACATGTATTGCAGTGCGTACATCAGGTTGTCGAACGCAATCAGGCGGGATGCAAACGAACGCGGCTTGTCGGAAAAATAACAATGGCCGGCCACAATCGGCTTTTCACTCGAGATCTGCCGCACCATGGTTGCAATCCATTTGCTGGAAACTGGCTCGCAAAAGGCTTCGGTGGACAAGATCACATCGTTTTTGGCTGCTTTGGCGCCGATGGTCATCGCTAATTTTTTTCTGCCGAAAATGTTGTCGCTTGTTTTGGGAAGGTAAGTGCCATACAGATTGCTGTATTGGCTGTGAAGCCTGTTCACGATGTCTTCGGTTTCGTCCGTTGAGCCGTCATTGACTACAATCACTTCAAAGTTCGGATAATCTTGCTCCAAGATCAGCGGAAGACACCTCTGCAAGTGATGGGCAGCATTGCTCGACACGATCAGGACTGATACTGAAGGAAGAGGAAGAGGCGAAGCCCCCTTGGATAAACTTTCCATGGCCGCCTGTTTCCGCCGAAACCTGAGTGGTGCCTTATAGTAACACAGATAGAAAAAAACTTCTACCAGAAAGAATAATGCAAAAACACCGAGTAGAACCAAATCTACTGTATCAAAATCAAGATATGCTGAAATAATGTCCATCCTGCAAAAATAGTATCGGAAATTCTTTACATTCCACTTCCTTTTGAGTCAATGAAATTTCTGATTTCCAATAAGAAAACATGTTCTGTTTTATGTGGATTAAGGCAATAAGACCCAATATTCCGTTGAATACGGTCGGTCTTATCACCTTGTTATTTTGCTATTTAATAAGTCTTTCGGTAAAACTGAGCTTTCCAAAAACATCAGTTTATAGAGAATCGGAAAAATACGCCTTTGGCAGTTCGCGGCAATTGTATTGCGAAGCCATGACTTCCCCGTAGGCTCCCGCAGAACGCAAAGCAAGCAAGTCTCCACGTGTGGTCTTGTTGATTTCATAATCTTTGGCAAACACGTCTGACGATTCACAGATAGGCCCCACGATGTCGTACTTCTCGGCAGGCAAGTTCGAAGATATGTTTTCGATCTTGTGGTACGCCTGGTACAATGCGGGACGAATCAAGTCTGTCATGCCTCCATCTACGATGACGAACTTTTTGGAATCTCCTTCTTTCACATACACCACGCGGGTAATCAAAGATCCGCATTGTGCGACAATGGCACGGCCCAACTCGAAATGGAGGTGCTGCCCCTTGCGGAGTTGCAGGTGCTTGTGGAATAGTTCGAAATACGATTTGAAGTCGGCAACCGGGTTGTTGTTGGGATCATCGTAGTCGATTCCCAGGCCGCCTCCCACATTCACGTGCTGCAAAGTGACACCCTTGCTCTCGAAAAGATCTTGCAGCTCGTTCACTTTCTCACACAATGGAAGAAAAGTACCCACTTCGGTGATTTGCGAACCAATATGGAAATGGATTCCAATCAATTGGATGTGCGACATCGACTTGATGGCGTAGATCACGTGTTCCAACGAGGTAAGGCTAAATCCAAACTTGTTTTCATTGAGTCCGGTGGTGATGTATTCGTGCGTGTGTGCATCCACATTGGGGTTGATGCGCAGAGCCACGGAAGCCACTTTCCCTTTTTTCTCAGCCAATGAGTTGATCACTTCCAGTTCGGGAAGAGATTCCACATTGAAGCAGAAAATGTTGTAGTCCAATGCCAGGTTGATCTCCTTGTCTGTTTTGCCAACGCCGGCAAACACGATCTTGGAAGTGGGGAAACCGGCATTTGCTGCCGCTTTGATTTCATTTCCGCTCACGCAATCCGCACCAAAACCCGCCGTCGCTATTTGTTTCAATATATTTTGATTGGCATTGGCTTTCACAGCATAATGTTGGGAAAAACCATACTTGCTTATTTCTTCTTTCACAGCTTTCAACGTCTTTGAAAGCAATTCTACGTCATAATAATAGAAAGGTGTTGCTATGTTCTTAAATTTTTCTGGGGAGAATGCTCCTTTTTCCATTTTTAGTGCTATTGTATTAATGATTAATTATTTTCAAATATTTGAATGTTCAACAGGTGCAATGTGTTCTTCAGATCGGATAGCTTCACCAAAAAAGAGAAGTTGAAGCTGCTGCCTCCGTAGGATAGCATCCGAATGGGAACTTCTTTTAGGGCAACGAGGATGGACGACACCAAGCCCGGGCTTTGCCAGTCGGCATCTCCAATCACCGACACGATGGCCATGTCTGTATCGACAGCCACTGTGCCGTATTTTTTCAAGTCGTTCACTATTTCGTCCAAATGCTTCGTGTTGTCTATTGTGAGCGATACGCCGATTTCAGAGGTTGCCAGCATGTCGATAGGCGTTTCAAATTCTTCGAAAACCTCAAACAGCCGACGAAGAAAACCATGTGCCAGCAACATCCGCCCCGATTTGACTTGGATGGCCGTGATGCCCTCTTTTGCCGCAACGGCTTTCACCTTGTTGCGGATGGTGGTGTTGGATATCAACGTCCCTTTTGCTTGCGGCTGCAAGGTGTTGAGCAATTTCACGGGAATGTTGGCCACTTTGGCCGGCAAAATGCAAGTAGGATGCAATGCGTTTTGGGCTTCGAAGTAAGCAAGCTCGGCCGCTTCGTCAAAATTCAGCTGCCCGATCGGCTTCACTTTTTCCACATACCGTGGGTCGTTGTTGTAGATCCCGTCGGTTTCGGTCCAGATCTGTATCTCTTCCGCTTGGATGGCTGCCCCGATGATCGCTGCCGAATAGCTGCTGCCCCCCCGGCGCAAGTTGTCTATTTCGCCGTAAGCATTGCGGCAGATATACCCTTGGGTGATGAAAATTTCCGTTCCCTGGTAGTCGGCCAAAATATTGTGGAGTTTCTCGCGGATATAGGCAATGTCGGGCTCCGAATTTTTGTCGATGCGCATGAAATCTATGGCCGAAAGGGTGACGACTGGCAATCCATGCTGCTCGATAAGCAGGTGCAGCAGGTTGGTTGTCAGAGTGGAGCCTTGCGCCCTCACGATTCGCTCCTCAAAAAGGGTGAACAGATCCGTGGAAAGCGAACGGATATTGGCCACATGGATTTTGATGACATCCGCCGCCTTGGTTTTGAAGGTGGCATCCGGAAACAGCTCGTCGGCAAGCGCAAAATAGTCTTGCTCCAACTTGTTGATCACCTCGGTAGCTCCTTCTTGATTTTTCTTGTAGAGATAATCCGAAATATCCTTGAGGGCCTTGTCGGTTTCGTCGGGAGCCGACACAACGACAAGGCTGTTTTTGCTTTCCACGATGATTTTCACGACAGCTTTGATCTTGTCTGCTGTCGAAATCGAAATATTGCCAAATTTAAGTACCTTCATTTGAAAATATTTAGTGTCTGATTCTTCACTCATCACTGGAAGTTCAAGGAAAAACAGACGGAAATGCCTCTGCGGTGGCCGTTGGACTTCTTGGATGCTTTTGTAAGCCGAAATTTTGTTGCCTACAAAAATACAACTTTTCTGCTTTATGTGGTGCATGTTGTTGAAAAAAGGTGTCCTCAGAATTTTTGCCAAGGGACAATTTGAGCGAACAAGGCCATTCGGTCGCTTGATCAAAGGATCACAGGATCACTTGTTTTCTTGTTTGCTTTATTTTGCTTAATGAGGAATTTTAGGCTATTTTTGTAAAAAAATAATAATAAAAATACAAATCATGAGAACCATCTGCTTTCTCCTATTGATAGTCTTGACACTCTTCCCGGGATGTGACTCAAAGCAGGATAGGCTCGATTCGATCCGACTTCAACGGTTGGATTCGCAGATGCAGGGCAACCCCCAAAAAGTGATGGATAGTTTGACGAAAATCGGTGCCGAAGCACTTTCCCGCACCAACCACGGCCACTACCTCCTGCTGGATGTGGTGGCCAAGGACAAGACCAACTTCACCTTCCGATCCGACAGCCTGATTGTTTTGGCATCCAAAATCCTTTCGAAGTCAAAAAACGATCATCCGCTACTCTATGCCCGCTCGCTCCTCTATTGCGGCATTGTGCGCCACCGGATGGGCATCAACGACAGCACGGCATACGAGCCTATAAAGCACGGAATCGACTTCCTGAAAGAGAAAAAGATAAAAAATCCACTTTTCTTCCATCTATGCTACTACTACCTGGGCCTTATCCACACCGAAAACAACAGCATGGAATACGGCGCACACTATCTCAAAAAAGCAATTGAGACCGCAAAAAGGCTGAAAAACAAACGATTCTTGTTCAACGCATACAGGGACATCGCTTGGACATACATGCAAATGAAAAAATACGACAGCGTTGAAACCTGCATCGATTCCTTGGGCAGACTAGCCGGCATCTCCACATCGGCGAAAGCCGACAGGAATTATTTGCTCTCGGTGTATTACGAACGGACAAACAACCCCCGGAGCGCCTTGGCCGTCAATCAAAAACTACGGGAAGGGGAAATTGCCCGCAACCAAAACCTCTCCTCCATCCACTACAAAATCTCCAAGGATTACTTAAAACTACAGGCATTGGACAGCGCATTGCTCTACGCAGAAAAGGCCCGGCGGGAAATTGCCGACACAAGTTTCTACCAGAATTATTCCTTTTACGCAAACATTGGCGAAATTTCCGCTAAAATGGATAAATGGCAACAAAGTGCCTTGGCCTACCAAAAAGCTTATCAATTAAGGGATAAAGCGGTTTCCAAAGAATTGGACACACGGATAATGGAATTGGAGAAAAAATACGATTTGGCCGAGGCTCAAAACAAAGCATTGGAATACCGCAACCGCATTGTCCTGATCAGCTTGGCAAGCCTCACTGCAGTCATTTTATTAGTCTCGGCGGTCATTATCTTGGTGCAACGCCAGCACCGGACAAAGATGAAAGCAATGCTTGCCGAACAAAAAAACGAGCTGCTCCACCAGCAAACCAAAAACATGGAGCGCGAGTTGATCGACAAGGAGTTTCTCCTCCCGCTCTACCAGCAGGTTTCACAGCGCAACGCCGCTGTCAAAGCCCTGCTTTCCGACCTCAAGACAAACACCCATGTCTCCAAAAACCAGCAGTTGGCAAGCAAAATTGCGGAAACATATGCGGATTTCGTGGGCAGTACGGCCCTACACCCCGAAAGTTTCCTGTCTGAAAGCAAGTTTGAAGAATTCACCGGAATCCGCCTCGAAAATGCCGACATGCTGAATGCAAACGAAAAAATGCTGCTCGTGCTTTCATGCATGAAACTCGACAACAGGCAAATAGCCATCCTCTTCAACACCTCCGAATCGGGCATCCGTGGACGAAAGGCCAAATTAAGGGCCAAAATCGAAACCTTGGGGATGGATGCCAACGGCATTGACCTGTAATATCCCCACGGCGTGCATGCATCGAGATGGTTCACACATCCCATCCACTTCCAGTTTCAAAGCGTTTTCCTGCAAATCCTGACATCCTGACAGGCACACCAGCCGCACAAACAATGAGTCCGCCCCCGGTATCCCTTCCTCACCCAAGGACGGGGCCCTCCGGCAAGGAAAACCCCGGAAAAAAGCGAGGGACACACCCAAAAGGCAGAACCTCCGACCTATATATGCCCCGTTACTTCATTTTTTCAAACAACTGTACAACAACACCATACACCTGTTTTCCGCGTTACCTTCAACTTCGCTACCCTATATTTGCTCCAAATCTGCCGTACCTTCCATAAATTTGTGCCGACCAATTTCAACATCCCCCACATGATGAAAACCACTTGCAACAAATTATCGCTTGCCTGCCTGTCCGGGTATTTTGCCGGTAGCGTGAATGCCGAAAATCCACCGGACAAACAGGCAGTCGCGATTAGACAGGCTCCAGCCCCAAACAAGAAAACCACTGACAATCCACCAAAATACCACGGCACCGCCTCGACGAGCGAGTTGACCCTATCCGTTGAAAACGATACCGGAAACATCGCCACCCAGACCACGGGAGCAATCCGAGTCCAGTTGATTCAGAATGGATTTTCCCTTCTCCAAAACATCCACGCCCCGGCAAAAAACTTCCAGGCAAAGGCGGGAAAAAAAATTCCCATGGGCAATATTTCCCCCGCCCATATGGGAAACATTCCCGCCCGAACCGGAAGAGTTTCCAACAAGGAAAGAAACTTCATTGCCACGGTCGGGATCCTTTTCACCCAAGCAAGAATGTTTTCCACCAAAGTAAAAAAGATTTTCACCCGGGTAAAAATCTTTTTTGCCGGAGCAGGAAACATTCCAGCCCGAACAAGAAAACAAGGAAAAGGCTTCCGGAAGACCTCAAAGACACGCCAAATGTTTACCAAACAATACAAAGAAAACAGCCACTGGCTATTATTTAATTATTCATTTTCAAAAACTACAATCATGGCAGATTACATTCCTTTTAACGATGCCGAATTTGACATTTGGCAAAGCAATTTGCTGGCCATAGCCGGCGATAACCTTACCCCATGGGGAATTCCCGCATCCGACCTCGACCAGGTGAAAGCATCCCAGGCTACTTGGACGGACGCCTGGGCCAAGGCCAACAACCGCCAAAACCGAACGGCGGGCGATGTGAAGGCAAAGGACGAAGCGGCGGCCAACCTCAAGAAGGCCATCCGGTTATTCGTGGCCGAATGGCTAGCCAGCAACAGCCGTGTGGCCGATGCCGACCGCACACGCATGGGCATCACCGTCAAGAACACCGCACGCACCGCCGTGCCGGTGCCCTCCACCAGCCCGGTGGCCAGCATCGATTTCTCCGTCCGCCTGCAGCACACCATCCATTTTGCAGACGAAACCACCCCGCGCCTAAAGGCCAAGCCGGCAGGGGTGCACGGATGTGAAATTTACACCAAGGTGGGCGATGCCCCCAAAGACGTTTCCGAACTCGTATATGCCGGCACCGACACGGCCACGCCCTTTGTGCAAAAGTTCGATGGCGACAAGACGGGCAAGACAGCCTATTATGCCCTCCGGTGGGTCAACACCCGAGGCGAAAGCGGCCCCTGGAGCGCCATCGTGAGCGCCGTGGTGGGCTGATAACAAAAACAGCATCCAACGTATCTTTTTCTATTTTTCAACCAGTCCTGCCGGCGGGCGTGGAGTTCCAACCTTAACCCGCCGGCTATTTTTGGGGAAACCGTAGAAGCATTGCCAAGTATGCCTAACCAATGCGCTGGAAGACAAATGTAACAATAGGCAATAGGGCTGGATCACAAATCTACGAATGTACAGATTTACGGATTTACGGCTCAACGCATTCACGACATAATAAATTTACACCCTATGAAGAAAGCAATACTCCTTTTTACCCTTCTGCTTGGTGCCATTATGGTATCTGCCCAAGTCACCTTCGGGTACGACGCCGCCGGCAACCGCATCTCGCGCACCATCGTCCTGGCGAACAGCTTGGCCAAGACCGCAACCACCGACAGCATCCCCCCGGCAACGGAAATGCTGGGAGAGATGCAAGTGAAGGTCTATCCGAACCCAACAAAGGGGCAACTGAGCGTGGAAATCAACGGCTTGCCGGATGACACCGGCGGAACTATCCGCATCTACACCCTGCAAGGCCAGCTAATCCTCGAGCAACCCGTTTCCTATTCCCGGACTAGCCTCAACATCGGCAGCCAACCTGTGGGGACGTATGTGATGAAGATCACTGCGGGAGGGAAAAACACCACATGGAAGATTATCAAGCAGTAGAGACACAAAGCATTGTGTCTCCGCAGGCGTAAGCCTTTGTGGCCCAATTTGAAGCCGCAGCCTTACCACTAAATCCCCAATCCAAACCGAAAGATTGCCTGAACAAGAGGGAAGCATAGCGAGATATAAAGCCCAAACAGATTAAGAATGAACAATATAAAACAAAGAATTATGAAAAGAGCAATACTATTTATTATCGCTATCGCTACCTTGACCCCTTCCATGAAAGCTCAAACCCTGTATGTTCCCAGCAGTACAAGCGGGATAGGATCTTCATCAAATGAAAATGTAGGGATTGGCAGCCAATCGCCCAAGGCAAAGTTTGAAGTTGTTGGAACGGGAGGCTTGTCTGTCTCAGCAGCAAACTTGGATCAGTTTTGGGGGTATGACTTATCTTTTTTGAAATACAGCTGCCGATTGTTGTTAGGCTGGAATTATTCGGCAGGAGGCGGAGAACAAAACTTTTTTGCCAATAGGGGAGCTGGAGGCATTGGAGGATTTAGTTTCTTTGATTACGGTAATGATGGTAAAATAACGAACTTGATGACAATGCTCGGTGCCGGCAACGTAGGCATCGGCACCTCCAATCCCCAATACAAGCTCGACGTGAAAGGGCAGATCCGCGCCACCGAAGTGCTGGTGCAGAGCGTGGATCAGTTTGCCGACTTCGTCTTCGACAAGGGCTACCGCCTGCCCAGCCTCCACGAAGTAAACACTTTCATCCAGGACAACGGGCACCTGCCCGGCATCCCTTCGGCACAGGAGGTGAAGGAAAATGGGATGAGCCTGGTGGAAATGCAGGTGAAACTGCTCCAGAAGGTAGAGGAACTCACCTTGTATTCCATCAAGCAGCAGGAAGAGATCAAGGCGTTGAAAGACGAACTGGACAAGTTGAAAAGAGGTAAAGCTTCCTCCAGTGATTCAGGGATTCAATAATTCAGTGGCCTAATGATTTCCAAACCGCAATTATCTATGAAACAACGATACAAGACATACCTGCCCACGCTGCTGTTGTTGCTGTGGGGAAGCCTGGCAGCCTTGAAGGCACAAGATACAGATTCACTGACAGCTACAATTCCAACAGGGGAATATACTGTCAGTATTGAAAGCGGGGACACCATATACCAATATGTCCCCGAAAAATGGGAATTGCACCCTCCGGCAACCGATGCAACTTCCGCCAAAAGCAATTTGCTCAAGGCCGCAACCACCAAGAGTGCTTCTTCCTATGGCGTGGATTACATGGACCTTTCGCATATCCCCACTTCTTATGGGATCGACAATTCCAAGGACATAGGAGAAATCGGCATATCGCAGGGTAGTGCCAACGGGGCTTTAAGCTACAGCATCCCCATCGGGCTATACCAGGCTTCGAATGGGTTCAACCCCACGGTTCAATTAGCCTACAGTTCAATGGGAGGTAATGGCGTGGCCGGCTACGGTTGGCAAATCGGAGGCATCTCATCGATTTCTGTCACCAATAAAAATTATTATTACGATGGCTTTCCTGCAGCGGCTTCCGGTCTCCTTTCGGACGCTTTCTTGCTCGACGGCACGAGACTCATCTATTTGTCATCCAGCGGCAGCTACAGATCCTACCAGTCGGAACAGGGCAATATCAAGGTACAGATGTATTACAGCGGCAATGTCGTTATTTATTTCAAAGCCTACTACCCCAACGGAAGCGTGGCTGTGTATGGCTACGAGAGCAATAGCTCGGCGAGAACAAGCTATCCGTTGACCAAGATGACGGATGTGCTGGGAAACACGGTTAATTATTCCTACACTGAAAGCAACAACGTATATTATGTCAGCGAAATAAACTATGGGGGTAACAGCACGATCGGCAACCATGCGAAAGTAAGCTTCAATTACGAAAGCCGGAGCGACACGTACACTGTTTATGTGGCGGGATTGGCCGTCAGGCAAGACTACAGGCTGAAAGGCATCAGCAGCTATTTCAACGGGCAGCTGCTGCGGACATACACGCTTAACTATACCAACGGGGTCTCTTCCCTGCTGAAACAGGTGGATTGTTCGGCCGGCGACAAGTTGCTCAATCCCCTGCTGTTTTATTATGGCGAAAACAACGTCATAAATAGTTTCAAAAAAGGCAGTGTGCTGCTCACCTCCTATTTCAGCAACACATCTGTCCCCAACCTCAATTTGTCGAAGGGCAAGTTCACGCTCAACAGTTCCAGCGACGGGTTGATCGAATATCCGGCAAAAAGCACCTACGGGCGTACGGCAACAAAGAAGAACTGGCTCGGGCAGGTTACCGGCTACCGGTACGGAAGCACCTACAACAGCGAGCAAAAGCTGCTGGTGTATGATTTGTCGGGGGGCCTGTCGATCCCGGCCGAGTTGACCGCCGACGACGGCCTGTTGTTGCTCACCGCAATGGACGTAGATGGCGACGGCAAGGATGAATTGGTGAAAATAAACTCTAGTTCAGTCACCTCCTCGGCAGAAACAGTCACTTTTAATGTCTATGACATGGCGACCTCCCTTGGAATCTTCTTCGCCAAACCGCGCTACTCTTTTACCGCATCTTATCCCGGCGTTGTGGAGTGGTCAGACTTGTATAGCGCGTCTTTCAAGCAGATGCTTACCGGCGATTTTCTCGGCACAGGCAAACAGACTGTACTGACCATAACTTACAATAAAAATATCAAGGGGGAAGATGTCCAATCTTGGGCCACGCTGGTTGATTTAGACAACAAGGCTAAATCGACATTGTACGACAAGGCCTGCTTCTCCCTGGATTCAAGCGACAGGCTCTTCGTGATCGACTACGATGGTGATGGGAAAGCAGATTTGTGCCATATCAATAGTTCGGGAACAAAGGTATATACTTTTAGTGCCACTGGAAGTTTGAGTGAAATTGCCTCATACAGCTTGACAAAGAGTCTTTTTAGTTCAAGAGAAATGCTCTTGGGTGATGTCAATGGCGATGGTAAAACAGACCTGATGTTTGACCCGGGGGATAGCAATATGGTTTATCCTCAGGACGACCCCTATGATTCGAGGGATGACAACGACCAGCCTTATTATTATGACAATGGTAATACATGGAAAATCTATTATTCAACTGGAGCGGCATCCGGATTTAATTATCAGACAAAAGATATTGTACGGAACGATACGGATCTCCAAACAAAATTCTTGCTACAGGACATGAACGGCGACGGCCGTGCCGACCTGGTGGTAAGTATCAACGACACCGTATCCTTCTACCCATCCGTCAACGGCATAATCAGCGGCACGCCCGTCCAGCAAACCGTCAAGGTGGCCTCCGGGGCGCGTTTCACCACGGGAAACGTCATGAATGCCTGGCAGATGAGCCAGCTGTTCTCCCTAAACAACTACGAGCTGACCACCATCGCCTTCACCCAAGACCTGCAGAAGGAACAGTTACTGACCGGGGTGGTGACCAGCGCGGGAGTCGTCAACCGGCACCAATACAGCAACATTCAGACAGGAGATTATGAAAGCGCCTACTCGATAGGAGCGGCATGCACCTACCCCTACCGCAACCTGAGCGGTAACCTTAACCTGCTTGCCTCGTCCGAAAGCTACCTTTCCGACAACCTCTTGTCGGGGGTCTCGTACAACTACACACGGGGCATGATAGACCTGCAGGGACGGGGATTCTCGGGATTCGAGAATGTCAGTGCTTATGACGAGATGCGTTCCATGACTTCCACCCAGACATTCGACCCGGCCAACTTCGGGGTGCTGAAAACAGTCGATTCCCCCACCATGTCCGCATCCTATAGCTACAATGTTTCTGTCGGTGCCAATAAAATTGCACTTGTCACGTTGGCTAACAAAACCGAAACCGACAAGCTCGCAGGAAAGACGGTGGCTTCCTCCTATGGTTATGATACATATGGAAACCCCACCTCTGAAGTGGTGAACTATGGGGACGGCATCATGGTGACTACCGGTAACGACTACAACAACCTGACGGGTACTCCCTACGTGCTTGGAGAGCTTTACAGCCAGACTGTCACCAGCGTGCGTAACGGGCTAGCTTCAAACACACGGAAATACATCCCCAGCTTCGATGCGGCAAGGAGGCTACCCCTCGTGGTGGAGCAATATGCCAACGGGAACCTTGTGTCGCAAGTTACGAACACCTACACCAACGGCCTGTTGACCCAGGCCAGCACCAAGAGCTATGCCTCCGCCACGGCCTTGCAGACATCCTACGCCTACGACAACCTCGGACGTTTGCAACGCAAAACCAATCCCTTGGGTTTGTACCAAGATTATGCATACGATGCTTACGGACAAGTTGCTTCCGTCACCGACCACAAGGGGAACAGGACCAGCTACAGCTACGATGCCTGGGGGCGTAAGTTGAAGACCGAATCGCCCGACGGAGTCGTCGAATCGCTCACGCTTAAATGGGTGGGCGGCAGTTCCTCCTCCTTCGGACAGGGCACAGCAGCCACCGTGCTGAGCAACGGCAATAACGACCTGACGCTTTCATCGCCACTATCCCAGGGAGGCGCCATCACGGCGGGAAATTCCATCACCCTGGCCCCCGGTTTTTCCTATAGCGCATCTTCAGCAGGCAGCCTGAGCCTGGGCATCGCCTCCGCCATGAATGTGACCGTGCCGTCATCACTGGCGGACAATAGCGGAGGAACGCAATACGCCTATGTGGCGGTCACTGAAAAAACGGGCGAACCCGCCACGCAAACCTACATCGATGCCCTCGGAAGGGAAGTGCGCGGCGGGACGATGCGTTTCGATGGCAGCTACCTCTACACCGACAAGCAGTACGACAACCTCGGGAGGTTGCAAGCCGGATCCCTGCCTTTCAAGGGAACAAGCCCTACGTTGTGGAACACCTACACCTACGATGCCTACGACAGGATTCTTTCCCTTGGGTATGCCTCCGGAAAAACCGATTCCTATTCCTACAGCGGGATGTCCGTCACCTCCACCATCGACGGGGTGGCCAAAACCACCACCAAGGATGCCAGTGGCAAGGTGGCGACGGTGTCAGACCCGGCAGGGACAATCGCCTACACTTACCGCCCCGACGGGCAGCCAGCTTCCATCACCGCTCCCGGAGACATCACCACGACATTCACGTACGACAACTACGGGCGGCGCACGGCCATCACCGACCCCAGTGCCGGGACTAAAAGCTATGCCTACGACGATGCGGGCAACCTCAGCCAGGAGACCGATGCCGAAGGGCGGACAACCACCTACACCTACGACGGGTTCAACCGGATGGCCCACAAGGAAGTGGTGGGATATTTGGCCACCGACTACACCTACAACTCCGACGGGCAGTTGCAGGCTGTTTCTTCCGGAAACGGAACGGGCAAAGCCTACACCTACGACAACCTGATGCGCACGACCTCCGAGAAGGAAACGGCCCCGGACGGCAAGTGGCTCCAAAAGGATTACACTTTCTCATCCGGCAACGTGGCGGCCATCGCCTACACGGCCAACACGGGTAGCATCGCCACCGAGAACTACCTATACGCCAACGGCACGCTTTCTGAAATAAAATTAGACAATGCCACCTCCATCTGGAAACTGACCGCCGAGAACAACCTGGGGATGCCCACGCAAGCCACCTCGGGCAACAACGCCCTGCTCACCCGCAGCTACGGATACGATGCCTATGGGATGCCTACATCGCGCAGCATCAGCAAAGGCGGAACCGCCCTCCAGAGTTTCGGCTACAGCATCGACCCCGCCACGGGCAACCTCAACTGGCGCAAGGACAACATCCGGAACATACAGGAGGATTTCACTTACGACAACCTCAACCGCCTCACAGCCTTCGGCAGCAGCACCATCGCCTACGACGACAAGGGCAACATCACCGACATGTCCGCCGTCGGGCAGTTCGCCTACGGCAACTCGGACAAGCCCTATGCCGTCACCGGGGTAACCCCCTACGGCACGGCCATCGCCCTGCGCAACCAGACCGTCACCTACAACGGCATGATGCGCCCGGCTTCCATTTCCGAAAACGGCAACACGGCCACATTCGCCTACACTGCCGACGGCGAGAGGGCGAAGATGCAGGTTTCAAAGAACGGGACCGATTCCCTTGCCCGCTACTACCTTGGCGGCCAGTACGAATTTGACCAAACCCTTGACACAACGAAGGAAAAACTGTATCTTGGCGGGGACTCCTACTCTGCGGCGGCAGTGTACGTGAAGTCCAATTCGGGAAGCTGGCAGGTCTATTACATCGGGCGTGATTATCAGGGCAGCATCATCCGTGTGCTGGACGCCAACGGCAGCACCGTGCAGGAGCTGAGCTACGACCCGTGGGGGCGCTTGCGCAACCCGCGCTCGCAACTTGCATATGCGCCCGGCAGCGAGCCAGTGTTGTTCTTAGATAGGGGCTACACCGGGCACGAGCACCTGGCGGCCTTCGGCTTGATCAACATGAACGCCCGGCTCTACGACCCGGCACTGGGGCGGTTCTTATCACCCGACCCGTATGTGCAGGCACCGGATTTCTCGCAAAACTTCAACAGGTATTCGTATTGTCTGAATAATCCGCTGAGGTTTACGGATCCGAGCGGGGAATGGGCCATTGTTGATGACTTGATCGTTGCCTTGGTAGGGGGTGTGATCAATCTGGGAGTTAATGCAATTCAGGGAAATATCCATAGCTTTGGGCAGGGCGCTGCATATTTCGGCATCGGTGCTGCCGGGGCATGGGCAGGATTATACACCGGCCCGGTTGTTGCCGGAGGCATAATTAGTGCCGGGAACAGTGTAGTCACCCAGGGATTTGGCAAAACGGGGACATGGAATTCGTCCAATATATCTTGGCAACAGACATTGTTCGATGGGATAATAGGGGGTATTACTGCCGGTGTCGGATCAAAAATCAGTGGCGTGCTATCCCCCTATGTCGCCAAATTCATAAATGGATTCGGAGGGCAGGCTGTCCAGCAAGGGATAACCCAGGGGGTGACGGGTGCAACTTCGGGTTTCGCCATAAACACCGGGATGTCCTTGTTGAACGGTGACAATATAGGTGACGCACTCGAAAACGGGGGAAAAGGTGCCCTAAGTGGTTTGGCAATCGGAACCGCATCGGGAATGATATCGGGAATGAGGGCTGCATATAAGGCTGGCGAGAACCCGTGGACGGGGGAGGAAATAATATCCAAAACTGTCCAAGACAAATATGGCGAACATGCACTGGCAAAAAATAGGCATGGTGATTTGAGCTTAAGCAATGATCAAATCATAGAGAAAACTAATAAGCTTATCATGGAAAATCGCACTAAATATATAGAAGGGGACAACACCATGATTGGTAAAGTCAATGGGATAGAAAAATCATTCAAAGTATATGTAAAGAATGGTGAAATCAGATCCATCAATATGTATCCTGGATTGTCTAATAGGCAAACTTCTGGGGGTATAATAAAGTATGGCAATATAAAATGGTAAACGCTATGCAGAAAGAATTAATAATAGATATTGAGTTCTTAAGTTCTAAGAACTACGTTATTCGTAACTTGGTAATTCATTCACTTGAAATAGGATTTACAAATATTCACTCTGAGGTAACTATTGAAAATTGCATTATTGACCGCATGGAAATTCATTCGACTTGGTTTCAAAGAGGTCTGATCCTAAACGGGAATATCATCAAAAACAAGATTGATTATCAAATGGGAGGACATAATCATAGTCCCATACGAATTGAAAACAATATATTTGAAAATTTTTTTAATTTTTTTGATTGCCAATTTTATGATCAAGTATTTGTATTAAATAATATTTTCAAAGGGGACACTAACTTGTTGGGGAATATAAATGAGGGTTATAAAAATACCTTTAGAAGCGGGATGATAAATAACAATAATTTAGGAGATTTACATTCGAACAAATATTTGTAATAGCTGTCCCCGATGGGCGTAGGCTGCATGAGGAAGCGTTCGGCATAGCTTTTAGCTATGTCGTAGTTAGAATCAAGGCTCTGCTTTGAATTTGGCAGATTTGCGTTTCTATGATGAAAAGCAGGAGCTTTTCTTCTAGCTGCGACGTAGGCAGAGCCTACGCCGAACGGGGGTTAGGATTGAGTCGGAATGATGTAGAGTCAGCCGTTAGGTCTGATTTACAACAAAATACAAATATGATAACACCTGGCAAGCCATTTAATCAAATTGTAAATATAAATGGACAGAATATACAATATACCGCATATAAATTAGCTGATGGCACAATTAACATTGGAAGAATACATGGTGTTGAATAGAAAACCGACTGTTCAGGAAGAACAACTATTGGAATACCTTGTCCTAAGATCATCTTTTCCTATTTCTATGGATTGGAAAAATGGTCTTACTGTGTGTCCCATGGATGATGGGGGAATGGGAAGTTTATTGTTGTTCCCAAATGGAAAATTTGTTGAAGATAGATTTTTTTGGCAACAAGTAGGTGAACTTCAATTTGCTGATAAAGATGGAATTGAAATCATAGTATCATTAAACATTGATAAGCAAGGGAACTTGTTTGAATTAGATGTTTGGAAAACAAATTTCGAAAAGATCATCCGAATTCCTTATTTAAAATAATTTTCCCCTGCTGGGGCTGTCTCAAAAGGTAGATAGCCCCTGCTCCCAAGGGCAACAAAATTAAAAAGCTATGAGCCGAAAAGACAAATTCGACTTCGTCGAATTTCAATTCATAATCCGGAAGTTTATTTTGTTAGCTTTGCCGTAAAAGAATGGATTGATGTGGAGCTGCTTTTTCAAAGCAGATATGGGGCACCGGTAAATACCTGCACCAGCGGGGGGGGAATTGTTGAAAATTTACAAAAAATAGCAATGAAGAAGAATATTTTCCTTTTAATAATGTTATGCAGCCTTTCGGCTTGTCATCTCATGATGGATGGTGGGATGGGGTTTGATGTTGCCAATAAAACAAATGACAGCCTTTGGGTTTATGTTGGTATAGGGGGAATTGGAGGGACATTGTATCCTGACACGGCATTGGCTAAAATACAGGTTGGGACGATATCCCCTCCGCTAACAAACACATCTATTTCTTATGATGGCAACAATATCAGTGAACTCTTTGATGGCGCAAAGACTGATACAATTTCTGTTTTTATTATAAGTAAGGATACTCTAAACAAGTATGGATGGAGTTATGTCCGGAACAATTACAAGGTTTTGAGACGTTATGATGCAAGCTTACAAGATTTTCAAAGTCTTGATTTGAAATTGACTTACCCGCCCTCGTCAAACATGAGTGGGATGAAGATGTATCCGCCGTATGGGAAATGAGTCATAGCTGTCCCCGATGCCCATAGGCTATGATTTTAGCTGTTCGGCGTAGGCTCTGCCTGCGCCGTGGCTAAAATCAAGGCTGTGCCTTGAAGCTTATCCAATGGATTTTAAGTATGAATATTTATAAAAACGCAGCTGATTCCAGGCTATCCGGAATACAATTGCAGGATTAAACAAACCCAATAATTATTAAAAACTAAATTGTATTGAAAATGAATTACTTGTCAAAAAAAGGCTTGCCTTCAGTCATTCTTTTGTTGTCGATTGCGACTTATCCTTTAATGGCGCAGCAAACGGTCGTGGCGCCCAAGAAAAAGTTCCCCGTCGAGCTTCGGGCCGGATTCACTTCCGCGAGTTTCGACACTCCCTATAACGATGAGAACACCCCCTCCCCCTCGAAAGCGGGATTCTACATCGGAGCTATCGTGGAGTGTCCGCTCTCGAAAACCTTTTACTTCCAGCCCGGATTGGTCTTGATCAGCAAGGGGGGCAAACTGGATGCCGACTATGAAAACGACAGGGCGATAACGATAAACGGAGTTTATCTCCAGGCCCCCCTCTACTTTGCGGTCAAGTTGCCTTTGCGCCGATACGACAACTCCATAAACTTCAACTTTGGCCCTTACCTGGCTTATGCTGTCGCCGGGAAAACCACCTACAAGCCTTCAGGAAGCAACACCTCTTTGTCGTTTGACACTTTTGGAGACGAGGGACCTTTGAACCGCCTGGATGCAGGCCTCGGGTTGGAATTTCAGTTTGAGCTTAAACACAAAATCGTATTCACCCTGGGGTCGGAAATGGGCATGACACGTTCGATGAAAAAAGAATGGATTTCGGGGACAAATGACCTCGTAGCCAACAGCACCAACTATTTGTCGATCGGATACAAGTTTTAATGTTGTGGAAGACGGGAGAATGCCTTTGCACTCTCCCGTCCTTCAATTAGAATCCTTGCTTAAAACCATATTTATGCGAAAGAAATAGTAGTTTATTCTTTTCTATTTATCACTACCCCATACATGTTAGCCCAAACAGAAAAAAGCACTCCGTAGCCGATGTATGTATAGAAAACTAAAAACAAGTAAATCCAAAACAAGATTTCAATAGGTTGAATCAAAACCTTATGCAATTATATGTGAATAAACTATTTTTCCTTTTTGGAATTATCAATCAGATTGGAAGCTTCGTCTTTATAATGACTTTTAGATAGAAACAAAGCGGGGATGGATTTCAATGCCTTTAATAACCTCACTTTAAAACTCCTAATTAGTGAACCATCCGCAGCCAATGTCCCATATCCGGTCACGGCACGGGCCTTTCGTGTCCTCACAAAAGCGATTTTTCCGTATTTTTTCAATCCCAAGGCAAGCGATCCGTCTTCGCCCCGTTTGATATCGGTGCGGATGCCCACTTTGCGTGCCAAGGCTGAGTCGTAGGCAAAGACCAATCCCCTGACACTCATTTCAGGTCTTTTAATCGATTGAAAGAATAAATATAAATCCCGAAATGCTTCATAAAAAATCAAAGAAACCTTTGAATGATTAACATCTGGCATATAACTCCAGAGTGAATTGGCTGCAACTATTCCTGGTTTAGAAAGAGCTTCCACCATCGTTTCTACGTATACAGGGGGATACAAGGTGTCGGCGTCGATATTGATATGGTATTTTCCTTTGGCATTTTGCAAGCCACATTGACGGGCATACCCGCAACTGTTTCTACTTTCATTGAAATACGGAATCCCTACCTTTTGAAAGATTTCCTCGGTGCGGTCGGAAGAATTGTTGTTCACTCCAATAATCTCAACGGAATATTTGCACTTCATCTCGCTCAAAGCCCAAAGGCACGCAATAAGATTTCGCTCTTCGTTGTAGGCGATAACGGAAACGGTCGCAAGAGGAGTCTTACTTTGAAGCTTGGCAAGCCGATCGGCGATCCCGGCTATAATGTCATCCGTAATATTTTCGGGAGAACAGTTGTATGCTGCAAGGTATTTTTTGTACCAGATCATTGGCTATCATCTATTTTTTTACTTGTCGATTTCATTCTTATCAAGCAGTGAGCCGAATAGTATTTTCCACTGCTCGGCAATATATTCAATTTTAAATCTCCTGACATTTTCACGGGCTTTTCGTCCCATACCCTCCCTTACATCTTCATTTTCTATCAAATAGCAAACTTTATCTGCCAGTTCTTCAATATTTCCATCTTCAACCAACAGCCCATCTTCTCCATCCTTAATAATATCACGTGGACCACAAGGGCAGGCAAACGAAACAGGCGGGACACCGCAGGCCATTGCCTCCACGAGAACCATACCAAAACCTTCGAAACGAGACGACAGAACAAATATAGAACTTTCAAGGTATTTTTCTTCAATATTTGAGACAGATCGTTCAAGAAAACACGAATTCGATAGTTCCAGTGCATCGATTTGCCCTTGCAATTGATCGCGCATGCCATCACCATATATCCGCAACACCCAATCGGAATGTTTTGCCGCCACATGTTTCCATGCGTCTATCAACCTGTCGAAACCTTTTTGAGGGACATATCGCCCCACGGCGATCACCTGCTTAGTCTGGCAAGAGGAATGCTCCTGGGGATAAAACGACAAAGGGTTGTGAACAACTTTCACATTGTCCAACTCTGTCCATTCTCGGGCATCCTCATGGGTCAATACGACAAACGTCTTCAATTGTTTGAGTTGCCTGAGCAGTTGCCCCATCCAAAATTTGCTCACTATTGACTGAATAAAGGATGGCAGGTTATTGTTCTTGAAGTCGCGGTAGTTGGATCTGTTAAAGTGGATCTCACCTATCTTCAGACTTCCGTCATCCATTTGGTTGATGAAATTAATATCGCGCCTTAACAAGGAAATCGTTATGTCTGGTTTAATATCATTCAAGCATTGATTGAGCTTTTTCTTAAATAGGCGTTGATTTTTCAAGTAGGAGACTAACCGCCTATGCAAGGGCAAACTGTAAAGCTGATCGTAATTGATGTCTAGCTGATGCATGTGTACCGAAGGATGCAAGTCATAATAGGGAGGCCGCTCTCCTCCGTCCGTCAGTATAATATGGATTTCATAGCCATAATTCACAACCATGTAATTGACCTTCAATGTCAGTACTCGTTCCATTCCGCTCGGATAGTAAAGAGCTGGGATGCAATAAGCAATTCGATATTTAATACTCTCGTTGATCATAGTTTTTCCGACACCTTGAAAACTTTAGCCATTTGCTCCCTCCAGGACAAGTGGCCGATGCTGTTGCGAATTTCCTCCGGACTTAGTTGAAGGCCATCAATAAATCTGAGCAATTCGGGAATATTCAATGGAGATTCATCTGCCAGCACCTTCATTACATAATCCATCTCATCGAAATCTGAGTCTGTTTCGGAGTAGGCGAAAGCAACTCCTCTTGCCGCATATTCCCGATTTTTCAATGTCCTGATAGAGTCTATTCCACTACGGTGACGCCCCAAACTCCCTATTGCAAAATCGGCCTGGTCAAACATCTTGTCGAGATCATCTCCCCAAAGTGGGCCATGCATCACAACATAAGGCTCCAACTGATTTTTCGATATGGGAAGCAACACCTCTTCCTCCTCACGCTTCCCACTTAGTTTGCCAACCAAATGTAGATATACCTTCCGAGAGGGGTTTGCTCGATAATATTGCGCCATCCCAGCTATTACCCGATCAAAGCCATGCCAATAATGTATCTCGGCAACTCCCAGCAAGTGAATGGAATCGTCTTTATCCAGCAAGATTTTGTTTCGAAGGGGAATCGAATCAAAATCAACCCCATTGGATATCCCGATCGTCTTTTGCCCAAATATGAGCCTTTCATTGGTGAAAGACACTATCGCTGAAAGTTTTTCTGCAAGCTTGTGCCTAAAACAGCGATCCCAAAACAAATTAAACTTTAATTTTAATGCTATGTATTCCTGATCGTATGGGTAAGTCGGAATCTCCATCACCACACGGCATCCAAATTCTCTCATGCTCCTCACAAGGTGAATCGTAAACGGATTCGCATTGTGATCAGAACGAATATACACAAACTTGGTTTGGCTTTGAATAACATAATGTAGGATGGCGTTGTAGTCGATACGTTTTCTCACTTTTGCACACGTTCCCGAACCAAAATTCACCAAAACATGTTCATCCAGCATCCAGCAACGGCTACCATCTGCTTTCACTTCATAGCGAGCAAGATGAGTTTCCAGACCCAAATCCTTGATGGCTTTCACCTGAGCTACTATCTTTTTGCTTATCCCGTTTGATGAGGATAGACCATGAAAGACGAGGAATAAAACTTTCATCCACTTATTAACATTACTTTTCAACAAATATAATTCTTTTATCAAGATGAAGGATATAATCCACGAAAATAAATCAACATCACCAATAAATAACAAATTAATAAGTATTTTTGCATTAACAAATCAATTGGCAATGTTATGAAATTTACTCTTAAAACAATACTTATTATTGTCACATTTTTGCTTTTGCAGGTTTCCTGTGCAGATAAAGACATGAACAAAGGAGGTAATACAGATGGCGATCCCGACTCACCAGTAACGACCCAAAACTACATTTCCTATCTCTATAATTACTCTTCCGAAAACACAAACAACACCGTTGAGATCTCAATTATCACAGATGGGACCATCCAGACTATAAAAGATCTAGATTTGACAATTCCACCACTTAAATACAACAAATCGTGGCTCTTTATGCTTACTCAAGACGACTGCGTGCAAGCCGCATTTTGCCGCACATGGGCTGCCATTAACGGAAGGCCGGTTTCTAATTCCGATTCGATCTGGCTAACCCCTAATTGGAAAATCCTATACTATGATGTGGAACAGTTGGCTGCTGACGATTTGCCTCCCAACTCCTATTATCTTGGCAAAACACTTGGCAGCTCCGATGGTTGTGGCAATGAAATTCGGTTTCACGCCACAACCACCTTGTCACCCGAATCGGATTTTATGAACGCCACAACCTCGGTCAACAAAGGCTTCACCAACAACTATTATCGTTTCTTTATGAAATCGGGACTAAGGTGGAGCAACGTGAAAGAGATGCTTAATTTCGGAACCGGCATCGCATTTCATGACATGAACACAACCTCCACACAAAATACAGATTCCATACTCAAACATTACCAAATAGCACAAGACAGCATCCTGAAAAACCTGCCGGGCAGAGGAGCCAAAATGCTGGCTGAACCGAATGGAAACAAAGCATATGTTGCAGCCGCAAATAGCTTCCCGGATATACAAACCCTCGCTGCGCAATCAGGCGGAGTCGAGCTATATCCTTTCCAAACGACAACGGACCTGCAGAAAGTTCTCCTCAGCCGCTATTTTCCAAATGACACAGCGACCATCGTTGCAGACATACAAGCATTAACACAACTACCCAAAACAGAACGAAAAGCCATCCATGTGGGCGTGCATAACACCGACAACAAATGGGTGAACTTCCTCTTGTGGCTCAACAACACCTACGGCAAAGACGGGGACGACTCGGTGTGGTTTCCGTCGCAAGAAGAATATTACGAATACAACTACTACCGAATTCACTCAACGATGAACACAACGGTCAATGGCGACACCCTGCGCATACAACTCACTATGCCATCCGGCGAATATTTCTACTATCCGTCGCTGACATTGAACCTGTCCGGCATTCAAACAGAAAATATCCGTGCCGTTTCCACCAACGATGCTGTTACGGGCTTTTCCTTTGGCAACCACAACGGAGGACTAACTCTCAATATAGATTGCAGGAATCATTTGGTGGAACACGCTACGCACTATGTGGAAGCATATGAAAAGAATCCGACATCACTCAGCCTGGCCGACGCCCGCTATTTTGTCAATCAATTGAAGGAATCCACTACCAAGGAGGCCTTGCTGAAAAGGCTGGAGTAAATAAAGATAGCAAGGTATGCCACGACATGCACCATCTCCCTTGAACTAAAACAAACCTCCCGGCAGACATAAGCAATCTCCCTAAACACATAGAATATATATGTACTGCCATATCATATATCCAATAAAACATAGAACATCTCCCAACAGACTAAGACAACATACCATTAAACATACGCCAAAAATGTTCTTACACAAAACATATCCCGTAAGACTAAAACAATATCCCGCAAGACGTGGATCAACTCCCTTCTTAAAACCAAAACGCCCAAAACAAATGGCTTTGCAAGAATGAGAGAAATAAACTAAGTACATGACAAAATTTTAAAAATATCTATATTTGATTTAAATTGAGCATTTAAAAGTACTGTTGCGATCAAAGTTAGTCCATATTTAAAAAAGCTTTTTCGTGGTTTTCCATTGTTTAGCACT